>SDBU01001709.1_pt1 | contig 30540 bp, 28 predicted proteins | sample 2277071 | NCBI WGS metagenome assembly SDBU01 (sample SAMN10397929, study PRJNA504765) | marine sediment metagenome | isolation source: marine sediment core GS08_GC12, 126 cmbsf | place: Arctic Ocean: Gakkel Ridge, Loki's castle | collected 2008 | reverse complement strand
TCATTTGAGATTTGATAGAATTGTTTTATAAATTCTAATTGCCTATGTATACCTTCTCTTGGTAGTAGATCGATGAAATCTTCTTTATATTCAGCATAAAGAAAATCGGTCCAAAATAAAGAATCTTTTTTCTCCGTTATATATATTTTATCTAGATCATACCAATCTTTTTTTACTTCCCAGATAAAATTTTGATTATTTTCAAACTTGGGTGAATAATTTTCTTTTAAAGGTCTCATGATATGATAATTCCATAGATTATCTGTTATGAGATGGATAAAATAACCAAGAAGGAAAGATCCCTTACTCTGAAAGGAATCCTTATTATACCCGACCAGGTATTTCAAAAAGAATTTAATATCATTTAGAATAAAACTATCTGATTTAACTTCAAGGAAATTGCTCGTTTTAGAAACAGCAAAATGTGATACGTCCTTCGGGGGAGTAAAAACTGACCAATTTTTATTAGGTAGACCACAATCAGGACCAATATTACCGATAGCAAATGATTTTCGGTTTAGATTAAAATTTTTCTTCAATAAATTCTCAGCAATACGAAAATGGGCTCCCCAAGTTGCCATATGACTCTAATTTAAGAAATAAGGATACATTTAAAAATATATTTGAAGATGATTTTCTCACCCTTTTCGAATAATTAAATTGAATCTAAATAAGTTAAATCTTTTTAGATCATTTTACAATACAAGTTAGAATAAGTAAAGATTAAAAAATTAATTTAGCATTTAAAAAATACTTTTATATTTCAGAATGTCTGTTGAGATAGCTAACTTTTCAGCTTCCTCATGATATTTAGGATTAAATTTTGAAACATCTAAAGCATAATTTAATTTACGGTTCTTAAGTTCGGTTTTGAATATTTTTTTGTATATTGACATTTTTTTTTTTCACATTTTTATATTTATTTTATTTTCCTATATTAGAAATATATAAATTCATGTATAAACATATGGTATAAAGTATATATACAAAATAAATAAGTATATATTGTATAAATTAATTGTTAAATTATGGATAGAATGTATAGAAAACTCCAGAAAATAGGTGGAAGTCTTGTAGTTAGCCTACCAAAAAAGTGGACTGAAAATTATGATTTAACTGCAGGGACTTCTATAGCAATTGATGTTCGAGATGATGGTACACTTACAATTATGCCAAAACTAGAGCAACAAAATGAGATTATAAAGGATGAAATAGTTTTAGAAGCGGATGAGTATGTTATCTGGGAGTTATTAAAAAAAGCGCTTTCAGGCTTAACAAATATAATAATATCGGGTAAGAAAGATTCAGGTGGGGAAGATAAAAAGAAAAAGGAAATTAATAAAGCCTTAAGAAAAAATATAAGAAGATATGTGAATAGACTCCCTAATACCGAAGTCATTGAAGAAACCAAATATCAGATGATTATTCAGAATTTTGGTTATAAAAAGGTACCGACAAAGAAACTCATTCAACGATTATTATATCTAGTAGCAAATATGTTCGAAGATTTACGAAATGGCTCATTAGATGATCTACATGATAATTTTGAACAATTAAAGAAATTTTATTTCATTTTAGTTATTCATATTAGGACTTACCTCAGAACCGGAATTTATATTTCAACAACAAGTGACTTCACTCCACTTGAAGCTATGGATTATCGAATGTTATGTGAGAAAAACCAAGAAATAGGTGAGATTTTAGAACATTTTCAACTTACAGATGGAATCCTCGATTTTTATGAAGAAACCGAACAATATTTTAACGGTATAATGGATGCTTTTCTCAAAAAAGATGATAAATTGGCATTTTTGAGCTGGTTGAAGAAGGATGGGCTTTTCAGGATAGCTAATGAAAAAATAGAAAATCTAGAACATAATGACAGAGACAGTATACATATATTGCTTAGAATCGTTCAAAATTGTAAAGATATGGCTGCCTTAATATAAAAGTTAAATTATAGAAGAGGTCAGATTTCTTTAAGAACTAATACTTCTTCTGGTAAATAAGTTTTCAAAATATCTCCAAGTATTTTATTATCATCTATTGGAATTCCCCTAATCATAAACTGTGATTTTTTTAGTGGGTCAACTCTCCATTTAAATTCCGATAGGAGATATCTTTTAATATCACTGAACTTTTCTTCAGGTTCTACCATAAAATCATCCATAAGTTTTTCGATATCTTTTACTTTAACCATCTTTAAACACCTTATTAATAATTGTTATTTTGGTGTATTAATATTTTGACTAATTAAGTATGAAATATAATTAATTTAGAATTCACTAATCTTAAAGAATTCTTAAAATAAAAAATGTGTTTTTTTCAACACAATTAAGAAATTTATATTTAACATAGATAAACTTTTAAAAGCCAAGAATTTGGATAAAATACATCTAAGTAGCAAAACTTATGTTGAAATAAAACGTAAAAATAGACGTTTTAATTGATCCCTTATTAAACAAAAAACATTCTGATGGATAAACTTATCAAAGCTATTGCAACAAAGAATTGTAAGGCATTTTTTGATATTTTTTTAGAAAATCTCGCTCCTAATAGTGAGCCGGCGATTGCTCCTATTCCAATCAATATACCAATATCATAATGAATTGTCCCAAGAAATATTCTGGTGGAAGCATTATAAATGCCTAAAAAGAATATCATTGTTGTTGATATTGCGGTGGCAAAATGTATCGGAATTCCAAAAGCTATTGTTAAAATCGGAACAAATATCATCCCCCCTCCAATTCCCGAGAGATGTGCGACAAAACCTGCTAAAAAAAACAAGGGAATTCCTTTTTCTAAATTAGTTTTATGATCAAAATTCTCAAAAGAAAACTCTTGAATGATATTATTATTTCTATCTGATTTATAATGGTGAATTGCTTTACGAATCATATTTAAGCCTGAAATCAGGACGACAGAAGCGATAACAATCTTCAGGGCTATATTATCAATAGGAAATGCTATAAAGACAATTGTTGCAGAAATACTTCCCAAAAGAGCAAAACCCGCAAAAACTATGGAAACTTTGAGATCTACTTTTCCTTGCCTGTAATAAGTAATAAAAGCGAATCCAGAGAAGAGACTTATAATGAAGGTTGATGTATTTCTTGCTTCATTAATAGGAATTGCGAATATTATGATCATCACACTCATATACAACGCACCTCCACCTATTCCTGCAAGAGAGCTAATAATCCCAAATAAAATTCCAAAGATAATTAAAATAATTATCCATATAATTTCCATAAAAAGTGAAATTTAATACTCAATTATTAGTTTTCTAAAAATCTTTGACAATATAACCAATCAGATACACTAATTCCAGTAAAAGAGCCGATAGTAAAAACAATTAAATTATTGAAAAATTGATATAAATATAGACAAATATTTAAAATTATTTTGGAAGATATGCCCGATTCGAACGACAACAAATTAAATGTAGAATTAATCCCATGCTCTCTATGTGGGAATCCTTTCATGTCTAAAAAAGGGCAATCAGAATCAAAAGATTTTATATGTGATAATTGTATTAAACTACAAGAAAGAAAAAAAGATTTATTGAACTCTGTTATGAGTTCTCAGAAAGAAATTAAAACTTCTATTAAGGAAATGGAAAATCAAATAAGCATCTCGGAATCTATAAAGAAAAAAGAAGTGTTTTTAGAAAATATTAAAACTCGTTCTGAACTCTTAACAAAATCAGTCGAACTTCTGAAAAAAATTGAAGAAACTAATGATCAAAAATATATTGATGAATATAAAGCCCTATATGAGAAATTGAAGGAACATCTGCCATAAAAAAGTTTTCATTAATCGAAAAATTCACTCTTTTGTAAATATTAAAGCAATATTCATGATATTTTTTACAGGTTGATATTTTGCATCCCATTTCATCAATTTTGAGACAATTTTAACAACTAAATTCCAACAAATCCTAAATAACTTCTTGGTCTCATATTTTTTTCTCAAATTTATTAATCCTGATTCAATTTTTTCAGGATTTGCGGATTGGATATCAGAAATTCGCATTAGTCGTCCATACACACCAAAATAAGTTAGACATCTTAATTTTTGCTGAGCAAATAATTGAATAATTTGGTCGATTTCATATCTTCGATAATGTCCTATAATTATGTCTTGGGTCGTAAAATGTTTCATTTGATGAGGTACTGATATAATGATGATTGCATTTTTCTTTAATATCCTACTGATTTCTGATATAGCAAGATTATCATCTTTAATATGCTCTAAAACATCAATAGCAGTTAAAAAATCAAAAGTTTCATTTCGATAAGGTAATTTTATAATATCACCACACAAAGGATGACCTTTCTCTCTACCAATATATTGTTTTAATGGAAGACCCGCTATATCAAAGTAAGATCTTTGCCTAATATTATCTAAAAAGTATAGAAAAGAATTTCCCGAAGCTCCTAAATCAATAGCGTTAAGAAAGACTCGGTCTGAAACAATGTTTTCTTTTAGAAGATCAAATTTACATCTTATCCCGGGAGATATGAAATATTCTGATAGAGTTCTAAATGAGAAGTTTTTATGTTTATCATAAAAGTCTTTACTCATCGGGTAAACATCAATTTATTATTTCTTTATTTGTAATAAACAAATATCTTATAGTTAATTTTTTTTACTAAGTTTAAAACAAAAGAAGTATTAAGAATTCACAATTATAAAGTTTTACAAAAAATTTGTGTGTCACCCATAACACTTTAACAATATTGATGAATATGAAACAGCTTAGTGTGTTTCTATATAACCGTTCAGGAGAATGAATATGAAACAGCTTAGCGTGTTTCTAAATGACCGTCCAGGAGAACTTGCAAATTTTATAGAACTTCTGATGGAAAATAAAATTTTTATAAGAGCTTTAACAGTCGCCCAAACAAGTGAATATGGATTGTTATTATTATTGGTAGATAAACTAGAAAAGTGTTTAGCTCTGTTGGAAGAAAAAAAATATACTCATTCAACCACCGATGTAATAGCTGTGAAGTTGAATGGTCATCCAAAAGCGTTATATGAGATTCCAAAATCATTAGGTGATAATGATGTCAATATTGATTATTGTTATTCTACATTAGTTAAAGAAGATCCTATGCTTATTTTACGTGTAGCGAATGATGATATTAAAAAAGCCACACAAACTCTTGTAAAAAGCAGGTTTACAATATTCGAAACTTAAGCTATTTAATATGACTATTTCTCAACATATGTTTGGTGAGACAACAGTAGCCAAATTAAGCGAACCATTTAAATTAAAAAAGCTTTTAGTTGATCCATGGTTTGAATCAGAAACAATCATTATAAAGCCGAACTGGGTTTCCACAATGCCTGGGCATTTCACTAGCTTAAAGACCTTAAGGTTATTGTTAGAAAACCTTGATTCTAAAATCGTTGTCACAGAGTCCTCTACACATGTGTTCAATGAACCTTTAGAGGACGGGTTGAATTTCATTGCTGAGGGTAAAGAACAGAATTGGAAATGGCTATTAGCGGGTCATGGTTGGAAGTGGCTAATAAAAAATCCAAATTGGGATTGGTTCAAAAGAGATGGACACTGGGATCACCTCAAAAAGGGTGTTAAAACCTTCTTGGATCAAAATGGATATACTGACCTCTTTAATGAGTTCAATGTGACATATATCAATGTCACAGATGAAATTTGGAGTGGAAGAATAGCGGATCAAACTGAAGTGAAAAAGATAGTAGGAGAATATTTCAAACCCATTGATTTAGAGCTTGATAAGCTCTATAGCATGGTACCTAAGAAGCTTTATGATCTACGCGGATCACTCTTCATCAGCCTAGCTAAGCTGAAACATTATGCTAGCTTCACAATGAAAAATATTTTCGGAATGATACCCGATCCATTGAGACCATGGTGGCACGGGACAAAAGATGTACTACTCCCTAGGAGTATCATCGCTATCAATAAGATTTACCATGCTCTTTTCAACATCTATGGTATCTGTGAAGCATTAGATACTCGCTCCGTCTTCCATCCTGAAGGAAAATTTAAGGATGAATACTCGGGACTTAGATACAGAATCGTCGAGGATCCAGGATTTTTTTCTTGCGGAAGAGATCTCGTTTCCCTTGATGCTATCCTAGGTAATCTTGGTGGATTCGATCCAAAGAGTTTTAATTATATTATCAACTTGGCTGAGAAAGAATTCGGTACCTATGATAGAGAAGTCCTCAAAGAATCAAAACTTAAGTTAGGTACATGGTTACAACCATAGATATTGGTAACAAATCGGGTATAATAAATTTGAAACTTTTGTTTTTAGTCGAATTATATCTTATATTTAGTGATATGGTTCATCAAATTCATTCGATCTATTAAGACTCTTATTGCGAAACTAGCTTCATGAGGTGTAAAGAATATTGTAGTTTTTTCTCTAATTGCATGTTCTCTCACATTTTTAAATTCCTCGCTAAACATAAGTAAAGGGATTAAAATTTTCTTTCTCCCCGTTTCATTCCAGGCTCTAACAATACCTCGATAATGCTCATCGGATTTCATACCTAAAAATGGAGGAATAACAACGCACGCAACAACAATATCGATTTTTGAATCTTCAAGCATCAATTTTGTAACATTATAATATGTATTTTCATCTGCTGTTCCAATCATATCTAAAGGATTTACAAATTTTACCAATCTTTTATCCAAATGACGTGAAACTTTCTCTTTAAATTCATTAGAAAATTCAGCCAGTTTTAAATGAAATTCTTCTGCTTTATCACTAAATAATACAGAACAACCTCCACTATTAGTTAAAACACCAATTTTTTCCCCCTTAGGGATCGGTAAAAAAGATAATGTTTTGAGAGCAACCACAAAATCATTTGCACTCTCGCATAAAAAGACACCTGCTTGTTTCAGAGAATTTTTTAACATTTTATAATTGGAAGCAATAGAACCGGTATGACTTCTAGCAGCCTTCATTCCATAATTTGTACGTCCTCCCTTTAATACTACAATAGGTTTAGAATTCACAACTTTCTTTAAGGTTTTTAAAAAAAGCTTACCGTTCTCGACGGTTTCCATATATAGGCAAATAATATTAGTAGATTCATCTGTGTGTAAAAATTCGAGTACTTCATTGAAAGAAACATCAATATTATTACCTATGTTAGCAAACTTAGAGCAACCAATATATTCTCTTTCCATTGCATAAAAACTCGCACATCCAAAAGAACCTGATTGACTTATCATCCCAATTTTTCCAGGTGGAGCCGTTTGAATAAATGAAGCATTTAGACCAATATCCGAATTCTGAATTCCTACACAATTTGGACCCATTACACGTATTCCCGCTTTTTTACACTTATTAGAGATTTCTTTTTCTTTTTTCTTACCTTCCTCACTTAATTCACCAAAACCAGCTGTAATGATTATTATGCCTTTTACTTTTTTCGATATACATTGATCAATTACATTATCAATTGCCTTCGCTGGTACTAGGATTATTGCAACATCGATATCTTTTGGAATATCAAGAACAGATAAATAACATTTCAAGCCAGAAATTTCCTTACTCTTAAGTGAAACGAGAAACAGTTCACTAATAAGGTTTTTATTTTGAAGAATATTGATGGTTACTGCATTACCGAATTTTTGTGGGTTATCCGTTGCTCCTATAACAGCAATAGTTTTAGGATAAAAGAAGAAAGACACCATTTTCTTATTCTTCCTCCTCCTTGAAGATCGCTTTATAGGTACAAACAGTTATGCAAACTTCGCAACCTCTACAAGTTTCCTGTTCAATAGAAGCCTTTTTTTTTTCGTAATTAAAAGAAATTGAGGGACAGCCAAAATAGTTAACACAAATAAGACATCCTTTGCATTTTTCAGGATCAACTTTAATAATCGGTAATTTAATTTGTTTTACTCGTAATTCGTTCAATTCTATTAAAGAACATGTATGTCGAGATATGAAGACTTTAACACCTTGAGCTTTTATTGCTTCTTCTAATTTTTCAATCATCTCTGATAAATTATTTGAATCTACGGTCCAAATATTTTCTTTAGGTACTCCACAACCTCTTACAAGATCCTCTATACTAATTTTTGTACCTAATTCCTTTGTAATTTTAATCCCTGTTCCAGGGTTATCTTGAAAACCAGTCATACTTGTTGATCTATTATCTAGTATCATTATAAGCATCTCATTTTGATTATAAACAGCGTTTATAAGTGAGGGGATTCCAGAATGAAAGAATGTGGAATCTCCTATTATTGCCACTACGGGATTTTCTTTTGGTTGGATTTTCGAAAACCCATTTGCAAGTCCAATCGAAGCTCCCATACAAATTTCTGCATCCAAACCTTCAAGTGGCTTATAGACTGCCAATGTATAACAACCAATATCCGAAGATTTAATAAACTTAGTTTTCAGTTTTTTTTCTACTTGTTTAATTGCATAAAAACTTGCCCGATGTGAGCAACCAGGGCATAGAATTGGGAGTCTGGGAGGAATAATAATTAAATTTTCCGGAACAGAAGTACCACTGTAGTCTAGATCCATCAAAACGGATATCCCTTCTAGATATAACTCCGCTGGAAACTCTCCATTCTGAGGGAAGATATCCTTTCCATGGATCTCTACATCTTTTGATAGCCCTTCGTCGAATGCGATTTGTTTTAGAATATTTTCTATGAATGGTTCTAATTCTTCAACGACAAGAATTTTATCAACGGATTTAAGAAATTTTTGTATTAACCTTTTTGGAGGGGGATAAACCATCCCAAGTTTGAGAATCGAAACATTATCTTTCAAATCAAAATAATTTAGAGCATCCATTAATTGAGCATAAGGGATTCCCGCCGCTACAAAACCGTATCTTTTACCGTCAATTTCTTTATCTGATAGCTTAAGCGAATTGAAAGGGAATTCATCAGCAAAATCCGTAATTTCTCTTAATCTTTCTAATAATCTAAATCGATGTACTCTAGAATGTGAAGGTAAACACACCCAACGAGATCTATCCCAATCGAATCCGTATTCTCTATTAAGCTCCTTAATCTCCCCTAGCAATACATCCCCTCTCCCATGATTTAACCTCGTCGTTGTTCGAAATAATACAACGGTTTGGAATGCTTCTGAAAAATCGAATGCATATTTGATTAAATCCTTAGCTTCTTGAGGCGTTGAAGGTTCAAAAATTGGGACTAATGCATGTAAACCATAATATCGATTATCCTGTTCATTTTGAGAGCTATAGCAGTTAGGATCATCCGCAGAAATTAGAACCATCCCTCCTCTAGCACCTGCATAAGCCGCAGTCATAAATGCATCTGAAGCAACATTTACACCCACATGCTTCATACTAACCACCGATCGAACATTAGACATCGAACCGGCATACGCAATTTCAAATGCTACTTTTTCATTGATACTCCATTCGAGTTTTAAATGCGGGTAGTATGGTAGCATTGCAGCTAACGTTGTTAGAATTTCTGATGATGGTGTTCCAGGGTATCCTGAACCAATTATAACGCCCGCTTCTAAAATTCCTCTTGCTATTGCTTCATTCCCAAGCAAAATCACACGCGTACCTGGAATATTGCCAGCAAAATATGGAATACTCATTTCTTTTCCCTCATAATTAATTTACCTTTGTTAAATCCATTTTGGAAAGCAATCTTATTTATATTTTGAGCTTTTTTAGGGACAAACCGCATAATTGAATTTTTCAGGCTTTCCTGTTTGAGAGGGAATTTTTCAGATCCGGAAAGAACACCTAACATATATACATTTAGGGATCGGAGATCTCCTACTTTCAATGCTTCTTCATGTCCATTGACAAAATAAACATACGGTGTAATTTGATGTAAAAATTCGTGAATTTTTGCATCGTCTGGGTATTCCATATTCATAAGATGAATTGAAGGAGGAACTATGATGCGATTATTTATAAAAAATATCGTATTGGGACCAGCATAGTTGAAATTTCGAACAGCTTCACTTGCTTCAAGTGCTAGAATTATCTCGCAATGACCTCTAGGGACTAGAGGCCCTTCAATTTCTTTTCCAAATCGAAGAAAAGATGAAACTGAACCACCTCTTTGTGCCATACCATGGGTTTCTGATGTACGAACCTTGAATCTATCTGATAATGCTGCCCAAGCAAGGATTTGTATTGCTCTGATAACTCCTTGACCACCTACGCCTACAACTAATAAGTTAAAACTCTTAAGCTCCATATTTTTTATTAATGATTGCTTTTTGGATTGATCAATTTTCCTATTTTTACTTAATTACTAGTTTTTAATTAACTTATACATGATCCATTTAATGGGAATAATCTCCCATAAATTAAGTCGTATGCGAGCTTAGAATTATTATTTTGACAAAAAATAGCCTAAATTTTGATAGATTTACTTAAAATAAGAAAAAATTGTAAATCAGAATTTCATAATAAGTGTTTTTTTCTCTTTCAAACTTAGTTAAATATGTGTAAGATTATACTCTTGATTTATATATATGAATTACTCATAACTAGCTTATAGATCATCTTTTTTGATCATCTATAAAAAAATTGAAGTCAAGAATATGAGATCCATAAGTAACAGAAAAAAGATATTTGTAATTTTAGCACTTTCCTTATTTCTTTTATTCAACGCTATAACGATATCTAATGGCTTAGCAAGAACTATAAAAGAAGATGCTGTTTTTTATCTTGATAAAGAAGATCCTTTAGGTCCTGAGGGTTATGGTGCGATAATTCCATCCCCTAATACCTTAGGAGCAGTATATATTGGTGGATCAAATCAAGGTAAATTTACAGTAACCAATTGGTTAGGAGGTACTCTCGCTGAAGAAATAGTCAATTATCCTGGTGAAGATATTTCTTTATATTATCCAACAGACTTAGATGGTTATTGGACAGGTAGTATGTCAATTACTGACGATATTGATCCATGGACAGACATCGGTTGGTTAAACATTTCTGCGTATAATGCTGAAGCTGAAACTTTATCACCTTTTACAGTAAGTACTGTCTTTGATTATTATGCAATGGGAGAAGGTGGAGTCTTTACTCAACCATTCAGTTATGAACATCCTATGCAAATTGATCTAATTGTTAAAAATACTGGTCCTAAAGTTTTAAAATTTGATTGGCTTACAGATAATCCAGATCTAGTTCTGTTTATGCATTATTTAATTGCCCCATCAGGTAAACTTGTCAATTATTATGAAGAAGAAGCAATATTTATGGGATCTGACACTCTATATAATTACTTAATATTTACCGCAAGTGAAGTAGGTGCTTATCGCTTAATTGTCGCAGCTCAATACATTAATCCTGCCTCTTTAAATTTAGAATTTTTAGATACTGATATATCTTCCTTGCCTTTAAATACGGTAAAATTTGGGGGAAATTTTGATGATTTTTCAACTCTCGATGTATCTAAAATTGCTAATTGGCAATCAAATTGGTTCAAATTTACTGGGAGTAAAGGAGAAGTATTTAGATTAGACCTTTATGAAGATTTTGCTACTGGTTTTACACCAACAATAGATATTTGGACACCATCTGCAAACGGTTACCTACTTGATTCAGGTATTGGTATGGGAAGTCACGAGATTTATTTTCCGAAAAGTGGTGCGGCCTACATTTCATTTACTGATGTAGATTTCGAAGACTGGTATAGATATTCATTGCTCTTAACTAAGGCTGATAATGTCAAGTATACACTTGGAGGTCTAACCTCATATAGTATTTCTATGGATAAGACAAAAACAATAGAATTTTCACTTCAAAAAGATTCAATTGTGCGATTTAATTATACTAGTTTGCCTAGCCCTTTAGGTGTACCTGCTATGGATGCTTTAGGAACTCCAAATGCTTTTATATTTAGAGATTCAAAAGAATATGAAGGCTATGACATCAATACAGCTACCTCGATAAGAACTGTTGATTCAATAGATTTGTACTGGCATTATATGCCAGCAGGAACATATAAAGCTGTCATAAAAAACGCGAATCCTTTAGCTAATGGGATTTTCCAGATTAACTCCCAAGTCTATGAATGGTCAGCAGATACTATTCCAGTTAATTCTTTAACCTATCCTACAACATACCCCTCAGAATTTATAACTATTGAATTTCAACCAGATTCAGAGTTTGGAGGTCTTAAAGATCCAGTGGGAATTAACATAGAGATTCCAGATATTGGTCAATTTAGATTAAATACCACAATGTGGTTATCTGATAATACTGGGGCAATGGCTACAAGTGTCCCCTCGCACATCTATACCTATAACGGTACAGACTCAGAATTTTATAGTTTTGGTTATCCACAACCTGTTTTTTCAACTGATGGGGATAATACTGCAAGTGATTTCTTATACATAGGTGCTCCAACGATATGGACTGGTATGACATTTGAATTTTCGATTCCAGGAGCTGCCGGAGCTATGATACCATACGTATATGACGGGGGATGGGCTATAATGTCAGAAGATAACGATGGTACCAGTGAACTCACTACTGATGGTACGATAGAATTTGATGTGACAGATCCTAATTTTGCTGGATGGGATAGGGGAACTGGAGGTATTGATATAGATCCAAACATAACCGAAACGGATTATTTCTGGATGAGATTAGATTGTACTGGAGATTACAGTGGCGGAACTGTACCTGTATTACAAGAATTAACTTTATTAAACACTACTATAATTGGAGATTTACAATTTATCCTAATAGGAGAATCTGGATATGAATACGACGATTATTGGGGTCCATCTGGTATAACTCAACCAGCTTATATTTCTAATCTAGTGGTTAGCTTAGATGATGATATTAATGTACCCAATGAATATGATAGTACAGATTCACCTATTATTAGAAATGGTGATCCATTCACTATTGGTTATGAAGCAGGAACATATAAACTTTTGATTATTCCTGAACAATGGACATATCCTGGTTCGATTACTGTTCAGTTTGGGGTCGAAAATTATTGGGATTATGCACACCACGCAACCTATGACATCAAAGATTTAACTCCTACTCCAAATCTTCATGCAATTGACATAATAAACTATACATTTACTGGATATTCTAATATCACTGGTTCTATCTATAACTACGGATTAACAACAGAATATAACCATACTGAAAGCATTCTTCCCTTTGGAGGGGGTGAAAGTTATTTTGCTCTTGAATGCTATGGTAAACCCTATCAATGGACACAATTAGTTGCTACGGCGAAAGGTTTAGGTACAGGTGATTATGATCTTTATTTACTCCAAGATCTTCCTTGGATTGGTACTACTGGGCCTAATAGTGAATGGAGATCTATAATTCCGACAAATGTTGATTATAATACAACTTATGAGTTTGGAGTTTTCTCTGATCACTTTATATTACTATTTGAAGTTCTTTCTTCCGAAGATAATGTCACTTTTTATCTTTCTCTAAGCCAATATGATACTGTACCACTTATTACAAATGATTTGAGAGCATCTTATACGCCGCCACTCGATCCCGCTTTAGTCATTACATTAGCAATAGTAATCCCATCAGTTACGGGAGCAGTTATAGTAGTCTATATTTTGAAGAAAAAGGGTCGAATTTTGACAAAACGTCCTAAATAAATTATAATAACTTTTTTTTTTTTAACATTCATGTTATAGCCAAGATTCTGTATAAGAAATTTAGAATTTTAAGATTGTCTTTATAAAATTAAAAGCTTTTTCTTAAAACTAATACTAGGGAAGATTGTTTCCAGATTATCCAATCATATGCTAAACATAAGCATGCTAAATTGATTGATTGTTTTAAGGTGAATTCACACCTATTAAGAATTTAATAAGATTATGGTTTGTTTATAAGGATAACTTTTATATCAAAAATTTTGTTAAAATTTCGGACAATAATTTTCAAAAAAAATGAATTTGTTTCCCAATTTTTAAAGAAAAATATTTTTCTTGAATTAAAATTATGAATGATTATAGCTTTTATTTTTAAAATAAGAAAGTAGTCAAGAAACTGTACTTCCTTAATCTCAATATTACATCATACCAATAATATTTATGGAATAATGGAATAGAGCCTTCATTAAATTAACGAATCATTCCAAACATTTATTAATATAGTATTCTATATATAAAATTAGAAAAAAATTTTTTTTCTGAGCTGTAATGGAATGCTTGTTTTTAGCCATTAACAATTTATTCCTCCACGAATAAAACAAAAATATCATTCCATTACTACTTTTTTTTCCCATTTACTTTCTCTATAATTCTTTTTAATACCATATTAAAAAGAAATCGGTAAAATCACAGAATATAAATTTTAAATTATTAGTTATCTTCACATTTATATTGGACAATAAAATAAATTTCTAAGTTCAAAAGCTAAAATAAAATGAAATATAATAAATTAAATAATTAAAAATCTAAAACTCGAGGTTGAAGATAATGGGAAAATTTGATGGTAAAGTTGCTTTTATAACCGGTGGTGCTTCAGGTCTTGCAAAAGAAGCTGCTAAAGATTTCGCAGCAGAAGGAGCAAAAGTGATTATTTTTGATTTTGACAAGGAAAATGGGTCTCGTGTTGAAACAGAAATAAAAAATGCGGGAGGAGACGCATTATATATTGAAGGAGATGTTAGAAAATCAGATTCAGTTGAAGAGGGGGTTAAAAAAGCATTTGAAAAGTATGGTACTGTCGACTTTTTGTTACATTCCGCGGGGATCTTAAAGGATGGTATGATCCATAAATTATCTGAAGAAGATTGGGATGATGTAATTAATACTCATCTAAAAGGATTCTATTTAAGTATGCAAGCATGCGTAAAAAGATGGATTAATTATTGCAAAGAAAACCCTAAAGAAAATATTGCTGAATATCCTGACAGGAGAATAATTACAATTAGCAGTCAAGCTGCTGAAGGAAATATTGGTCAATTAAACTATGCTGCAGCGAAAGCCGGAATGCTCGGAATGATTAAAACAGCAGGATTAGAACTAATTAGATACAATATAAGAACACACGCTATCATGCCTACCTTAATCGAAACACCAATTTTAAAAGATTTATTAAGTAAACAAGAAGGAAAGTGGCGGAAATATTATTCTGGAAGGATTCCTTTAGGAATTGGTGAAGCCAAATATGTTTCTCAAGTAATTTTATTTTTATGCAGTGAAGCTGCTTGGTTCATGAATGGAGAAGTCGTTGGGATTAATGGCGGACGTTTAGATAAAGTTTAGTTTTAAAAACAAGTTATTTTCTATTTTTTTTTTTTTCCATATTTTAAATTAGGATTCTGTTTTAATTTTATTTAATTCTTCTATTAAAACTGGAATAACTTCATGTAGATCTCCGATAATTCCATAATGAGCTATGTTAAAGATTGACGCATTAGGATCTTTGTTTATAGCGACAATTATTTCCGCATTTTGCATGCCCACGACATGCTGTATAGCACCTGATATTCCACAAGCGATATATAATTTTGGAGATACAGTTTTACCCGTCTGACCAACTTGTCGTTCTGCATCAAGCCAATCTAATTCAACGGTAATCCTTGAGCCTGCTAGTTCTGCCCCCAAGGTTTCTGCTAAAGCCTCAATGATTTTGAAACCTTCTTTGGAACCAACTCCACGCCCCCCTGCTACTATGATTTCTGCTTTATCTAAATTAACATGGGTTTTTTCTTTATTTATTACTTTAACAATCTTTGAGACTGAGTCTTTTTCGGTGAATTCGAAATTAATCTTCCGAATTTTTACATTCGGTTTTTCTAGATGGATTCTCTTAAAAATTCCAGGCCTAACAGTAGCCATCTGTGGTCGACTAGAGGGGGTAATAATAGTAGCCATGATATTTCCTCCGAAAGTAGGTCGGGTTTGAAGTAAGTTTCTAGTTACAAGATTTATATCTAATCCAGTACAATCTGCCGTCAACCCCGCGTTAAGTTTTTTTGCAACTCGAGGAGCAAAATCCCTTCCTGTAGGTGTTGCTCCAATTAAGATAATTTCAGGTTTATTGTCTATTACTAATTCTGTAATAGATTTCACGTAGAAATCAGAATAATAGTCCTTTAACAATGGGGATTTAACATAAATAATTTCATCCATTCCATATTGTTTTAGTTCTCCTAATTTGTCATCGAAATCTGCTCCCAATATTACAAGTGTTAAGTTTACCATTAAAAAATCTGATAATTCTCGTCCTTTGCCAAGTAATTGGAACGCAACGGGATGGATTTTATTCTTGTAGTGTTCTGCAATAACCCATATACCGTTATATTCGGATAAGTCCACTTTTTTACCCGATTGTTCTCCTCTCTCAATAGATATTGCTTCCATAGAACAGACTTCCACACACGCAGCACACAGAGTGCAATTTGGTAAGATTTTTGCGATACCTTCAGCTAATTCAATTGCACCATAGGGGCAACTTTCCAGGCAGGAAGCACAGCCTGTACAGAGTTCATCATTTACGTTAATACTCAACTAAGTAAACCTCTTAAAGTATATTGTCTTTCTTTAATCTCTTGATTAGATTTTGAACAATTTCGACAGTAGTCCCTTGTAAAATAACGTGTGCGCCCTTTATTTCTGGAGTGAAAATATTAAGAACTTCAGTCTTAGAGCCATTTAAACCTATTTTTGCATTATCAGCATTTAATGATTTCGCATCAAACACTTTAACACTTGAGGTTTTATGTGCTTTCATGATACCTGCAATTGAAGGGTATCTAGGTTTGTTTATATCTTTAAATACTGAGATTAATGCTGGTAATTTCGTTTCGATTATGACAGTTTCAGTAATTCTAAAAACTCGTTCCACAACTATAGTCCTATTTACAAGTTCAACATTTTGAACATAAGTTATCTGAGGAATATTTAATTCTTCTGCCAATTCAGGTGGAACCTGTCCGGTATCCCCATCAACAGCTTGAGCACCACAAATAACAAGATATTTCTCATTAGGATTATTTTCATTTAATATTTTTTCTATTGCTAAAGATAATGTATAGGATGTAGCTAATGTATCTGCCCCTGCAAAAGCTCTATCAGATAACAGAAAACCTCTATCAGCACCCATTGCTACAGCTTCACGTAATACTTCCTCTGCTTGAGGAGGCCCCATGCTTAATACTATGACTTCAGAAACTTGTTTCTCCTTTAACTCCAATGCCAACTCTATAGCATTTCGATCTGTGGGATTAATCATGGATTTAACACCTTCTCTTACAAGAGTATTGGTATCTGGGTTTATTTTAACCTCTGACACTCCAGGAACTTGCTTAATACATACAAAGATTTTCAAATCGAGATCCTCATTAATTCTCTCTATTTACTACTCAAAATCAAATAATATTTCAAAAAGAGAATTTAATTCAAAAAAATTAAATTTTCCGATAATAAAACAAAAACATGAATAAAAATCTATTATCTAAAAATTTTATAGCACATTTTCATCAGTTAATTCCTTTTCTTAATATAGTAGTTGCAATCACCATTCTTTGAACTTCGCTAGTGCCTTCATAAATTTCACCCATCTTTGCATCTCTGAAATATCTTTCTACCTTATAATCCTTCATTACACCATATCCTCCATGTATTTGAACAGCACTATGTGCGGCTTTCATTGCTGCTTCTGAAGCTACTAATTTCGCTTTGGAACTAGCTAACCCAAATTCCATTCCATTATCATAAAGATAAGCAGCTTTAAATGTGAAATATCTAGCTGCTTCAACATCAGTGGCCATGTCAGCGATTTTCCATTGAATACCCTGAAATCTACCTATCGGTTTACCAAACTGGACTCTTTCATTTGCATATTTAACTGATGCTTCTAATGAGGCTTGCCCTATTCCGAGGCATTGAGCAGCAATTGAAAGTCTACCAAATTCTAAAAATTTCATTGCCATCTTAAAACCTTCACCTAATCCTCCTAAAATATTCTCTTGAGGCACTCGAACGTCTTGAAATACAATCTCACATGTATTTGAGGCACGAACGCCTAATTTATCCTCTTTTACTCCAACAGAAAAGCCAGGTGAATCAGCATCTACAATGAACACAGTTAATTGTGTTCGACCATCTTTTTCCCCTGTTTTGGCAACTATCAGCAACGTATTGGCGATCCCACCATTGGTAGCAAATATTTTAGCACCATTGAGTATGAAATCATTCCCATCTTTTTCAGCTTTTAATTGTACTCCACCTGCATCTGACCCTGCATTCGCTTCAGTTAAGCAGAAAGCTCCGAGTTTATCCCCTTTAGCAAGATCAATTAGAAATTTTTGTTTTTGGTTTTCAGTCCCAAATCTATAAATAGAGTTTGCTACAAGACCATTATGCGTAGCTATAGTAAGACCCCACGCTGCATCCGCACGCGCAATCTCCTCAATTATTATGGAAAAACCAATTGTATCATCATGAAGTCCGGCTCCTCCATATTCTTCTGGGATACAAATACCAAAATAATTCATTTCTTTCATTTTTTGAAAAACAATCTTATCTAGTTCTTGTTTTTTATCACTCTCTTGAGCTACGGGTACAATATATTCTTCAGCGAATTCTCTGGTGATTTTCTTCAACATCTTTTGTTTTTCATTTAGAGAAAAATCCATAATACTGAGATAATTAATGTAAATTTAATAAATTTGATATTTTTTGTAAAAAATAAAAAAAAAGAAACGACAATAAAATAATTAAACTAAGTTCTTTTAAGCCCCTTTTCGTAAGAGACTTGTAGCTATTACAATTCTCTGAACTTCACTAGTGCCTTCATAAATCTCACCCATCTTAGCATCTCTGAAATATCGTTCTACCGGATATGCCTTCATTAGACCATAACCTCCATGTATTTGGACAGCACTATGAGCAGCCTGCATTGCAGCCTCAGAGGATACAAGTTTCGCCATCGCACTAGCCCTACTAAAATTTATTCCTCTGTCATGCATATTGGCTGCTTTATATGTAAATAACCGAGCTGCTTCAACGGCACAAGCCATATCAGCAATCTTCCATTGTATTGCTTGAAAACTCCCTATAGGTTTTCCAAATTGAACTCTCTCATTTGCATATTTAATTGAGGCTTCTAATGATGCTTGTCCTAAACCCACACATTGAGCTGCGATACCAATTCGACCAAAATCTAAAATTCTCATTGCCATCTTAAAACCTTCACCTTCATTACCTAAAATATCCTCATTAGGCACACGGACATCCTGGAATACGAGCTCAGAGGTATTCGAGGCACGAACTCCTAACTTATCCTCCTTTACACCGACAGAAAAACCGGGAGCATCACCATCAACAATGAATACGGACAATTGTTTCCTACCATCTTTTTCACCTGTTTTACCAACTACTAACAAAGTTTTTGCAATACCACCTGAAGTTGCAAAAATCTTTGTACCATTTAATATCCATTCATCACCATCTTTTTTTGCGGTTAATTGAACTCCACCAGCGTCGGATCCTGCGTTTGCCTCAGTAAGACAAAAAGCCCCCATTTTATTTCCTTTAGCAAGATCTGCTAGAAATTTTTGCTTTTGACTGTCCGTCCCAAATTTATAGATTGGATAAGTAGCAACACCATTATGCACTGCCATTGTAATTCCCCAAGCTGCATCAACACGCCCGATTTCTTCAAGCACAATACAAGAACCAATTGTATCATCATGAAGTCCAGCTCCACCGTATTCTTCTGGGATACATATCCCAAAATAATTCATTTCTTTCATTTTTTGCCAAACATTTTTATCTAATTCTTGCCGTTCATCACTTTCTTGAGCTACAGGTGCAATATACTCTTCGGCGAATTCTCTAGTGATTTTTTTTAACATTTTTTGTTTTTCATCTAAGGAAAAATCCATATTTACCACACAACACTAATTTTTTTTGTTTATTGAAAATCTAATAAATGAAATGAACTATTTTAATTATATTTTATTTATACAAAATGAGCAATAGGTAAGATTTTCAACTTTTTGTTTAATTTTAAAAAAATAAATATGTTTACTATGTTTGCATGTTTAAACTGTTTCATTTTTACCTGTTAGAAAGTGTTATAAATAACGTTTGTATACTAAGGTAGTGATTAATTTAAAATCTAAGAAACTTAATAAAAATGAAAGTTTGGGTGTTATATCTTGAATATGTACAAAAAATTAGAAATCTCAAAATCAGAGAGCGAAATGTTAAGAGGGTTATTAAAATGAAGATTATTCGCATCTAACTTCATGATGATTTGATAAACAGATCTGTTTAAATAGATCTATTTATATAATTTATTATATGACTCAAAAAACAATTTCATTATCAGAACGAGTTTTTAAATTATTAAAAAAAGAAAAAAGAGAAGGAGAATCTTATTCAAACGTGATTGAGAGACTCGTATCTAAGAAAAAAAATCCCTGGTTAATGATGCAAAAAAAATTTGATCCTGAATTATGGGAAGGATTAGAGGAAAAATTAACAAAAATCAGAGAGGAAAATTTAACTGGTAGTGGAAAGAATGATTAAAATAGTAGAAACAAATATAACTATTGATTTTTTGAGAGGAAATGATTTAAAAGTAGAAAAAAAAATCAAAAATTTAATATCACAGGGAACCTATTTAACGATAACTCAAATAACTTCATGTGAATTGTGGTATGGAGTTTATACTCTAAAATCTAAACAGAAACAAATAGTTGAAGCAAAAAAATTAAATAGTTTTATTAGCAATCTTTCCGAAATAAAAACATTAGATTCAAATTCTAGTAAAATTTATGGCGAGATTTGCGCGGAATTGGACAAAATTGGGATGCGAGTGCCTCAATTTGATTTATTGAATGCTTCTATAGCAATCTCAAATAAGGTTATTTTAATAACTAAAGATAAAAAGCATTTTCCACGAATTAACGCATTTTCAGAATTTGATTTTCTTGAATTATGGGAGTAATAACTGGAGATTTATTTTATTAATGTTGTGTTTATCCATTTTTGTATTTAATAAAAGGCATTTCAGAATCTGTTTTCTTGAATTTTGGTAATAATAATACAAAATTTAAAACAAATTATTGATTTCACTTTTAAATTTCTTAGAATTAAGTAATATTTAGAATAATAATTTTTTTTAGGTGTTTAGAAATTAATTTAACTTCTTAAAAGAAGTAAAAGTTTTCCCCATGATTACTCTGTGTTTTATCATGCAGAGGAACCTTTAACTTGAATTTTATCGAATTTGATAAGATAAGAATAAAAAAAAAAAATAATAATTTTAAGTTCGCTTTAACTTATTTGAAGTATTTTATCGCTAAAAGAATATCGTTTTTCACGTATTTTTAGGAATTCTAAAGGAAACTCGTGATTTTCTTTCTTTTAGAGTGTTTAGTTAAAATTAAAGCACTTTTAGTAAGTTTCTCAGCGGAAGTACCCATCCAATTAACGAGCTCGTTAACTGCATCACGAGCAACGATTAACGCGCCATTATTTTGAAGAAATAATCGAGTTGATTATTATAGTTTCATAAGACGCCTAATAGGACTCCAACTAATATATTCAGAACCTGCCATTTTTTTTTCCTCCACTAATAATTTTTAATAATTTTATTAAATTTTGTTATTTTTCAAGAGTTTGTTATGTAAATAATTATCTTCTATATATTTAAAGATTCCTATCCGTACTTAATTTTATGGGGAAAAAAATACAAAAAAATAAACGACAAAATTCCAAACTAAGAAAATGTTCAATCTCGTGCAAGTTTCACTTTTCGTTAAAATTGAGCAGTATTAATATTAATGAAGCCTGATCTTCAGCAAATTTATTAATTTAGATTAAGAGTTTGAAAAATTAAAAAATTAGTTCAAATCCTGAGATACTTAACTGAAGTATTAAAGAAGAAGATGCAGATATATTTTAAAATAACACCATAAATCTAGATAATTATAGATTTTTAATAAATATGAGATTCAAATATATTTTTTATTAAAATTTTTTAGATGGAGTGATTTCTATAACTTAAGTTAAAAAATCTATAGTGATTTTATAAATGTTTGATAAAAATTATTTGGAAAAGGTCAGAGAAGAAAAAGAGAAGTGGGAAAAACTTTATGAAAGTCTAAAAGAACGCGATGTTAAATTTGTAACCGACTCTGAAATTCCTATTAAACAGCTCTACACTCCTTTAGATGTAAAAGATAAAGACTATTTGAGTGATATCAGTTTTCCTGGAGTGCCCCCTTACACCAGAGGCGTTTATCCAAGTATGTATAGAGGGAGACTTTGGACAATGAGGTTATTCTCGGGACATGGAAAAAGTATTTCATTTTAGAAATATTTCTATATCGCCCGAGGAAACAAATAAACGATGGAAATTTCTTTATGAAAATGGTGAAACAGGGTTTAGTGCTGCAGTTGATGCATTAACTTTTAATGGAATTGACCCTACAAATCCAGATGCGGCTCCCGAAGTTGGAACATCTGGTGTACCGTTATATTGTATTGATAGCCTTTTTGCTTTAACTGAAGATATACCCATTGACAAAATCAGTGTAGCACTTGTTGTAGAACCTTTTACATCTGCACCTGTATGTGCGATGTATTTTAATATGGCAAAAATGCGGGGGTATGATATAAGTCAATTGTCGGGTACCACTCAAAATGATATCTTAACAATGACAGTTGGTTATATTCCTTATAAAAATTGTCCTCCCAATCACATACTTCGATTAGCATGTGATTTTATTGAGTGGACTGTGCCAATGAAAAACGTTCCAAAATGGCACCCTATAAATTTTACTGGATATAATTATCGCGAAGGAGGGATCGATGCAGTTCAAGAGTTAGGATTTGTATTTGCCAGTGCTTGCTCTCACATTGATAACCTTATTGAACGAGGATGGAAAGCTGATGATTTTGTGGGTCGTCTTGCTTTTCATTTAGCTGCTCATAAAGATTTTTTTGAAGAAATCGCAAAATTTAGAGCAGCTAGGAGAATTTGGTATAAACTAATGAAAGACAAGTATGAAGTAAAGGATCCAAGAAATCTTGGCTTTCGATTCCATGTTCAAACTGCGGGTTCTTCTTTAACAGCACAATTACCTAAGGTGAATATAGTAAGAACCGCAATCCAAGCTTTAGAAGCAAATCTAGGGGGCTGTCAATCTTTGCATACTAATTCTTATGATGAAGCGATTTGCTTACCATCAGAAGAAGCTGCATTAGTTGCCTTGAGAACCCAGCAAATTATATCAGATGAAAGTCGGATTCATAATACTATAGATCCTCTCGCAGGCTCATACTTTATTGAATGGCTTACTGATGAGGTTGAAGAAAGGGTATGGAAGTATATGGATAAAATCCAACAGGTGGGGTCGATTGATAAAGCTCTTTCGTCTGGATTTTTATATAAGGAAATGAGGGATGCTTTCCACAAAAGAAGAATGCGATTAGAAAGTGGAGATGAAATTATGATTGGTGTCAATAAATATCCTGTTCCATATGATGATGTAACTGATGTTTTTAGAACCAGTAAGAAAGCTATTTCCATTGAAATTGATCGAATTAATAAGTTAAAAGCCAGACGAGATAACAAAAAATTAGAAAAGATCTTAGACAAATTGCGTGACGTGTGCGAAAAGGAAGAAAATGTTATGCCCATTATAATGGAAGCAACAAAAGAAGGAGCAACTGTGGGTGAAATTTGTGATATCTATAGAGAAATTTGGGGTATTTGGGAACCTCCCTTAGCAATTTAAATTCTGAGGAGATTATATAATGAGTGATAAAAAAATAAGAGTGCTAATGTCAAAACCCGGTATTGATGGGCATTGGCGGGGTGGTATTGTTGTCTCAAGAGCCATAAGAGACGCCGGTATGGAACTTATCTTTGGGGGTTTTCAAAACACTCAACAAATTGTCGCAGCAGCAATCCAAGAAGATGTTGATGTTATTGGTTTAAGTATACATTCTGGCGCTCATTTTGCTTATACACAAGAAGTTATTGATCTACTTAAAGAAAAGGGTGTATTTGATGATATAATGATCCTATTGGGGGGAGTGATACCTGCGAAAGATTTTCCAAAATTAAAAGAAATGGGTGTAGCGAATGTGTACGGCCCTGGAACTCTTACAAAAGATATTGTCGAATTTATCAAAACTAATGTCAAAAAATAAAAAAGTCATATAATATTTTTTTTTACATATATTACAAAATAAAAGTTATTTTTTGAAGGAGTTGCTTTTTTTTGAAGAAGGAATACGACATCAATACATTAATTACTAAATTTAAAAATAATGATAAAATTGCTTTAGCCAGATTAATTACAATAATAGAAAATGAACCGGATAAAGTTCACGAGATATTCAAGCAATTTGAAAGTATAAAGAATGAATCCTATATTGTTGGCATTACAGGTCCTCCTGGCGTTGGGAAAAGCACGTTAACAAATGAAATCACTAAAAGATTTTTAGAAGAAGGAAAATCTGTCGGTATTATTTGTGTTGACCCTACATCTCCTTTTAGTGGAGGTGCATTTTTAGGAGATAGAATACGTATGACTGATATATCACTTCACCCCAATGTATTCTTAAGAAGCCTTGCTTCAAGAGGATATAAAGGAGGAATTTCACGGGCTGTTTTTGATATTAGCCTGTTATACGAAGCATTCGGAATGGATATTATAATTATAGAAACTGTTGGTGTTGGCCAAGCTGAATTTGACATCTATAATCTAGTTTATTCTGTTGTTGTAATTTTAGTTCCTGGATACGGTGATGCTATTCAGATGCAGAAAGCAGGTATAATAGAAATTGGTGATATCTATGTTGTAAACAAGAAAGATTTAGGTGGTGAAGATATAGCTGTTCAAATTGAAATGATGCTTGATGATACAATTTTCCAAAGTGGTTGGAGACCACCAGTCTCAATGACCAACTCAATCTCTGGAGAAGGGGTAGATGATTTAATGCAAAATATATTGGATCATAAAGAGCATTTAGAACTATCTGAAAATTTAATGGAAAAAAAGAAAAATAGATTCTCCTACAAAATTAAAGAATTAATTAATTCTAAACTAGAAAAAATAATATCAGAAAATTTTCTTGATGAAAAGGGGATTGCAAATCTTGTAAAAAATGCGCTGGCTGATGGAAAGTTTAAAATTTATGAACTAATTCATAATCAGTTTAAAAACATTAAATTTGAGGTAAAAAATAAGGAATAACCATTTTTTAGAAAACTTGCTGAGTTCAAAGAAGCTAATTTTCCAAGATTTTCTGTTTCTGGAGATTTAAAATGTCTGAATACAAGTATTATTATTCTTAAGCAGTATTATCCGTTTGGGAATATTTATAAAACAGAAGTATATGTTTTAAACGGTGATAGAAATAAGTATTCAAAATTGCTGGGAATTCAAAAAGTGCGGAAGAGAAACAGGTGGATCAAAAGTCCCCGATCTAGGAGTTTGCCCCGCTTCCACTTTCGTTAAGGCTGACGGTTTTTGTGGGGGAAAAAATGGGGGAAGGGCATGTGCTTATATAGCAGGAACATTTTGCGCAGGTACTATTCAGGGGACCTATAAAGATAAAGAAAAGAATTGTGGCCAATGTGAGTTTTATCGGTTATTAAAATCTGAGAACAACGAAGCTTCAGTTCTAGCTTTTCATAGATATATTGATCAAGTAAAATAATTTTTTATTGTAATTATTTGTTAAAAGACTATCAATTTGTCTGATAGTTTTAGAAATCACTCTCTTTACATGGAATTGATTAAAGTTTAATATTTTTCTAAATTCTAAATTCCATCAGATTAAATTTCATAAAAAAAATTATACATAAAAATTGTTAAAGTATGCCTGTTTTAGGAATAGATTACGAAAAATGCAATTATTGTCAAATTTGCTATAATGCGTGCACGAGATATTTCAGAAGGGATCGAGAGCAAAACAAAATGGTTTTTGAAGATCCTAATAATCTCTGTGATTCATGTGGACGTTGCGTCGCGAGATGTAAATTGAATGCTATAATTTATGAGGATCTTGGGGAGATGCTTTCTTTTGATGAAGTTCAGGACCCGAGTAAACTCATCTCATATGATGCAATGCATAAGTTTATGAGTGCAAAACGGTCAATAAGAGGTTTTAAGAAGAAAAAAGTCCCAAAAGATATTTTAGAAAAAGTCTTAAATTCAATGAAATATGCCCCTACTGGTGCTAATATACGAACTCTAAGATGTACCTTAATATCTGATGAAGAAAAAATTAAAGAACTTTCAGATGTAGTTATGGATTCAATAATCGGTTCAAGCAATCCAAGATATAGTGAAAATATGAGAAAAGCCCGAAAAAATGAGATAGATACTATTTTCTATAAAGCTCCTCATGTATTGATAATGCATTCTAGAAACCCAGGAGATGCTATGAATTCTACAATAGCTCTTACATATGGAATGCTTAGTGCTCAAACTCTAGGGTTAGGATCTTGTTGGATTGGGTTAGCTCATGGAGTTCTAACCTCTAATAAAGAAGTACGCGAAAAAATTGTTAATATCCATGGTCATGTTTGGGGTGTTATAATCATTGGGTATCCTACTCAAATTTATTATCAAGTTCCTCCAAGGCCAGATATAAAAACTAAAGGATTAGGCGAATTAAACTAAATATTATTAAATAAATTTATTTAGTATTTTTTTATTGATAGGAAATCTAAATAGAGTTCGGGTTATCTTAAGATTTAAATTGTAATAAAAGACAAATTTTATAGAGATTATGAACGCGCATGAAAGGGTCATTAAAACATTGAATCATGAAGAACCCGATCGAATCCCCCTTTTCTGTCAAGCAATAATGCCTGTTTTCGAAAGTAACCTATTGGAATATTGGGGTGATGAATATACCCATGAAGAGAAGTATGTTTTATATAATAGTGATTATAATGTAAAAAGAAAATTAGGATTTGACCTTTGCTGGGGATTTGGAGTTGTCCCTGTAAAATTATCTCGAAAATTTTTAAAGGAAAATCCCACTCCGAAATTAGATGACCCAAATAAATTTGTTGACATCGATGGAAGGATATACTTAAGAAATCCTGAATTTAATATGCCATGGTATATGGAAAATTATATCTCAACAGAAGAACTTGCAGATCAATTCCATGAAACATATTATTCAATAGAATGGGAAGAAAATTCTGCTTTTATACCAAAACTTAATAAAACCTTAGAAGATTTTCCGACTAACGAAATTGTTCCTTGTGCTCATATTTCTAGTATCCTAGAGCCCATCTGGGAGGGAATAGGATTATCATTATTTACAAAGTTATTAAGGAAGAAAAAAAATAAACTCAAGAAATATATTGATTTAAGAACCAAGGTCGCTGTTGCTGGAGCGAAGATACTGGCTGAAACGGATTTTGACGTTTTCTTTCTTTGTGATGACACAGCTTTTAAAAATAGAACCATGATTAACCCGAAAGACCACAGGGAACTTATAATTCCTGCTTATAAAAGAATTCTTCATAAATTAAACAAAGCAGGAAAATACGCAATTTTTCATTCCGATGGTTATACAGAACCATACTTTGATGGGTTGATCGAGGCAGGATTTAAAGGGGTTGAATCTTTAGAACCAATGGCAGGAATGAATTTAAAGCACCTAAAGGAAACATATGGGGATAAGCTCTGTTTGATTGGAAATATCGACGTTTCAAAATTATTACCATTAGGTACAACGAAAGAGGTAACTCAATCAGTTAGAAAATGTATAAAAGATTCAGGAGAAGGTGGGGGCTATATAATAAGCGCGTGTACGGATATAACTAATGCGTGCAAAATTGAAAATGTTTTGACAATGATTTCAGCAACAAAGAAATATGGGAAATACCCGTTAAAGACTTAAATCATCTCTAATTTAATTGGTAGAATATATAAGAACTAAAAAAAAATAAATTATTTTAGTCAAAATTAAAATTAACCTAAATTACCTTTTAGCTTTTCCCGTTTCTTTCACAGTTTCAAGGAAATCAAAGACTTCTTTTAAAAAACCCTTAGTATTTTCTATATTAGTCATGTGACCAAGACCAGGCATAACTACATGTAGATTATCAGGGATCTCTTTTGCCATAATCTCGCTTGCACTCAGGAACACGATGTCAAATTCACCAATCAAAATTAGTGTAGGACATTTAATTTGTCGTAGACTTTCAACTCTATGATCAGGATCAGTGTAAAAAACACTTCGGAAGTGTGCTAGAGCTTCACGATCTTGAACTCTCATTACCTCTTTCCAAACATCCCACATTCGGTCGGCATCAGGATGTTCTGCCATTTTAAACAAGAATTCTCCTGGATTCTTACGAGAAGCTTGTATTATGTCATCAAGAGAAGAATTACGGGCCCAGTTGCTATATGCTTCAATCTCCTCCTCTGAGGGTGTTGGGGGCGGGTTCTTTATGTAATAATCTGGCATTGTAGCCGAACCCGTATCCACAAGCATTAGACTGATAAGTCGCTCGGATCTGGTCATAGCATAGCGTACTCCAACCATACCGCCAGTGGCATGAGTTAGGATGTGAAATTTTTCAATTCCTAGATGATCAGCAAGAGCGTCAAAATCAGTGGCCATTGTATCTACGTCATAGCCATAAGGTTCACTTTCTACTACAGTTCGACCGTGTCCTCTCATATCCATTGAAATCATACGGTATTTTTCAGTTATTTTTTCGGTAACACCGGACTCGCTCCAATATATGGTATTTTCGCTTAAACCATGATTTGCTATTATCGGCTCCCCATTGCCTACATCTTCATAATATATCTTTATATTATCTCTTTTAAAAAAAGGCATTATTTTTCCTCCTTACTTTTAAAATTTAATTAATATTAATAAATTAATTAAGTTTAACTTTACATATATATAAAACTCAATAGTGTTGGATTCCTTTCCCTTTGGAAGCGAATAGTTAGAAGATTTATTATCATTTTATCCTTTTGAATCCAGCTGTTTATCTTAGGAAGTTATAAATTTCCTGTAACTCTTTTTTTCTCATCAATAGCGATGAGTTCTTGCGCATAGACTCCATATAATTTTTTATACACACTTACATTATGCATGATTGGCTCTTTTACCTCAGTGAATCTTATCATATTAGTTATTGCATTATCTAAGCTTTCATATCTCTTGGAATTATAAAAGACCAATATTGCAGCACCTAAAGCAGCAGCGTCTTTTACTTCTGGGATTAAAATCTTTTTTGAGGTGACGTCTGCAAGAATCTGTGCCCATAATGGACTGTTCATGGCACCCCCATCAGCTCTTATTTCGGATATTTTTCTTCCTCCTATAGCCTCTAAGATTTCAAGAAACATTTGAGCACCTAAGCAAGCAGATTCCATGATAGCACGGATAAAGTGAGCTCTTGTATGATTCCATCCTAACCCGTGAATAGTACCTTTTCTGAACATGTATAAAGGTATGAATAGTAAACCTTCACTACCAGGTGGTATAGTTGATGCTTCATTTGCTAACATATCATAAACATTTTTTTTTCCTTCAGAACTTTGGTTAACTTGGAATTGAGAAAAATTATCTTTAAACCATTTCAGTGTAGAACCTGCTCCAAATATAGCGCCTTCAATATTCCACTTTCCTTTAATAACGGAGGGATAAGAAAAAATTGGGGCTTTTTTAGATGGTTTTATCCGGTTATCAGTAACATAATCAACAAATGCCCCCGTTCCAATGGTAACTTTTGCTTGATGTGTTTTTATTACCCCTAATCCTAAAGCAGAACATTGTTGATCTCCCCCCCCCATAAATATTGGAGTATTTTGATTTAACCCTAATTCATTTGCAGCTATATTAGATAATTCTCCTATAACTTCTCCATAGAAATAGACATCAGGCCATAGGTCAATGGGGATTTTATATTGTTCCGATAAATTCTCATCCCATTTTAACGTGTTATAATTTAAGATTCCCATTACTCCATTTGTAGGATCAGTTGCCATTATGTTGCATAATCTATTATAAATATAGGTATCTGTATATGCAATTTTAAATATCTTTTTGAAAACCTCTGGCTTATTCCTTTTAATCCAGAGAACTTTTGGAACTGTTCTACGTGATCCCTCTTCTGAAAGCCAATCTTTCGCACTTGTCTCTTCTCTCCCATCCATCCAGGTTAAAGCAGGATGTAATACTTTTTTTTTTTTATCAAGGAATGTAATAGTTTGTCTCTGAAAAGTACCAGAAATTCCAATTATATCATTAATGTTTACTTTCTGCGAAACTAGATTACAAGTCTTTCTTATTGCATCCCACCAGATAATAGGATCTTGCTCTGAGATACCAAATGGCTGTTTTACAAAGGGATATTCTTTATAAGCTCTCGCAATTTCCTTTCCGTTGATGTCGAAAATGATTGTTCTCGCACCAGTAGTTCCAACATCAAAAACACATGCTAATTCACTCATACACAACACATTTAAATTGTTTTAAGTGGTTAATAAATCAAAAAATTAAATAGATTTTCTAACTAAAATTTTAA
>SDBU01001708.1_pt1 | contig 30551 bp, 31 predicted proteins | sample 2277071 | NCBI WGS metagenome assembly SDBU01 (sample SAMN10397929, study PRJNA504765) | marine sediment metagenome | isolation source: marine sediment core GS08_GC12, 126 cmbsf | place: Arctic Ocean: Gakkel Ridge, Loki's castle | collected 2008 | reverse complement strand
AAATTTATGGATTTCTTCTTTATGCTGCTTTGTTAATGTAAGAATCAAATCTGCTTCTGTAATTAATTCAATGTGTTTTTTTATGTCAGTAGATAAATACTCTTGTGATAACACAATTCCGATTTCCTTCATTGCTAGTCTAGCATCCATGGATATTAGCATCCCATCTCTAGCATTAGAAGAAATTCCACCCGACTTAACTATTACGTCTACATTCAGATTTAGAAAAAAATTCTTGAGAAACCCTTCAGCCATGGGGCTTCTCGCTGTGTTAACACTACAAACAATTAAGATCGATTTATAAGGGAACTTCCTATTCATTAAATTATTCAAAAGAAGGATAATAAAAAACTATTATTATTTAAAACTCTCTCTATTAGTGAATTTGATGCCTTTACTCCTCATGTTTTCTAATGATTTTGATATATTTCCGGGTGGTAAATCTATGCCTTTCGTTAAATCTATTAAAAAAAATACTTCAAAACCAAAATCAAAAGCATCCATAGCAGAATAATAACAACAGTAATTAAGTGCTAATCCGCATATAAAAGTTCTTTTTATTTTAATAGATTTCAAGTAACCAGCTAACCCTGTTTCCGTCTTTTTATCATTTTCAAGGAATGCTGAATAGCTATCAATAATGAGATTTCTTCCTTTCCGTATTATTGCACTCGCTAGATTAACATTTAAATTATCATGGAACTCTGCACCATTAGTTCCTTGTACACAATGGTCTGGCCAAAGAACAGGTCCTATAGCACCATCTATGCTTTGATATTCATCACCAGGCTTTTTTTCTGGATAGCTACTTGCAAAGGATAAATGACCAGGTGGATGCCAATCTTGAGTTAAAATGATATTACCGCTAAATTGTTTAAAAATTGTTGCTATATGGTTGATATCTTTAACTATTAGATCCCCTTTTTCAATAGCCAAAGCACCTCCTGGCATAAAATCGTTTTGAATATCTACAACTATCAAAACATCTTCTTTATAGATTTCTATATCCTCTTCTAGATCTTCCATTTAATTTTCCAACGTAACAATGAATTAAAAATTTGTATAAATTTTAAGTAGATCTTCTTTTTATCAAATAAATAGAATTGGATAGGTACCAAAATAGTATTCCAAAAATTACTATCCATTCAAAAGTAGGCATAATTAAAAAGATCTTCTGCCCAAAAGAATAACATATTTCACGATATAAATTACAAAAATTAGTTGTAAAAAATGGTATTAGATAAAAAAAAATGATTCCACCTAATATATATCCAAAATATACTATTTGTTTGGAAAATTTTGTACTTTTTACCATTAAAAATCCAAAAAGCGAACAAACGAAGGCACTGCCAATCCAAGCAAAAAGGGCAAATATTCCGTGTAAAGCTCCATAAGTACTTCCTGTTAGTATGGCGCTGACAGAAGTAAATATTCCAATTCCAACAGCGAATTTTCTAATTATATCATTTATTTGATCATTTTTTACTATTCTACCTAGATATATTATAAACGGAATTGCGAGACAATTAGAAATAATTAATCCTCCCCTTAAAAAGATGCCTCCAGAGAGATCACCTAAATAACTTATTGTATATTTCCACATCACGTATTCTGGAGTTAATAATAAGGCAATAATATATCCCATAAAACCAATAATAGAAGCAAGTATCCCAAAAATATATCCATGTTCTAGGAAGCTGACTTTTTTTCTCATATTTATACCCGTTCGATTTTCCTTAAAAAATTATTTAATTAAAAGGTAGATAGATAAACTATCTTGTTGTTTTAAACTTAAATTTTTTTCAGGATTAAGAAAATCGAGATAATCAAATACCAAATTGCTAAAATAAAAGTATCTATCCATTCTAATAATGGTAATATTATTATTACAATATGTAAACCTAAAAAATAGTACAAAAAGAACATTAATACCATAGTAGAGAGAGTGAGAGATACACCGAAACCGAAATATACAAGGAGTTTGGAATATTTAGAATTTCTTAACATAAAAATATTAAAAAGTGTGATATAACAAATCCCAGATATCCAGCTAATAACAGCCGAAACTCCGTGTATTAAAGCAATTGTAGGTTCTCTTCCACAAAAAACCCCTAAGCTTATAAAACTAATACAAGAGATAAGGGCAGTTAATAATGCTATTTTTCTTAGTTTTTCAGCATTTTGAGCTGGCACACTTCCAATAAAATAAAGTACAAATAATATCGCAAATATACCTGAAAGAACAGTCCCAACTTGAAAAAACATACCTCCAGGACCATTACATAATGAACTTACAGGATTGTTTGTAAAATTATAATCCGGATACATTAGATATGCTATTAGATCTCCTAGCATTCCAAAAACTACTGAAAGGATCCCATAAACACCCCCAGAAACGAATTGTTGGAAATTTCCAAGCAGGTTATGTGATTTTTCCATAATTCCTCATTTTAACATTAATTAATGATTCATATAAGAGGTGTTCATATTTTTTATTCCAAAAATGTATTATTCCAAAAATTTAATTTCTAACTTGATTTATAAATAAATATATTTTTGTTTATAGTTGTTATAAAAGATAGTCTTTTAATAATATCGCGCTCGTAGTATAGTGGTAATATGCTGGCTTCCCAAGTCAGCGTCCCGGGTTCAATTCTTTGAATCATTTTGATTCTTAGGGAAAATCCCGGCGGGCGCATTCTCAATATTAATTTTTTAAATTAGAAGGGGGAAGTTTAAAATCTACAAAAAAAGATTGCTGATATTTCTTTCCACTTTTAGAAGTTGATAGTCTAATTTCTAAGGTTATCTAATGAAATATTCAGCGGTGATTCATTCTCAATTTCTTTACATAAGAATGAAATATCACTAAATAAAGAAACTGCTCTTTCAATAGTACCGTTTTTTATATATCGGTCAGCCTCTTCCATTTTTAACATTTCATCTAGTAGAGGCTTAAAAATCTCTAGTACTTCATAAACATCGTTTAAGATGTTCTTAACAAATTGAATCTTTCGATTAATTTTATCATCCTTAACTGATATAAGTATTCTCACCAAATTTATTGATATTTCTTATACTTGAATAATATTTATCTTTTAACTATTAAAAGCTTATGGCTATCTTTTCTAAATAATAAATTTGTATACAAAATTAAACCAAATTTTTTACAACAATTGATTTGTGGCAAAATTAATGGTGCGAATATACTTTTGTAATAGTATAATTAAATTCTCACTAGACTATTTAACACAGTTAGGAAAATTTTTCAAATTTCTATGATCAAAAATTGATTTAGAAGTAAAAAAAGAGATAACAACAAGAAATTTTGATAATATGTAAACAAATTTGTAGTAGATGAAGGTTAATTTTTATTACAACATATCCTTTCCAAAAATGTGCTTAAACTTTTTTAATAAGTCTCTGATTTTTAGATTACCCATACCAAATTTGACTCGAAAGGAGAACATGAGCACTAAGTTGAATTTAGTCTCAAATATCTCCATTAAATTGGAAATAAATTTTTCACTATTTTCCAGTTCTAAATACATTTTTTTTACACTTACTAAATTTCTCTGACTTCTCACTTCAAACTCTCTGATTGTGTTAAAGAGAGTTGTTTGTGGTAATGAAGAATAGAGGACCTTACCCTCAATTGAAAAAATTCCGCTCCCCAGTATTTCCTTATCGTCAACACAATCTCTCAAAATTTGAATAACTTCTTGAAAAATTGGCATAGAGGTGAAATCTTTTTCCTCATCTTTAACAAGCTCTTCTTCTTCCATAGGACCTGAACTGCTCTCATAAAATTCCAAAGCAGAAAACTCAAAATCTACAGCCTGGTAGCCCCTTACAGAAAACTTTTTATCTACAAAAGCTTGGAAACTATGCTCACAATTCAATCCTGACGGTATTGATATAGTAGTTAATTGTTTTGATTGATTGATAATTTTTTTAGGAAGTTTTAGTTTTTTACTTCCTTTACATTTTGGGCACACAATGAGTATTTCTTCAAAAAAATCTTCAGTCGTTGCATTTTGTATTTTTTCTACGGTCATTTTTAACTCTATAATAAGATAAATTATTATTTAACAATTTTTAGGGTTTTTAAAAAGAACCACAAATTTGAGTTGATCACTTTGTGTGTTCAAAAATCTATTTAATAGGTAATTTTTTTGTGTTATTTAAATTTTTGTCTTAGTTTAAAGATATAAACCGTAAAAACTGGAATTTCTTATTTATACTATCGTTTGACATAAATTAAAACTCTAAAAAGTACGAACTATTTCACAACAACATAAATTTAAATAAAAATTCTAATATTAAATAAACACACAAATAATTAGTAAAGTAAACTAAAAGGAAGATTTTACACAAAAAATTAGTAAATGAAACCTAAAGTATATAAAAAAAGTTTCAAAAAAGAAGCATTTAATGATCATTTAAAAGGGTTAAAAAAGTGAAATCTCAAAACAAACTGAAGGAAATCCCTTGTCAAGATGGTCTAAATGCTCGTTATCATTGTTTGATTAAAAAACATGAAAGTTATTAATATTATAAACTCGCTTTGGCATGAAGTTAATGTTAACTATGGAAAATTACTCAAAATCTAAGGATAGTCCACTAGTATTGCAGATGCTAGGGATTGGTTTAGTAAAAATTACACAAGTAGATATAGGAGGGAAATTTGAGGTAATTTTTCAAAAAGGCATAGGCGTGCCACTAATTCAGAATATACTTGAATTATATAAAAAAGAAATTGTAAACAAACGTCAAGGGAATTCAATAATCCCATTGGAAGAGTTTACAATTTTTATTCATTATTTTGAAAATCAAGATCACGATATTTTAGTTATAATATATATGGAAGAGAAAGAAAGTTCTGCAAACTTCAGTAAACTATATTTCTTATCAAGAAATATCAATAAAAAATTCCAAACCAATGAATCACATCATAATCTAATAGCAGAATTTCAAACTGCTGTAGAAATTCCAAAAACAGATGGAATTATAGCAATTTTTATATTGAGCGCAACTGGGAGTCCTTTTATCTCAAAGATCAATAAGAGTCGTTCCACTATTTCAGATCACGAAGTTCATATTTCGGGCTTCATATCCGCATTATTGTCCTTCTCGAATACGATCATTGGTGAAGAAACAGGAGCCAAACTTAAAGAGATCAATTTTGGTAACCAACAATTCTATGTCATATCAAAGAACAATGTAATTTTTGCTTTTTTGGTTGATAATATGAATAATTTACTCCAGAGATATATGTATTTACTCGCAGATGAATTTCTCAACCAATATAAAGATGTTATTAAGGAATTTAATGGGGATATTACACCGTTTAACGTATTTGAAGAAAAAATTAACCAATATTTTATAATATAAAAAAAGGAAAATAAAAATGTCAGAAAATAGTGATGGAAATCAGGTTTCTATTATAATCTTTCAAGTGGGGTGGGAGCAATTTGTCATCGATTTGCTTGATGTAAAAGAAATAATTACAGCAGGTCAGATAAGAAAACTACCCAAAAGTTTGGATTATATTGACGGTATTTATAATTATAGAGGAGAGATTATTCATGTCATTAATTTGAGAAAAAAATTAAACTTAGATGAATATATAATTTATCGCTCAAGAAACACCTCAATGGAGGAGGAAGAAAACTCTAGTAACACCAAGAAATATATTATAATTTTAAAAGTAGATAATAATCTTATTGGATTTTATGTAGATCAAATAATTAACATTGACCATATTGATGTTAGTGAGATTGTACTGCTAAGTCCTATTTTCCAAACAAGCGTTGCAATAGAATACGTTAAAGGGGTTATAAATTTTAAGGATAGACCACGGATCGTGCTTGATTTAGGCAAAATATTCAACGAGGTTGAGAAATTTAGAATTCAACAAGATTTATCATCTTTAACATAAAATAAAATTTTAAAAAAAAGGAGTGAAAAATATGGCAGATGAAAAGAAAAAGATTCTAATCGTAGATGATGCACAATTTACCAGAAATATGCTGAAGAAAATCATCAGTAAGATCGAGCAGATCGAAGTTGTTGGTGAAGCCTCAAATGGCGTTGAAGCAATTTCTCTATACAAGAAACTGAACCCTGACTTGATAACAATGGACCTTGTAATGCCAGAACTTGGCGGAATCGAAGCCACCAGCGAGATTCTAAAAATAAACCCTAAAGCAGTGATAATAATTGTCTCCGCTTTGGGACAGGAGGCCCTGGTTCTTGAAGCAGCAAAAAAAGGTGCTAAAGACTTTATACAGAAACCTTTCAAACCCGACCAAATACTTGAGGTTATGGATCGAATATTAAAGAATAAAAAAACGGCGGCTAAAACCTAACTTTTACCATAAACTATGAGGTGATAATATGGCAACGAATGACGACATTAAATTGTTCATAAGTGAAGCAGAGGATCTCATTCAGAAAACTGAAGATGAAATTTTCAAATTAGAAGAAAATCCTAAAGATTCAAAACCAATTCAGGGACTTTTTTTTACTTTCCACACATTAAAGGGACTTACGGCAATGGCAGGATTTGAAAATCTTTCAAAATTTTGCCATCACTTCGAAACATTTTTGGATAATTCAAAGGATAAGAAGGTTACAGAGAAAAAGCGGATTGAATTCATTGAAATGTTATTTGAAAGCTTAGATGTGCTAAAAAATGTCATAAATAAGGTAAAAAAAGGTGATATGTCTGATATCGATGCTGGTTTTGTTGAAGAAATAAAAGACAGTTTTGAGACTTTCGACTCTGAGTTTGATATAACATTTATTGAACCAATTTCTCCAGACCAAATAAAAAAAATATTGAGCAATAAACAAAAAAAATCGTATAAAATTTATATTCGTATAGAAGATACTTGTGTGTTTAAAAAAGTTCGTTTATTTATCATTTTTCGAGCTCTGAACACAAATGGTCAAATTTGCTGGACAGATCCTGCTCCTGAGTCTTTAGAAAAGGTTATTCTGAAGAATGAATTTGAAATTTATTACATCACTCAAAAAAATAAATCTGACATTTCAAAAGTTCTAGACGAGATTTTAGAAATTGAAAGTGTAGTTATCACTGCTTCAAAAGCAGATGAGTTTGTCAGCAATATTGTCAAATTAAAGAAAAAATGGGAATCAGAACAAGAAGAAACTGCAAGTGCTGAAGTAGAAGATGAGTTTCTTTATGAAGATGAAGAAGATTTTGAGAAGGAAGAGACTGAAAGAGTTTCTACTATTGAAGACGTATATTCAGAGGATGGTGCTAAGATTACTAGTGTAAAAGTCAACATTGAAGATTTAGAGGTTTTAATGAATTATTTTTCAGAACTTGTGATAATGAAGAATCATATCAGCCAAGTTTTAAAGGGAAATCGGACGGTTAGTCGGCTCATAGATAAAATGGATAAACCTTTTCTTGATATCCAAGAAATTCTATTTAAATTAAAATTGGTAAGAGTTGAATCAACTTTTAGAAAGTATAAAAGACTTGTTCGGGATGTGGCAAACGAAACAGGCAAAAAAATACGATTAGTTTTACAAGGGACAAACGTAGAAATTGATAGGAAAATTCTCGAAGAACTCAATTCCCCCTTAGTCCATTTAATTAGAAATGCTATATCCCATGGTATTGAATCACCAAAAGAAAGAAAGAAGAAGGGAAAAAATGAAATTGGTGTTCTTAGACTAAAAACATCTAGAAGAGCAGGTTCTATTTTTATTGAAGTACAAGATGACGGGATTGGTATAAATTACGATAAAGTAAAGCAGAAAATCGTTAAGAAAGGGCTTTATGATATTGATGAAGTCGAAGCACTAACTAAAGAAGCTCTCAACAAATTCATTTTAATGGCAGGATTTTCTACACTATCCGATGCTGACATGTTGTCGGGAAGAGGAATGGGATTAGCGATAGTCGCAGACAAAATTAAAGAATTAGGAGGAGAATTTAAAATTGAATCACAAAAAAATGAAGGAACCAAATTTATCATGATAGTTCCATTCACAAGAGCAATATTAAGGGCACAATTAATCCAAGTATCACAAGACTTATTTGCTATCCCAACTGAGAATATCAAACAGATTTATTTCTTTGATCAAAATCAAACTCAATATGTTGAAGGGAAACAATATTATAAAGTTAATTCCAATCTAGTTCCTGTCATTCATCTAGACCAATACTTAAAAATGGTAGATCTAGAAGATACTAATTCATATAAAAAAGTGGCTATTTTGTGCCAAAAAGATGAGGATTCTTTAGCTGTCCTTGTTGCAGATAAGCAGCTTCAACAATTAGACGTAGTAGTTAAACCATTTACATCCAATTACTCTGATTCTCGAGATGTCTTAGGATCTTCGATAACTGGTGAGGGGACTATTTGCCTCATTCTTGATGTTTTGAATATCATGTCAACGATGGAAACTGAAGAGGAAATTAAAATAATAAATAAACTAAATTAAATTTTTTTAAAAATGTAAAAATAAATTCATTAAATTATTGATAATTTGGAGGAAAAAGAAAAATGGGTTTTAAGAAAATTAGTAGTGATGAATTAAAGACAAATATTGGTCCAAATTTTCTAGGTATGCCAATAAGAGAATCAGGAAAAATGATTCAATCTGGAAAAAGAGAAAAAAAAATTGATTCAAGGACACTCGCCTCGATCTCAGAGATATTAGTTCTGAATGAAGAATTTTTAGAATATCAATATCAATATAATAGGAAAAGATCCGCTGTTGCAGGTTATGGGAATATCGTTGTCTTTAACAACTCACTTAAAGACCGAATTTGGGATACTTTTCTAAAATTTTCTGGAACTCAATTTAAAGATCAAGATTCAGAAAGAGGGTTGAATTTAGGCATATTTGACCCGAATTCAAACAAAGTTTTAAAATATGAGATTGTTAATTCAGGAATTTTACCTGATTTAGTTACTGTAAATGAAAGTATAGAAAATTTAAATGAAGATCTTAAAAGTGAGAGTGAAGGAACGTATCTGGATGACAATCAAAAAAATCATATATTGCTTTTGGGAAAAGAAAATAAGATTAAATTTACAATCTCAATTGAAAATATTTCAAACTCAAAATTAGAAAATATAAAGTTTAAAAAATATTTTTCAAACATATTCTATGATATTGACTTTACAAATTCAGTAAAAAAAGATTTTGAATTTACTAATAATTATTTTGAATGTCCAATCAGAGATTTAAACCCTGGTGAAAATTTCGAGATAATCCTCAATGCAAATGTTTTTCCAAAAAGGAGAGAAAATATAAGAACTGGGAGGATAGAGGTAACATTTAAATTAAAGGATAAAACAGTTTCAGAGGTTGCAATCAACAATTTCTCAGCTTATTCTCACGCTATGCACGCAATTAAGAAAACAGAAAAAGATTATGCGCCTAATAATTGGAGTTGTTCATTGATTTTCGAAAACCATAGTGATTTTATTATGAAATTAAATTCGGTTTTAATTTTAGATAAATCTCGAAAAAATACACTCCTCGAATTGGATTATAGAGAAAATCCTATTAGGATTCACCCACGTCAGAACTATAAAACAGAAAACTTCGATTTTCAAGACGAGAAGGAGCCTATATTTTCAAGAAAAGTTAGTTATTCTATAGATTATAAAGTAGAGAAAAATTCAATAATTACTTCAAGGTTCGACGATGAAGAATTTAAAGTTGCAAATATTTTGATTAAAAAGAATATAGCAGAGCGTGAAATTAAGTCATATGAAGAATCAAAAATTAACACAGAGTTTGTAGTGAAGAATCGTGGAACTTTACCCATTAAGGGATTAATTGCTCAAGAAAGAATTCCGGAAGATTTCCTTCCACCTAGAGATATATCTAATTTTCAATTTCTCAATACTTCTGGAAAATTAATCATTGAAGATGTTACTATAAGTGTAAATCCTGATGATTATGACTCTAGTCATGAACACTTTTTAGAATTGAGGTTCAATTTAAAAAATAACAATGGTAACGCCTTAATACCAGTAAATGATTATTTAGAGGTCCGATATCCATTAGATGCAGTATCTCCTGATTATAAAAAAGATTACGAGTTTAAATTAGAGATTAATTCTTACTACTCAAAATATTTAGATTCACCGACTAGTGAATGTTATGTAATCACTGATACTCTTGCTGAAATGGGAGATTCATCTCTGAAAATTACTCACAAGCGTCGTAAACTAATGATCGGGAAAGAAATATTTCCCGGTAGAAGTAGTGATGAATTTGCAATTTTCATAACAGCTAAAAATGGTTCAAATATGAAATTATCAGAAGTAAGTATCTTGGATACTTTTCCAGAAGCATTCGAACTAGTATCCTCAAATGTAGATCATAAGCTTATTAAAGATGGGAAGTCGGGAGAATGCACGATTTCATTCAATATTGAGGCTTTGCAACCATTTCAAGAAAGAGAAATCATGTATTATCTTAAAAACGTAACAGGAAAGGATGTTAAATTTTCAGAATTAGAATCATTTTTTGTTGGATAAATTTAATGAATAAAAAAATTTAAGAAAAAATTTTGATTAGTAAAAATTTGGAGGAAAAAAAATGAAATTACAGTTTTATGAAACATTACAAGATAAGTCAAAAGAATATTTAAGCTATTTGATAGAACAACTATTACCATATTTCACCGATGGTGAATACAAGATTTTTCTAGAAGATGTATCTAATGGCTCCCAGAAACTCAGTAAAGGTGGTAAAGGTGGTAAAGGTGGTAAAGGTGGTAAAGGTGGTAAAGGTGGTAAAGGAAGTAAAGCATCCAAATCGAAACCTTCAGATAAATTTGTAAAAATAGGTGATGATAAGGGAAAACTGGCCGTTTTTTCAAAATTAAATGAAAGCCAGCAAAAATTATTATTTCAAATATTCATAAGTCGAGAATTAAATGATAAGATGGCCGTAAAATGGCGGTTTTATCAATATATTAAATATCATTTAGGTTTGAATATCAAGTCAATTAAAATCAATATGGCTGTTGATCCTTACATTGATTTTATTATTGGAACCAGCGAAAATAAATTTATCTTTGTCTTGTGTTATGATTTGTTAGAATTAAACAATTTTAAGAAGGGATTAAATGAAATCAGTGAATATGTGAAGACTCAGAATCTAATCCCAGACCAAATAGTTTTTGCCGCAAACAAATCGTTTCGAACTATCCCTCTAGAGGAACCGTTTAAGATCATTAATTCTGAGATAGTTCCAGAATTATGGATTGAATGGATTCAAGAAAATATATTATTCAATAAAGAAGATCTCTTAATTATTAACGATTCAGAGTTAAAAATAGCAGGATTTAACTTCACGAGTGACGATGATATGCTTAATTATGTTTATACGTATTCAAATGGTGGGCAAATATCAATTTTTAAGCAATTAGACTTTTTTACAGAAGCCGCTGAAGATGAACCTGAAGTAGAATTAATTTGGAAAGGTATAATGATGAAATCAAATTTGGAGTAAAATAATGATGATAGAAAGCAATTATGAAGAATATGAATCTGAGGAAAATATAAATGCCGTTATTGTAAAAATTCAAGACGAAAAATATTTGATTGAAGTTGAAAAGGTGAAAGAAATTTATGTTCCAGGAGAAAATATAGTTCCAGTACCATTATCAGAAAAATCTATTGTAGGTGTAATTAATATCCGGGGAGTTATTTATTCAATTATCTCCTTAAGGCATAATATTTATGCTGAAAGTATCGATTATGGCTTAAACGAATATTCACGGATACTACTCTTAGAATGGGGCAATTTAAACGTTGCTATTCTCGTGGACCTTGTAATTGGTGTAAGAGAATTTCCACTTTCTATTTTTAAGCATCAAGGAACAATTGTAAAAACAAATATTGAATTCAAATTTATTAAATTAACAGGTGTTTTTCAAGAAGACCCTTTAATACTTTTAGATTTGGATGCAATAATTCAACCTTATATTAAATCTTTCGAAAAAATTGGGGGGAAAAAAGGGGAAGTAACGACTCCAAGTGTTTTAGAAAAACCGAAAGTATTACCGAAGAAACCTAAAAAACAGGCAAAGCCTAAAAAGTCCATAAAACCAAGAAAAAGTGATGAAGAGTCAACTGTGATCATTCCACAATCCCCAAAAATATCGTCTAAATTACCCAAGGCATCCGCAAACCTAAAAGTTACTTTATCGGATGATCATAAAGATATTTTAAAAGAGATGGGTAATATTGGTACCGGAAATGCGGTAACCGCATTATCACGCTTAATAAAAAAGAAAATCGATGTAACGCTTACGGACGTAGGAATAATTTCTTTTGATCAACTAGCTGGACAGTTTGGTGGCCCTAAGGAGAAAGTATGTGGTATTTTTTGCCATATAAATAAACCTTCACAATCTACCATTTTAAATATATTTGAAATGAGGCCTTTAATGCATCTCATTGCAACTTTAGCTGGAACTGATTCCAAAATAGAACCTAACAAAGTAAAAACTAAAAGTGATCTTGACGAATTTGCGATTTCCACTATAACTGAAATGGGAAACATAATGGCGGGTCACTATGCATCTGCATTAGCCGATCTATTAGAAACTAAAATAATGATTGATATTCCTGAGTTCACTATGAGTACTGCGGGGGAATTAGGGGACTTTCTTACACAAGAACTCAAATCTATTGCGGAGTTAGTAATAATAATAAAAACATCCATAAAAATATCCGATTTGAAACTCAAAGGAATGTTCTTCCTTATACCTGACCTCACGACTCTGAAACTCTTTTTCAAAAAACTTGGTATTGAAAATACTTTAGTAATTGAGGAAACAAAAACTGAAAAAGCCCCTGAACCTTTTGATATTGATACTTTAAACCTTTCGGAGCTTCAAAGAGATGCACTACAAGAAGTTGGGAATATAGGTGCAGGTAATGCAGCTAACGCATTAGCTCAGATGATCAATAAGAGAGTTGATATCAATATTCCATTAGTAGAAATGGTAGAATTAGACGAGTATGCCAAAGCAATAAGTAAAAAGAATGAAAAGATTTTAGTTGCATGGAGTAATATTGTTGGAAAGACTAGAGCAACTGTACTTACTATGTTTAGCCTCAGTGATGCAATTGATATCACATCGATAATTGTTGACGATAGTAGTAAGAAGAAAATAGATTTAAGGAAAAAAATCCTAAAAGTAGATGATTTTCCAGAACTTTATAGGAGTGCGATGTCAGAATTAGGTCACATCCTTGGAAGTCATTATGTAAGTGCCATAGGGGATTTACTGGGTATTCGCTTAATGACGGAACCTCCAGACATGAGTATAGATACAGGAGAACAGTTATTCAAGATATTGAAGGAAGAAATTGGACTACTTAAAAAATTATCACTTGTAATCACGACTAGCGTTATCATTACAGATATTAAAATAACTGGTACATTCTTATACATTCCAAACTTAGATACTTTTCAGGAAATGCTGGATGCTTTGTTAAATTTCTACTCGTAAAATTTACTTTTTCAATAGATCAAATTTTTTTTTCTTTTTTAACATATTAAAAAACCTATTCTAAGATTGATTAAATCAACAAAAAAAATAATTTACTTGAGCCATGCAAAAAAGCACATATTTTGAATACATATACAAAGTTGAAGGCGAAGTTATAAAAATAAAGCCAGAAAAGATTTTCGAGTCTTTGGGAGTTTACTTAATTATAGATACTGGATTAAAATTAATATGGGTTTGGGCTGGAAGCCATTCTCGTTTATTTCACCGTTATATGGCAGCCAATTGGTGTGGTAAACTAAAAACAAAGAAAAAATTTTATAATTTTAAATATGAAGTAATCAAGCAAGGAATGGAACCTCCCGAATTCAGTCATATTTATAGAGAAATTACAGAAAATAGGACAGATTTAGAATTCCCGGGTCAATCAAGAGGGAATTTGATGAGTATCACAACCCAAGGTAACCAAACATCAAAATTCTCAACTTCAATATTGGATTCAACTAATGGAAATGTAATTATAACGGCTTCTGAGAAATCTCGAATAAGAAAGATCTTAACCGAAATAAAAGAAATGCAAATGCATATAAAATATTCAATTGACCATATTCACCAACGCTTTGCTGAAATTGAGAAATTATTAGGGTAGATCAAAATTCCAAAATTTATCAAAATTGAAAGCATTCATATTGATGAGGATTACTATTCACTCCTACTAAAATACCTGAGTCATGAAACCAGTCTGAATTTTAAATATTACAAAAGAAAATTTGTAGAAAGAAGATTAAAAGCTAGAATGATTCGTGTCAATTGTAGCACAATTCACTCTTATTACTATCATATTAAAGATGATAAAAAGGAGACTGAGAAATTTCTTAATGGTTTCAATATAAATTATTCCTTTTTTTTTAGGAATTGGGAAGTTTTTCTGCAATTTGAAAACTTTTTCCTAAAAAGCTTGAAATCCCAAAGAAAAGACATTTTTACGAAATTAACTCCTAATCCGAAAAGGATCAAGCAAAAGAGTAGAAAAAAACCGATTAAAAAAATAAAAAAATCAGAAGCAAAAATTGCATTTGACAGATCATTGGAGATTAAATCCAAAACGGCACTTTCATTTATCGAAGAAACATCATTGTATAAAAAAATAAATGATAATTCAAATAGGGGAGATTCAATTAATATTTGGTCATGCCCATGTGCATCTGGTGAAGAACCTTATTCTATTGCTATGATTCTTGATAACCTTAAAAGACAAAAACCTGAATTTCCAAGATTCAAGATTTACGCATCCGACATTGACGGAGATGCAATTAGAAAAGCAAGAATAGGGATTTATAATGAAAGTGCTATGAAAGAAGTTTCAAAGTATAATGAAAAGAATTACTTTACAAAAAATCGTGCCCCCTCTGGATTCAAATACTCAGTTACAGGAAACCTAAAGGAGTATATTGAATTTATTGAGGAGGATGTTACAAAAAAACTACATACAAACTTAAAATTTGATATGATCTTTTGTCGATACTTGTTAATATATATAAATCGAAAATTACGAAATAAATTCTTGAGCATTATAGAAAATCGATTAAATCCCGGAGGTTTATTAATTCTTGGTAAAACCGAAACTCTCTTCAACTCATTTAAAAGCTTAAAACTAATTGATCCAAAAAACCGTTTTTATTTGAAGATCGCATAAATTATAGTTTGATAATCATAAGCTTGAAACATCCGATTTTTAAAAATTGTAAGAATTAATTTCTTGAAGACAAATTTTAGGTTTCAGATAAATATAAATTTTCCAAATTTACTAAATATAAAACCAAACAGTATATAAGAGATTTTATTGTCAATCAAAGTTCTTGTGGCTGAAGATTCAACTTATCAGAGAAATTTAATAGCAGAAATGGTATCATCTCATGAAGATATTCAAGTGATTGATCTTGCAAGAAACGGAAAGGAAGCAATTGAAAAAATCGAAAAACATAATCCCGATGTAGTTCTCCTGGATTTAATTATGCCTGAGGTTGACGGTCTCACCGTTCTTAAATTCCTAATAGAACATTATCCGATCCCCACAATCATCTTTACTGCTATCAATCTCGATACTTTGGATGATTCTGTTCAAGCTCTCATTATAGGTGCATTTGATTTTATCATTAAACCTAAAGGATATTGGAAGGATGAATTCCCAAAGTTTAAAGATAAATTAATCTCGAGTATACTATATGCTGGAAAAATTAAAAAAACGTATGAAAAGCGTAACAATCTAATAATTAATTCTATAAATGAACCAGTTAATATAGATTTGTACGAAAAAAGTCCTGTAGGCAAAAATATCGATACTGCGTTAATAAAAGAGTATATAAAAGTAAGTAAGTTTAAATCAAATTTAATAGTTATCGGGACAAGCACAGGAGGCCCAAGGACACTAAAAGCTATTCTAAAGCATATTCCCAAAGATTTTCCTAGCCCTATTTTAATGGTTCAACATTTGGATGCTTTTTTTATGAAACAATTTTCTAACTCATTAGATCAAATATGCCAACTTGATGTTAAGATTCCTGAAGATGGTGAGAAAATATATCCTGGAACCGCATATCTTAGTCCTGGAGGAAAACATATGAAGGTCGTGTTAAGAAATAATATTCCGCACATCAAGACTTTTGTGGGGAAACCTGTAAATTTTTGTATGCCTTCTGTAGATGTTTTATTTTTTTCCGCTGCTGAAATATATAAAGACGATACATTAGGTGTGTTACTAACGGGTTTAGGGGATGATGGTGCTGCAGGTTTGAATGCTATTAAAAATGCAGGCGGTAAAACTATAGCTGAATCAGAAGAAACCTGCGTTGTATATGGAATGCCAAAATCAGCAGTGAAATTGGGTGCTGCGCAATTTATAGTACCAAGTTACAGGGTAAAAGATTACCTTATCAACTTTGCTCGGAAATTTTCGAAAAATTTGAGTAATTAAAGTTTATGTGAATATAGTTTAACTAAAAATAATAGTTGGTAATTTTAAGTGAATGACCACAAAACATTTGGAAAGGCAGAAAAAATTTATAATGATGGTGAAATTCCGTTAGTAATCGGACATTACGTTATTTGTAACCATCGTAATAAAGCTCAAAATCTTCACCCAAAAATTACTATCCATGGATTAGGTTCCTGTATTGCTTTAATCTTATTTGATAAAACAAATAAAGTGGGTGGTATGTCTCACATATTACTCCCAAAAGCAAACCCAAATAAGAAAATCACTTATCCTCATAAATATGCTGATTTATCAGTACAACATTTAGTGAGAGACCTAATAGACCATGGAGCAAATAAGAAAAATATTAAAGCTATTTTAGTTGGTGGCTCAAAAATATTTGAATTTGATGAAAATATTATAGGATTAGATAATGCAACAGCAACTAAAGAAGAATTAAATAAATTACAAATAGAAATTGTCAAAGAACATTTAGGGGGGATTAAAGGAAGATCTGTTGTTTTTGATAGTCGCGATTTCTCTGTAAAAGTAAAAAAAATTGGAGAAGAACATTTCATTAAGCTCTAAAAATTAAAATAAATTAAAAATTGGTTATAATGAAGGAAGAAGAAAGTAATATAGATAAATACAAAGATTTTCAATTAACTGCTGAACAACTTGATACATTAAGAGAACTAGGCAATATTGGTTCTGGTCATGCAATAACTGCTCTTTCAGATATTCTTAGAAATGAAGTAGATGTATCACTAACATCATTAGACTTTACTTCTTTTTGGGAAATTCCTAAATTGTTTGAAGATATTAATACTGAAGTTTTTGGGATATATTCTCAAATAAAAGATCAATTTAATATGGCGGTCATTCAATTTTTCACAAAGGAATCAGTTATTAACTTGATAAATATTTTATCTGACCAAGAAAATATTTCTGGTGATGATATCAAATCTGTGTCTGATTTAGATGAATTATCTCGTAGTATAATAATAGAAATTGGGAATATATTAGCCGGAAATTATTCAAATGCATTAGCAGATTTGATGTCAATAAAATTAATCCCAGGTGTCCCTAAATTAGCATTAGACGATATTAATGCTATGCTAGAAAGTATTATAGCACGGTTCTCGCAAGTTTCGGATTATTCTATATTAATAAAAACGATATTAAAGGTAAAGGATACGGAATTATTTGGGATAATATGTTTAATCCCAAGTATAGAAATACTTGACAATTTATTCAAAGCTTTAAATGTCAAATTTGATTTGGATCTCTAATTATCTAAATATATTTCAAGAAAAGAATTAAAGAAATGTCAAGATTATCAATCATTGAGGATTTACTTGGGAATTTACTGAAAGAGACAAAAGAACTAGTGGCAGCCTTAGTTTTAGATTTAGACGGTTTTTTAATTGCCAAAAGTTCAATCAAAGGATTTGATGAGGATATTATAACAGCTATCACATCTATCCTTGAACAAACAATAAATAAGATTAAAAAATATACAGAAACTACATTCGGAAGTGGTACATTTGGAACTAATGAATTTCAATTATTTTATATTGATTTAAGTAAGGTTACTCCGGCAATTTTCGTATTGGTAGGGGATCAATATTCAAATATTAATCAATTCATCCCATATGCTTATATTGTAGCAGAAAAAATTTCATCAATTTTAAATAATAGAGAAACTTCAATTCAAATTCCTAGATTGGACAATAGTGGTGATCTAATTCTCCATCCTGAATTTGATTCCAATTTTAGAAAAAAAAATATCAGCAAAATAGTCATTATTGGCTCAGAATCAGTTGGGAAAAGTTCACTCGTTGATATGTATTGTAGAGGGGAGATTGAGGAAAACTACAAACCCACTATTGGCATATCTATTGTGGAAAAAAAACTACAAATTTCTAAAAGTTACCATCTTATGTTATATCTTCTTGATTTAGGAGGATTGAAAAGTTTTGCAAAGATTCGGAAATTCTATTATTCCTATTCAAATATAATCTTGATTCTATTTGATTTTACCAATATAGAAACTTTAAACAACGTAAAAGGTTGGATCGAAGAATCTCGCCTATTTATTAAAGATAAATCAATCCCAATTTTATTAATTGGCAACAAAATAGATTTAATTGATAGTCGTGAAAGCATAAGATCTCAAGCTCAAGATTTAGCAGCAGAATACAATTTCCCTTTCTTTGAAACTTCAGCCTTAACAGGAGAAGGAATTGATGAATTATTCACTTTTATGATTTCAACTTTGTTTTAGTATAACTATAAATTTTGAAAATTTACTATTTATTGGATAAATATTACTTAGGACGAAGCATAATTACACAAGCTTCTCCAAAAATCGCTGCAGATATTCTTATGATAATGACAGCTATTAAACTTGATTGTTTAATAGTTACAAATGATAATTTAGGGGAATATAAAGAGATAATTCCCTCAGAATTCTGGTTAAAAAGTCATAGGGTACCTTTTGACATTATCACCGACGAATTTAGAATATATTTACCAAAATAATTAGTAATATTTTTTATTCCGTGATAATCCTTAATGGTTTCTAATTTATCAAATATTTCTTTTTCTATAGAAATATGGAATTCATGTTTTTCATTTTCCATTAATAATTCTTTTAATGGTTTTATTTAATAATTTTACTGTTTTTTGGATTTTCTGTGGATGTTTTTGGATAAAAATTGGATAATTATATATATTATTTTGTCCTTTTAAAATGTGGAAGAGAATAGCATAACTGCTGGGAAATCAAAATATCATTTCGACGATTTTAAAAATTGATCGCATTAACGGCTTTAATTATTCAATCTGCTTCTAAAGTTCAGTAATAAAAGAATTTTCAAAATAATATATAATTTTAAAATAAATGCTTGAAATAATATTAGCAGTGTTGGTTTTAGCTGCGGGCTTAGTTCTTATAATTTTCTCAAGTACGAAAGCAGTTAGACATTCCGTTATTCTTGCATCTGCACTAGGAGTCTCACCCTTAATAATTGGAGTAACTATAGTTTCTATTGGTACAGATCTTCCTGAAATTCTTAATTCCATTATATCAAGCTTTTTAGGTCATGGGGATATAAATGTAGGTGATTCTGTGGGTTCAAATCTTACCCAACTTACTCTAGTATTTGGTTTACTACCCCTAATTACTGGAGTAATTTATGTTCATAGAAAAGATATTATTATTTTAGGGGCATGTGAAATCTTATCATTAATAGTGATTTATACTATTGTTGAAAAGGGATACATTACTAGATTAAACGCGATTCTTATGGTCGGAAGCTTAGGTATCTATATTTGGCTAATCTACAATGCTAATAAGGAAAGCATTTTACAAAGGGAGGAAATGATTGAAAAAATAGAAGCTCCAAAGAGTAAAAAATATCACTTCCTCCTAGCTGTATTAGGATTTGGAGGTGTAACAATAGGAGCTTATATGATTGTTAACTCTGTTATAGTTATTTCAAGGTTTTTAAATATTCATGAATATATCATAAGTTTTTTTATAGTTGCCATAGGCACCTCACTACCAGAACTGGCTGTAGACATTAATGCATTAAGGTTAAAACATCACTCAATCGCCATTGGAGATATTATTGGTTCATGTATAGTAGATTCAACACTTTCTATAGGTATAGGGCAGGTTCTATTTCCACAAGCAGTAACAGCGACACTTGCTGCCCCTACAGTTTTGTACACTCTAGTGGCAAGTTTCATAGTTTTTGTATTAATAGCTTCAAGGAGAAAAATAGATAAAAAAGCAGGAATTTTATTCATTTCTCTTTATTTCATATCTTATATATTTTTATTTACTTTTTGGATACAGGTGTAATATATTTTTATTGAAAATAGCTCTAAATTCATTTGAAGGAAATTTAGATTATGTAAAAATCCATCTGTAAAAAAAGAAAAAATAGATTATTTTAAAAAATTATTAATCTCATCCAAAAGAGAATCAAAATCTAATATTTTATCTTTTAAATCTTTGAGACTTAATTGAAAATCTCCTACAGTTTTTTCAATCTTTTTATTTATAGATTCTTCTCTTTTTAATAAATCTCTTAGCATTCTGTTTGAATTTTCTAAGTACGATCCGAAATCTTTTTGACTAAGGGCTTTTTTCATCAATAAATTTATCTCTTCAGTTATTTTTTTAAATCTCTCTCCTTGATATAGAATCTTATTTATCATAAACATTGATTGAACATCTAGATAATCCCGAAATGTTTTATTATGGTTAATCATTATATCTTTTAGCGTTTTCAAGGCATCGATTAGAGATAAAACAATTTCTTTATTCATTCTCATCTCCTTTTTCTTCTTATTTTCATAAAAATGGTTTCCATTCTCTTTTATTCTCTAACTCTTCTTCATTTACAATCTGAACAGGATGGCCAGAATGTAATGAATCAAACTTTTCCAATTTTTCTTTATTGATATAAATATCCTCAAGAATAGGTACATATTCATGACATTTAAAACATACTTTTAGCCTTATTTAAGTCACTTCCTTTCCTTGTATTAATCCTGATTTACTTGAATTCAATTTTTAATATTTTCCTAAATTCTTTTATGAGGAGAAGGGAAAAGAAATATGAGCAAAAATAAAAAAATCAGGGAAAGATTAAACTCAATAGAGTTTAATAGAGGGCGAAATCCAATGTCAAAAGTATAAATTGTGCTGATTTTCTTGAGATTTTAAGCATATTCAGAGAGTTTTATTATATGAATAAAGAAAGAAAATCTTTAAAAAAGAAAATAGAGTACGCTCTGGCATGTATTACATCCCTAAAATTACTTAACGAAGAACGATATGAATCAATTGAAATAAAAACTTTTCTAAAAGAATTTAAAGAAGAGGTATGTCTCTGGCATTTTGTGACCAGTGATGAAAACAAGAAATTAGCTCCAAGGAGCAAAGACAAAACCTATAATGTTAAGATTGTGAAAATTAACGATGATGAAAGAAAACTAATTTTTACTCGAAGTACTAAAGCAGTAAAAATAAATAATAAAAAGGACCTTATTGATAGAATTTTAGGCAATCTTAAAAAACGTGAGATCAAAACACTCAGTAATAATCGATAATGATGAGTTCTGTGAGAAATTTGATATTTTATCTTAAAAGATTTTTAGTTCATAAAATTCTTAATCAAATTACGTAATTCACCATAATTTTCTCCAGAATATTTCATAACTCCCTTATCCGTCAACCAACTTGATAAATAAGGTTTATATTCCCTATATCTTTTACCTAGTAAAACTATTACTCCAATATCTTTTTCGGTTCTGATTGATCTTCCCGCTGCTTGGTTAGCTTTTCGTATAGCTGGTTCTAATTTTGCATATCGCCAACCATTATTATTAAATTTTGAGTCATAAAACTCCTTCTTTTTATCTAAATAAGGAGAGGGTGGTGCAAACGGAAATCCTACACATATTACAGTCTCCATTTCTTTTCCAGGGAAATCTTCTCCCTCTGAATTTCTTCCCCCAAATACTCCTAGTAAAACAGCATTCGACGTTTTTTTAAATCTACTTATTATTTCTGCATTTTGAGAACTATCATTTTCTCTTTTTTCTTCAAAGAGAGTTCTTTTACAATCATTTTCTATAATAGTATTTAATTTAATTCTACCTAATAAAAATCTGAAAAGTTTAGAGCCTGCCAATTTGAAGGGATACGTTGCTTAAAATTTCTATAATTATATTTACACTTTTGTTAATTTCAAGTACATAGCGTTACCTACTTCTTTAAACCATAATAAACCTGTTTTATTTAAAGAAATAAACCTTTATAGTTGTATAAAATTATTAATTTTTCTCTTAACCTATAATAAATGCTATAGAAATATTAGTAATTTTATATAGTTTTTTTACTTAATTGTTATTTATGAGTAAAAACATTTTAATAGAATGTTTCAATTCTATGGTCGGGACTACAGCAGAGATTTATGATGATAGTTGGATTGATTATTTTGTTGATCCTTTGGACGATAAAAATAAAACTGTTTTACATAAAATTATGCTACCGAACCATAGCTTAGTCATCGGAAGAAGAGGAACTGGTAAAAGTTGTTTACTTTCAAGAGCGTATATTGAATGTTTATCTTCTTTAAAAGATAAGGTTAAAAAAAAAAATCTAATGTTTACAAAAGGAAAAAGAATTTTACCCGTATATATAAATTTAAAAGAAATTTGGGATCCTACAGCCATTTTCGGAGATAAGGCGCCATACATTAGGAAAATAATATTTATGTCTTATTTCCTTTCTAAAGTGTGGATTTCTTTAAATTCTGAAGGAATTGATAAGCTTTTAAATTGGAGGAATAAGCTGTCTAATAAAACCTCAAAAAAAATAAAATCATTAATCCAAAAAATAACAAATCCCGAATTTGTGCCAACATCAACAGGAGTAACCATAATTAAAGAAATAGAAACAGATACTAAAAATAGAGGTTTTGAATTAAATATTACAAGTCCAAGTATCAAGCGATCTTCAATACTTTCAACGACAAAAAATAAATCTACTATAGTAGAATCAACGATTATAAGTTCTATTTCAGAAATAATGAATGAATTGGTAAATCTGTTAAAAGATTATAAAATAGATATGGCTTACATTTTTCTCGATGAGTTTTCTGAAATACCAGATGAACAACAACAATTCTTAGAAAAAAACCTATTGTCAACTCATTTTATCCCACAAGATTCTATTTTTAAAGCAAAGCTAGCAGTTTATCCAGGACAATATAAATTTATATCTTTAGATGAAAGCAGAGAATTAAACGCAATTAAATTAGATTTTGTTGAATTATATGGAGACTTCGGAAAAGGATTGAGTAGTAGTTATAAAAATGCAAGTAATAAAGCAATTGAATTTACAAAATCTTTAATTGAGAAAAGATTAAATCATTATCAATTAGACATTGAATTTAAGGATCTCTTCGAAAAGCCTGATGATGCACTTGAATATTTGCTACTAACTTCAATGAATATACCTCGTAATATTGGTCATATACTTCAAAATTGTGCTGAGAAAAGAGATATTCCTTTCAAAATGAGTGATATTAAAGGTGCAAGCATTGAATATATTGAGAAATGTCAATCTAGAGATTTTATTCGAAAAATTAGTAATATTTATGGTGGAAGAGTCGAAGAACATACAGCATCATATATTAAATTAATATCTAAAGTTCGTTTTCAAAATGAAGGTAAAAAAAGAAGTGAATGGGTACCCCAATCACATTTTTGGGTTGGTTCTTTAATAACTGAGTATATGAGTGTTCTTGAAGGTGCATTTTTAGTCTTAAGAATTGGATTGATTACCCCTAAGAAACAAGAACTAGCAAAATATGGAGGTATTTCAAAAAAATTTGATGTATATGTGTTAAATAGAGCAATATGTGACCGAGAGAATTTTATGTTTGAACTTGATTCAGAAAAAATACGGGGAAATCGCTTTGATTATTCAGATATTTTTTTTCCTTATGAACTAGTATGTGAAAATAACCATGTTATTACTGGGGATGACATCATGGAATTTAAAGGCGTTAGGTATTGTGGGAAATGTTTTACTGAAACAGACAAACGAACAAAAGTTATAGAACGAAAAATTGAATTTTCTCATCTTGAGGATCGCTCAGATATCGATCAGGATGTGTTAAAAGAAGTAAAGAAAAATGTAAAACAGACTATGAGTTTAATTTCAAAATTTGAAAAAATAAAAGAATTAAATGTGATTTTAAGTGAACCAGAAAAAGAATTAATAGAAATCCTAACCTATGAATCAAAATTAAGAAATAAGGACATTGGATTAAAACTGACAGAAATTATGAATTATTCTAAAGTTAGATATTTAATAGAAAGATTAAATAATCGATGTATCTCTAATAATCTGCCCCCTGTGATAATTTCTGACAAATATGGAAAAAAGACTTTAAATCCAAATTTCAATAAAATATTGGAAACTTAAATCTTAAAAATAGAAGATAATTATTGATATGAGATTTGATCAAGAACTTTTATTAACATCCGATGTACATTTAGGATCATATCTCACTCGTCCCCTCGAGTTTAAACAATTCTTAGACAATTTCATTAGGAATGATCATTACCAATTTGTGAAGAAATTTGTTATTTTAGGAGATTTGTTTGAATGAAATGAGTAAAATTAGTAGTATGGAAAAGGAGAGCGAATTAAAACAAAACGAACTTAATCTTATTCAAAAGGATCTTGATGTAATAAAATCCAGTTTGATACCCGCATCAAATGATACGTTACCCGCATTAAAAACCGTAACATTTCTAATGATAAAATAATCATTCTTAGAATTATTAATAATAATTCCACTTCTCGTAGGTGAGGTACTTGCATCAATAGTTACATTTTCGATAATGTAAGGATTACTCCACGAGCCATCACCGTTAACCCAAGAATAATTTCCAACAGCCTGAGACCAATTACCATCAATATGAATAAAATTGGTTACCCAATAACCAGATATTTTTGGTGGATTTAAATTTTCTATAGTTCTCTCAGTTTCACCTTGATGATTGATTAACATAAAGTTTTTAGCGGTAAAAAATGTGGAAATTATCACTAACACCGTTATAGCTATTTTTATTTTTTGTCTATTTCTCATTAGGCTTTACACTAAAATTATTGGATTAACTAAGATAATTGACAAATTCTATTTATACTTACTGACCTTTAAAATTGAATTTTTATCGGGTGTTACAAATCTTTTTCTCTCTTTTTCTTTAAATAACTTAAGCATTTTTTGTGATTAAACCTAATTAATTATTTTATGTGTTTATATGACAGATAAACATAATAGGAGTTTTTTTGGACAGAGTACCGGGATGTTCTTAACCGATTACATCGGTGATAGTGTTAAAGGATCCCTCACAAATAATATCAATGCCATTTTTCAGTTTTATAGCTTGTTTAAGTATAACTGTAATAATTTGTATTACTCACATTAGAAAAAAATACAGATTTATGACCAACGAATAGGTTAGTTTTTATTTTATTTTTATCTAATCAAAATTGAGGATATAAATTAAGACGATGTCAGAATCTACAGAAGAAATAGTAAAAAATCTTTTTCAAGGAATAATTGACTTTTTAAAGAAGAATGAAGATGGGAGTTATATATTTAGAAATAATAAATATCAGTTTTCTTCCTCAGTCGTAATTGATAGATTTACTAGTGATCTTGAGTTTTCAAACATGCCTTCTTATGAAGAATTATGTGCATATTTTGAAAAAGCAATTTTACCAATTATTCCTCATGCAACTTTATTTATCAATAGTGAGCTTTCAATTACAATTAATATCAAGAAAAATCCTGAGTTCATAAGGAAAATCTATCTAGCTAAGAAAGAACTTGATATTTATGAATCTATTAAAACTTTATTTTTTCCTACAATGAAGGAGTTTGTAGTTAAATTTAGTGATTCAACTCCAGAATATATTTATTCTCCTTCAAGAAAATTTAAAGTAGATATTTATAATATAGGTGAAGGTGGTAGCAGGCAATTAATTGGATTCACTTCACAAAACTCTAAAAGATCCAGACCAATAGAAAATACCGCTATAGAATTTTTAATGGAAGATATTAATTTTTATATTAGTAATTTAAAGTTTAGAAACCCAATTCATGCTTATGCTTTAAAACTTCCTCAAAGAGATATTACAATTGAACAATTACAATCTCAACAAAAGAAAAAAAAAAAAGGATTTTATCGATTAGATTTCTATTCATATAATCAGAAAATTAAATTCATTAGGAAATTATTTGAAGATTTTCTAAATTATTATCAGTTTATTATTGACAACAATTTTCCTAGATTAAAAAATGCATTTTATTTATACAATGAATTTCCGATAATAATTACTATTTATACAGAAAAATTGGTTAATCCCTTGAATAACCGAGAGGATATTAAATATACAATTACTTTCAACAAACTTCCTGCAGACTCGAGTAATACAGTTGTTTTAAAAGAAAATCAAAAGTGTACTGAAGATTTTAACAAATACTTCCCACGGGTTCAATCCTATTTTTCTGTACTTTTAACAATATCACACTTTGGGACCTTTCATTTTATAGGTCATTTAGATACTAATCAATTTGCTAATCCCTATAATGCCCAACGAAATGCACTTCCTTATACATATCAATTTATAATAGAGGAATTATATGAAATTATAGAAAAATTTCAATCGGATTCTATTTTTGATGAGATTAAGCCATATATAGCTCATGCGGAATCTTGGATTCAAACTATTTTAGCAGCTGAAAAAAGGGGGAATGAAGATTATAATATTGAACTAAAATGTATCCCAACTGAATCTAAAAAGAAAGATGGCTCGGGAAATGATATATACAGTGAAATTAATGCCTTTGAGAACTCAGAAGGTGGATATCTCTTTATCGGAGTTGATGAGAGAAAAAAAGGTTTAGAAAAAATAGTTGGTTTAGAAGGTTATTTTAGAGATCAACATAAAAATATAGATCTCGTAAAAAGGGAGATCACAGATAAATGTATTAAATATCTTAGAAGATCTTATCGAATTGATTCAGACTCTTTTGAAGGAAAAACCTTAATTCGAATTAAGGTTAGCTCTAATTATGCTAATTTAAGCTGGTTTGAACCCGAAAATGGAAATCCATGTGCCTTTCTCCGTGAGAATGGTAAAAAACGTATTATGAAATCACATGAAATCGAAAAGATATTAAAAAGGAATAGTTAATTAAAAAAACTCCAATCTAAAACGGTTGAGTTTAAAGAAACTTTTAGGTACAATATAAAGACTAATCGGAAGGATAGCCTATTGAAAGCCGAAGTCTCAAAAGATATTTGTGGGACGATTAATTCGGAAGGTGGTATTATTTTAATTGGAGTAGCTAGAACAATATATGGACCAGCATAATTTCCGTCCTACGAATATCAATATAAAAATAAAAAAACAAGCAAGGACTTTTTATGTCATTTAAGGTAAATAAATAGGGTGTATTGATTGTAATATTATTAACCTGGAAAAAAATATTTTTGAGTACAATGGTTGAAAATTTTTTTAATAGGAGTGACTATACTCGAATATATTCTTGTGCAACCTGTAGCAAAGGTTTTATAGCTAAAACTAAATTAAATGAGCCAGAATTCAGAGATCCAGAAGAATACATCTGTAAATATTGTGGGATTCAGTCTTCTATGGGTGATTTAGTATATGAATCAAGCACCTTTTTAGATCTTGATGCAAAGTATCGAAGTGGGATGAAGCAGGCTGATACCGATGAGGAGAGAGATTTGTTTTTAAGAATATGGTTACCAGCAACATCAAGACTGCAAATTATAAGTCTTAGCTCCTGCTTCTCGTGATAATTCGTTTTCTGGAATTAAGCCAACAGATAATAATAGGGTATCACATTCGATAAATTTTTCAGAGCCAATTACTCTATCGAAATTTCTATCAACTTTAGAGATTGTCAAATGCGCCAAGCAAATTTTAATTATTCTCATAAGCATAAAGTAATATGAGGCAAGTAAAAAATTGATGTAATTCAAAAATTCTTTTATATTTTGCAATATCACTCAAGTAAGGTATTGTAACGGGAATCCCAGTCCTCACTGATCTTTGACCTAAGATTATATTTAGTTCATGATGTAAGCTATTGCGTGTTTGTATTATAATCATACTCGATTGAAAGATTTTAAGTTTTTCATTAGTAGATATATCAATGAAGTTTGAATCAGTTGGTTCTGCTATAATCATATTTAATATATAATTACTAAACTCCTGATAAAAATCTGAATCCCCTTTACTATGCGCTATCATAAATGAATTATAAGAGGTTATTTTCTCTCTATTATTTGATAATTTTAATGGAAATATAAATGCATTATCTGTAAATATATCCATTAAACCAAATAATAATTGAGTTGGTGGTTGTTGGAGAACTTTTCTCAAGAGCGTTTCTATAAAGGCAGTAAAGAAGTTTAGTAATTCTAACCTTAAAATACTTGAAAATACATCTACATAGCTTAGTTCTTCATATAAGTACTTTCTCATAAAATTGTATTTAGTAGTCAAAAACGTTAAAGCATAATTAGGAAAATCATTCATATTATTTTTTAAATATTCAATTAATACATCCAAAGTCGGGACTGGTTTGTTCTTATTCAACAAATTTATAAAATTACTACTGATTATTTTGTTATATTGATCTTCAAGGAATAATATTTGTTCTCTTTCAATTATGTCAAGAAAATTGTCCGCAGGCGTGTTAGAGATACCTGTTAATCGGTCTTCTATAAGAGTTGATCCAATTTGGCCAAACATTCTCATAACTCTATCTGATTTGTAATAAATTAAAGATAACATCTGATGAGGTACACCTTTATGAACACGGATGCCTGTTATCTTTTCAATTTCTCGTAAACACGATAAATATAGAGTATATAATGTTTCTGCATATGAGTAATAAAAACCCCCACTTCGATAAAACTCCAAACCAAAAGAAGAGAAAACTAAATCAATTGTATTTATAATTTTATCAAATTTACCATCTCTTTGATTATTTAATTTAGTTCCAATTTTTCGAAATAAGAAAATTATATTTGTTGTTAAATTCTCACAAGATAATTGCAATCTATGAAAATCTTGATTTGTGAATATATCCTTTTGTATTTTCTCACTTAATTGAAGAAAAATTTTTTCATAAACTAAATTTGGAATAATAATAATATCCCCAAAATCATTTTGGAATTCGATATTTAAAAATATTAAAATTATATTGCCATCAGATTGATTTTTGAAAGCCCCTTCATTAAAAATTATGTTTTCCCATGGATCTTCTCTTACTGGAGTGGTCAAATTAATTCAACAACTTATCAAATTATGAATGGATTATTGTAAATTATGTTATTAAGAAATTTAATTTAAATTTTTATTTAAATTGTATAAAATAATTATATTGAGCATTTGATTTTTGTTAATAGGGGGATTAACAAGTTATAAATTTATAATTATATGTAATAATTGTATTTATAGAGGGTGGTCATAATAAATAAAGACTTTCAAGTAGTTATGGTGTTCTCGTAATCGCAGATATATGAAAAGAAATAAAAAATGGTTCAATTATCCCATTCTCTTTAAAAAAATGTTTTAAAGTTTAATACAAAAATAACCCTTGGATTATCGGTTTTTTATTGCAAGCATTTATTAAAACACCCTCAATATCTTGAAAATTGTATTTGAGTACCTATTCCTTGATATTTAAGAGAAAAATGAAATTCTAATTACATATTTTCTGTTTAATTTTAAACATTGATTAGATTAAATGTGCAATTACTACCAATTTGAATTCGATTTTTTGAATGGCTTGACATAATGAAAAAATAAAGCAGACTTTCTGACATTTAATAGATTATTTTTATTCTTTGGCAAGATTGAGAATCGAATAATTGTTGAAATATCCTTGAGATCATCTTTAACATTAATAAACATTGAAGGATATGTTTCACCGTCATGAAAATCCGCATTAGAACTTCCTAAAGGGAAATCGGATGTATTATAATTCTGATTAGGGGTTAAAAAAAACTCAAAATTTAAAAATTGGTTTTGTTTAATTTCTTTATCTCCTATATCAAAACTTAAACTTCCTTTATAAAATTCTTCAATTAAGGAAAGTCTTCTTTCAATATCCTTTTTCATTTTAATTGGAAACTTTATCAATTCTCTATATTTTGGAGTTTTGAATAACACCTCAGGTTTATCTATTGTTAATCCAAACCAGAAATAAACATTATTTATTTCCCTAGTTAAAAAATCGGGGAATTGGGTTTTTTTATTACGAAATTTTAAATGTCCTTCTTTCATAGATTTCTCACATGTAATATGATGGATCTCATGTATATTTTTAGTCTTAGGATGAGGGATTACTAACTTTTGAAATCCAGGAAAGAATAGTATTCTTTTACCTGAGGTAAATACAATAG
>SDBU01001707.1_pt1 | contig 30559 bp, 24 predicted proteins | sample 2277071 | NCBI WGS metagenome assembly SDBU01 (sample SAMN10397929, study PRJNA504765) | marine sediment metagenome | isolation source: marine sediment core GS08_GC12, 126 cmbsf | place: Arctic Ocean: Gakkel Ridge, Loki's castle | collected 2008 | reverse complement strand
TGGTTCCTTCGACATCCGGAGGAGGTCGTGAGAACCGCCGGTTTCTTATGCGTGCTCTCCGCAACCGTTTAGAAAAGATCGCCGGGTCACAATCCCGACCGTGTCGAGATCAGGACCCGGCGAAACGAACTTATGGGACAGCCTCTTCTTGTCTGCCCCCATCTCGTGACCGGCAGATGTCCACATCTGCCGCACGGAAGCCGGGGTGCCCCACAGCTTGGGGAGTGTTGATAAAGTCCCTTTGGTTGTCATTGCGAGCGACCGTAGGGGGCGCGGCAATCTCATAGTATATGTCGCCCAACGAATTGAGATTGCCGCGTCGCTGCGACACGAGTGTCTTCGCTCCTCGCAATGACGGTTCTCGGGGTTTTCCCTTCAGACTCGGCCACGAAACCCACGCGGTCTGAAGACCACGCGGGCACAATGACAACCTTCTGAGCTTGGGACCAACGCCGTTAGTCGTCGTCGAAGGCATCCCCGCCGCCGCCCAGGGCGTGTCCCGGCCGACGCGCCTCTCCTCTGTCCGCTCGGCGTTGTGGTTCTTCCTTCGATGAGGTCTCCGGCACCATCGTGACCACTCGCTGCGGGAACGGAATCTCGATGCCTTCTTCACGGAAGCGACTAAGGATTCCCTCTCGCAATTCCGAGCCGGTGCGGAACCGTTCCGATGGATCGGCCACCCAGCAGCGCAGCGACACGTTGAGTGAACTGTCGCCAAATTCAAGGAAATACCAACTCGGCTTTGGGTCGGCGAGCACTATGGAATGACTATCGGCCTCGTCAAGCATCACCTGTCGAACCTGATCGATGTCGGAATCATAACCGACCCCCACGTCGATCTGCACGCGCAGGCGCGGCTGAGGATAGGTGAGGTTGTGAACGGTTGACTTTATCAGTTCGGAGTTGGGGACAATGATCAGAGTGTTGTCGAAAGTCAGAAACTTGGTGGAGCGAATTCCGATCTGATCGACCACGGCCGTCGTACCGTCGCCGAGCCGCACTCGATCTCCCACGCGGAAAGGACGGTCGATCATGATCACAAAGCCGCCGATCATGTTGGCGATCGTTTCCTGCGCCGCCAGTGCAATAGCCAGCGACCCGATGCCCAGCACCGCCACCAGACCCACGATGTCGACGCTGAAATGGTCCAGGATAATCAAGAGCGCCAGTATATAGGCAATAATCTTGATCACGCGATCGGCCAGGGGTACGAACTCATCATCCAGCGTTGTCTCAGTGCGGGAGGCGATGTTTTCTGTGTACCAGGATAGCAGTGTTGAGATCACGCCGACAATCATGACGGTAACGATGTATACACCGACGACGAACAGGGCGCCATCGATAGTCCGGAACAGTGTCGGCGCGCCGCCTTCGGAGATGTGCTCCAGGTAATTGAACAGAGCCACGGCCCCAATGACGAATACCAGGTAAGGAACTCTCCGCTTGATCCCGGCCAGTAATCTGTCGTCAAGATCCGTTCGTGTGCGCCTGGCGATGCGCTCGGCAATCAGGCTCAGTATTAGTCGCGCCATAGTCGCAAACAGTATTGTCAAGAGGATGATGGCGACGATCCCGGCCACCATCTGCAGGAGAGGTGGTAGCGGTAGTTTTTCTAATAGTTCATACATCGTTATCACCTAAACTCAAATTGTATTCCGGCTGTTTCGAATCTGGCCCGAACCGCTATCGTGTCCGGAAACTCGGCCATCGTTTCGGCTAAGGCGTAGGGTTCTACGGAACCGTTGCCCTTCTCACCGTCACTGTCGGAGTCGATAAACCCCGACAACAGATACTTGCCCGCCGGCAGGTCAATCTTGAAGGCGCCGGATGAGGTGGCCATATCAAAGGTGCGTCGTTCACCAACCTTGCTGAACGACAGCATGACCGGATCGTCTTCCTTACCGGCAATCTCGATTAAAGTCTCACCGGAAATCGACCCCAGCGAGTCGGCATCGATGACTGTGAAAACATGCTGCCGGAGACTGTCACCTACCCGATTACCCGCCCGGTCAGCCAGTTCAAACTCGGTTATTTCCAGGCGATATCGCGCGCCCGGCTCAAGCGTGTCGGGGGTCAGCAAGAGGCGCAGCGGGTCCCGCCAGGATGGCGTAACCTCGACCGGCTCGTCCGGCTGCAACCACAACAGGAATGTCTCGGGCGTAAACAGCATGCTATCCAAGGGCTCGGAGAAAGTCAGCTCAATGACAACCTCGTCGGCAAACAGCGGGATGTTGTCGGGAAGAAGGCGCTCTATCTGAGGCGGATTGTCGTCCTCGTCGTCGGTCACGGTAACCTTTGGAAAGCTGATGGGAGCACGCGCGCCATCATAGGTCAGCGATATAGAATATTCACCCTCGAGCAGTTGCCCGGGCCAGAAGTTCAACATCGCCTGCGGTTCATCAACCGACTCCAGCAAAGCCACAGCCGGTTTAACGAGGCTGCTGTCGGAAGCGGTCAGGACACACCAATCCGGATTCTCACTCAACTGTTTCAGGTCGATGGTTTTGGATAATCGCAGCCGCAACAAACCGTCGGGCATGTGGGCTGCCGAGAGGATTTCCGGGGGGATCGTGTCCCGCTCATTCAAAGTCAGCATCAACTGCTCCAGGGGCGCATCTCCCCCGATCAGAATATGGCGGTCCGGTACCGCGAACGGTTCGTGACTGGAATTGAAGCGGCTATTGTGGTTTTGATCGTCGTAGGCAATCAGGTTAAACCTCTCACTGGGAAGATAACCGATCGAGAAATCCCCTTCCGCATTCGTTTGTGCGATATAAAGCGCATCGACCGAGTCCAGCGGCGTACCCACCTGCAACTCGGATGGTCGATACAAGGCCACCATCAGATTGCTCCTGGGCTGACCTTTCTCGGTGAAGATCCGGCCAGCTGTGCGGCCTTCGGCAATAACCGCGCCAGTAGTGAAGGCGATTGTGAGCGTGCTGTCGAGTTGGTTACCGCGCAAGTCTTTTATGGCTGTACCGGCTGAGATAATATAGGTCTGGTCGACGGTAAAACTGTCCGCCATGATAATAGTGACGTTGTCACTGCGCCACTTGATTTTCGGATCGACAGAGGGACGCGGGGAAATGAAAATCGCCTCTCCCCTGGCCGGTTTGGTGATATGTTCGGAAAAATAAAGGGTGACCTTGTTGCCGGCCTCAACATTCACGGCACCGGAGGCAGGTTCGGAACCGAGCAGGTACGGCCCGGCTGTGTCGGCCTCACCACCGGGCGGCGGCAATTCCTCAGCACAAGCCAGGTACAACAGCAAAGACGTCAGTAAACAAACGAAAAACGTTCGACCGGGTGTGCTCACAAGTCGAGCTTCTTCTTGATCGATTCGTCGTCGGGCTTTTGTTCCAGCGCCTTGTGCCACCATTGACGTGCCTGCTCCATATCACCGAGAGCCTTATACGTGTCCCCCAGATGATCGAGAATTACCGGGTCGTTGTCAAGCTCGGCGGCTCGCTGCAAATGCGGCAACGCCTGATCGAATTCTCCCAAACGGTAAAACACCCAACCGTAACTGTCCAGGAAGGCGGCATTGTCCGGTTCCTGGGTAACGGCCTTTTCGATCAAGCCCTTGGCGTAATCCAGCCGGTCACCTCGATCGCACAGCATGTAGCCGAGATAATTCAGGGCTCCGGCATGATCAGGTGAAGCGGCCAGCAGGTCCTCGAAAGTCTCCATCGATGATTGAACATCGCCGCTGAACTCGTAGACCGCCCCCAGAGCAAAAAGCAAACGGGTCCGGTCATCGGGGTCACGCACTACAGCCAAACCCGAACGGTACGCTCCCACTTCGTTGTCGGTCTGCTCCAGTTTCCGGTATACAAACCCGAGGTCCAGCCAACCCTGAGCAACTGTGTCCACTACCTGAGTCAGCTTGATGAACTCATCACGAGCCCGAAAGTAGTCCTCCCGGAGGATAGCTATCCGCCCCAGATAAAAGTGATTGGCCGGGTTACGCTCACCCGCTGCCACCTCGCCGGTGAAGATCGAGTCGGCTTGCTCCAGCGAGTCCAGTCCAAAGTAAACCATGGCCAGCCGATGTCGCGCCGCGTGGTCATCCGGCGCCAGGCGGGCCATGGTGCGAGCGTACGGCAGAGCCTCAAGCAAAGAGTCACGGTCTATATAATAGCTGGTCAGGTAACGGTTGATGATAATATCGTCCGGGGCCACGGCCAGAGCCGCCTTGAGCGCAATCGCCACCGAGTCCGGTTGTTCAGCCGATTGGTACAGTTCGCCCAGACGCACGTAGGCCAGAATATTGCCGGCCCCCGGTTCCAGTTCGATTGACCTGGCCAGGGCTTCCCTGGCCGCACCGATATTGCCGCCCCGAGTGTACAACTTGCCAAGCTCGTATTGGAGCGCGAAATCATCCGGCGCCAGGCGGGCCATATTGCTGTAGGCCCATGTCAGGGAATCCAAATCACCCAGCGTCTGATAGGATGAGGCCAGGTAGGCGTACGCCCTCCGATTCAGCGAATCCAGAGCTACCACCTGAAGGTAAGCAGCCCGCGCGGAGTCATTCTCTCCGAGAGTTCGATAAGCCGAGGCCAGCATGGTGTACACATCGACATCCCTGGGCTCTATCGGTTCCAGGGCAGCCGGGATATCTTCGTAACGCTTTTGATAGACGAGCATTCGGGCGAATGAATAGCGTATCTCATACGAATCCGGATGAAACTGCAAGGCACGCTTATAGCCGTCGGCCGCCTCGCGGATATATCCGGACAACTCGAAAAGCACGGCGTTGGTGTAAAAGTGAAAAGCCTTGGGGTGTATCCACTCCGGATCGTCCCTGGGACTCAGCGGTCGTGCCGATGCCTTGGCCTGACCCGTACGGATGCTCGTGCCTGATCGATCCTTAAGTGCCTTGGAGCCACAACCGGCCAGCAACACCAGCGTCAAGAGGCTCAAGGCCAGGATTACTCTGGTCATCACAGCTTTGGAGTCACGATTGTTAATTGCTCACACCCGTCAGCATCTTTCATCCCACGACTCTTCGTCAACCCGGTGGTATCACCTGCGACAGATATCGAAAAGTCAACCCGACCACACGCCGGCGAAATGTCCACCGGCGGCTATCACTTATACGACTTCTACCTCGGTCGGTTCTGCGATCAATTCGGCACTAACTTCAGGAAACGTCGCTTGCCGACCTTGAGAACCATCTCACGCTCCAACCCGAATTCATAATCAGGGTCGGTAATCCTGGTTCCATCCAGTGTAACGGCGCCGGCGCTGATCAGTTTCCGTGCTTCCCCGTTTGATTTCGAGAGTTTCGCCCTGGCCATGAGATGAACCAGATACACCCGGGTCGGATCAAGTTCCAGCTTCTTTAACTGCTCGATGTTTATTTCCGGGATATCATCGGGTAACTTCTTCTGCGAGAATATCCGCTCAAACTCCTCTCGCGCTGTGCGCCCCGAACCCGCGGGGTGGTACATGTCGACCAGGTGCTCCCCCAGTTCCATCTTCACATCACGAGGGTTCACATCGGAGTTCTTCAGTTGTTCGGAAACCTGTTTGAGCATCTGCTCGTCGACGTCGGTGGCCAGTTCGTAATAACTGTAGATTAGCTTATCCGGCAACGACATGACCTTGCCGAAGATTTCGCGAGCCGGTTCGTCGACGCCGATATAATTGCCCAAAGACTTCGACATCTTCTTCTCGCCATCCAGCCCTACCAGAATCGGCATCGTCAGGACCAACTGCGGTCTGACACCGTACGCCTCCTGAATAGTCCGCCCGGCCAGCAGGTTGAAAGTCTGTTCGGTAGCGCCGATTTCCACATCGGCCTTGATCGCAACTGAATCATAACCCTGCAACAAGGGGTAGAACAATTCGTGAATCGAGATCGGGGTACCCCGTCGCAAACGTTTTGTGAAATCATCCCGCTCCAGCATCCGCGCCACCGTGTACTTGGTGGCCAGATGCATGACCTCGCTGAACTCCATCTGCTTAAACCACTCGCCATTGAAACGGACTTCTGTTTTGGACTTGTCCAGTATCTTGAAGAACTGTTCCTGATACGTCTCAGCGTTCTGCATGATGTCATCATAGGTGAGTTGCGGTCGCGTGGCTGACTGGCCGGAGGGATCACCCACCATGGCGGTATAATCGCCGACAATCAGTACGATCTTATGGCCCAGGTCCTGAAACTGCCTGAGCTTGCGGATCCCGACCGTGTGACCCAGATGAATATCCGGCGAGGTCGGATCAAATCCCTGTTTGACACGAAGCGGCCGGTTCTGCTCGATTGACTCGGCCAGACGTTTCTCGAATTCCCCGACCGGCAGCATCTCAACGGTGCCGCGCGAGATCAACTTCAACTGCTTGTCCAGTTCACGCCTGGTTTCCGGTGATAGTTCAGCTTCTTCGACCAACTGTTACTCCTTCACGATATCTGACATCCTGTATCGGCATCTGCCTGCCGTTTGTTGATTTTCATTCGGACCGTAGTCGATACCGGCCCCACGATAGTAAAACAGTCGTATAAAATCAACGTGTTATCAAGACTGTGGTTTTTGGTTGACTTGAAATGATAACAAGCGGATCATAAGCATATGGCAAAAGCTGTAAATCAACGTCGGTTTCAGAGTCATCGGCTGCGCAATTCTATCCTGGTTCTCTTGCTGCTGTGTATCGTATTCGCGATCATCGTCGGCTACCGCACCTACCGAATCTACCAGTCTGAATTACCGTCGTTTGAACAGTTGCACAATATTGAGCCCAGCCTCAAGACCAAAATCTACGATCGCAACGGCATCCTTCTGAAAGAGTTCTACACCGAGAACCGCGTCCTGACGCCGCTTGCCGAAATGCCGCCGCATCTGATCGATTTGTTGATGGCCTCCGAGGACCACGAGTTCTACGATCACTGGGGTATCAATATGCGCCGGGTAGCCGTGGTCGCCGCCACCAATCTGGTTAAGCGCAGATTTGCAGCGGGCGCATCGACCATCACTCAGCAGTTAGCTCGCATGCTGTTCCTCACGCGCAAGAAAACCGTTGAGCGAAAAATCAAAGAAGGGCTCACGGCTATCAAGCTGGAACGCACCTATTCCAAGGAAGAAATCCTGGAGATGTACCTGAACCAGTACTACTTCAGCCGAGGCGCCTACGGCGTGGCCGCCGCCGCCCACCTGTTCTTCTCCAAGGAACCGAGCGAACTCAATTTCAATGATTGCGCTATTCTCATCGGCACCCTGAAGGCGCCTAACATCAACTCGCCTTTCAACAATCCCGACAAGGCGTTGAAGGCGCGCAACCGTGTGCTCTACTCTTATTACTCCTGGGGCAGAATGTCGCGCGAGATGTATGATTCTTTGAAAGCCGAACCGCTGGAGATAAACCCGCCCGAAGAGGACATCGGCGCCGCACCCTACTTCACCGAGACTATCAGGCAGTACCTCCGCGACAATTTTGGCGAGGATGTTCTGTACGCCGGCGGACTGAAAGTATTTACATCTCTTGACGCCGGTCTGCAAAAAGCGGCTGAAGCGGCGGTGGCAAGGAAGGTCGACTCACTACGGGCTCGGATCGAACGCCGATACGACCTTGACAACCCAACGTACGCGATGTTCATGCCGGACACGGTTGACGAGAATGGCGATTCCATCCGCGTCTACCGTAAGGTCCAGGGTGCTCTGGTGGCTATCGACAATGCTTCCGGCGATGTGGTGGCGATGGTGGGAGGGCGTGATTTCGAGGAAAGTGAGTGGAACCGCGCCTGGCAGGCCACCCTGCAACCGGGGTCAGCCTTCAAGCCGTTTGTGTACACCGCGTGCATCGACAATGGTTTCAGGACTACCGAGATCATCGATGACAACCCAATCGTTCTGGAAATCCCCGGGACCAAGGAGTGGCGCCCGCACAACTTCGACAACAAATTCAAAGGTCCAATCACTCTTCGCAACGGGCTACGATTATCGCGCAACCTGGTCGCTATCAAACTGATTTTGAAGATCCATCCCGAACAGGCGATTTTCTACGCCCGTCGCATGGGCATCACTACCGACCTTGCCCCGGTGCCGTCCCTGGCCATCGGGGTCAGTGAAGTGAAACTGGTGGAGTTAGTCTCGGCTTTCAGCGTCTTCCCCAACCGCGGTATTCATATCCCCCCGCGCCTGGTGCACAAGATCATCGATCGCTACGGACGGGTGCTTGAAGACAACTCCGCGGTGCAAAAAGAAGAAGTCCTGTCTGCCCAGACAGCTTACATCATGGTCGACCTGATGCGTTCAGTGGTCGATGCCGGCACCGGAGCTCGTGCCCGATGGATGGGTTTCTCTCGCCCGGCCGGCGGCAAAACCGGCACCACCGACAACTTTTGCGACAACTGGTTTGTCGGGTATACTCCTCAGATCACGGCCGGCTGTTGGGTCGGGTTCGACAAGAAGATCTCGCTGGGGCGCGGTCAGGACGGATCAAAGAACGGCGTGCCAATTTGGGCCGAGTTTATGATAGCGGCGCATGACTCCCTGCCGATGGAGACATTTGAGGAACCGGACGGCATCGTTCACTATGAAATCTGCCTCGAATCGGGTGACCTGGCCACCGACCGCTGCATCAACGTCCGCAACGAGATATTCACCGATGACAACTATCCCACCAGCGAATGCCGCCTCCACCCCTCGCGCGGCATGGATGTCTCACCATCGTCTGACGATCCAATGCCCGAGGATACCTCGACGGAACGCACACATTTCTAACAGGTTGCTGAAGAACACCGCAATCGTCATATCCGGGTGGTGTCGGGCGACCCCGTCGGCTGCCCACAAAGTATCCAGGCTCTGCCCACAGGGTACGCCACCCCTCGACTCCGCTCAGGATGACGTTGGGGGGAACGCTCTGGATGACGTTTCGGCAGGATCGCAGGGATCCTGCCCTACGAGGACTGGGGTGTGCCATGAGTGGCATAGCGCGCGAAGCGCGAAGAACAGGCTTGCCTGTCACTGTGCGTGGTGTACGTCCTCGTGCGCCACGTGGATACAGGGGCAGCCTCAGGACGTCTGCCGCCTACACGGTCAAACCGTGTTCTTCGCCCTGCTGGGGGGTAGATCGTACGACCTGTGTGGGGTGGCACCCTCAAACTCGTTTGCGGGTGATTCACCCGCCGAGAACGTCTGTCGCCCACAGAACGCCACTTGTGGCCGGCAGCGACGTCTCATAGCAGACCACCCTGTTCGATTCCTGTTCAATCGCTCATCATTTGAACAGCCATCGGAAACAATTGACCGATAGTGAAGTTGCTGCCGCCCTGCTATGATTCGTTCTCGCAAGCCTTTATGAGAAGCTATAATCTCCGCCCCGAAAAGCACCGGGATTGCCTATAGGTGCGTATGCAGATATTTCGGTGCGATTGGCGGAAAGGAGCATTCTCAGCATGACAAAACACTCACTGATCTTGATCGGAGCCCTGCTACTGATGCTGCTGACAGGCTGCAGCCATCAGGAGTCTCCCCTGAGTTCGGACGGTGCCGGGCTGGGGCTGGATGGCGACAACAGCAACCAAACTCTGTCGTTAGGGGCCGAGGTCTCATCGGCACGACTCAATCTGTTCATTGGATTCGCAAACAACCAGCCGGTGGAGTTGCATCGGATTATCTCGGACTGGGATCCCGCTACCGTCACCTGGACTGGCTTTGCGGGAGCCTTCAATCCGAATATCGAAAGTTCGTTCATGGCTGGCGCCAATGGCTGGCATACGGTAGACGTCACGGCTTTGGTGCAAAGCTGGGCAGTAGGAGAGACGGACAACTTCGGCCTTCTTCTGGAACAGTCATCACCCACAGTTTTTCCGCTGATAGTGTCCAGCATGGAAAACGCATCGGTCGCCCCGTTTCTGGAAATCTGTTATGATACTCCAGACGGCTCTGCTTGCGACACGGTTCCGGCGCGGGCTGATGTGTTTATCGACGAGGCTCTGCCCGACGCCTCAACCGAAGGCAGTACGACGCTACTGGTTGGACAGATGATGACTCCGGGAACGACCAAGCAGGGGCTAATTCGGTTTGAGTTGCCCGACGTATTGTTCGCAGCGACCCCCTCCACAATCGGAAGTCGTGTATGGGAGGATGTCAATCAGGATGGAATCTACGACCCTGACGAGCCGGGGCTGCCCGGAGTGACAGTCAACCTGTACGATTGTCAGGAGACTATGTTGGCCGGCACTGTTTCTGATTTGACGGGGTCTTATCGGTTTGATAGTCTAAGCAGCGGCAGTTACCTCGTGGAGTTTGTAGCGCCGGAGGGGTATCTGTTTAGCCCGATGGATCAGGAGGTCGGAGATACCCTTGACAGTGACGCCGATCCAACGACGGGTCGAACTCATTGCTTCGTAGTCGACGAAGGAGTGGCGGCGCTCACCTGGGATGCCGGACTTTTTCAGGAAGTGATCATCTCCGATTCCGGCTGTACGCGTTCGAAGGGATACTGGAAAAACCACGCCGGCTTCGGACCACAGGACGATGATCTTAGTTCACTTCTTCCCATCTGGCTGGGCGAGGCCGATGGAGACAGCAGCTTACTGGTCGATACTGACACAGTCGCCGTGGCTGTCCTGACCATGAAGACCTACGGCAGGCCATCGAACGGCATCACCAAACTGTACGCCCAACTACTCGCGGCCAAACTGAATATCGCCTCCGGGGCCTTGGCCGATGAAGTCGCTGCGACTATCGAAGAGGCAGACGCGTACCTGGCTGATCACACCTGGTCCGGTTGGGATCGAACGGATCGACAGGATAACAGCATAGTGCTGGATTGGAAAGACATCCTCGACAGTTACAACAATGGTGAGATCGGTCCCGGCAGTTGTGATTAGCTAATTGCACAACTTCCTGAAACGGCGGGTCCGATAGCGGCCCGCCGTTTTTTTTGCATCTGATTCGCTCGTCATTCCTGGTCTAGCTAGTCTTCAATCAATCCCTATAATCTGCAGTGCAAGTATTGCGCACAACCGAAAGGGTTTGACGGAACCGAGGCTCTGGGCTATATTCGGGCGGAAATTGGGACTATTGCATGACCGATCAGTTTGCCGGCCTGAGAGCGAGAAGGACGCAGCAGCACAGGCGATGCAGAACCCGAGTAGAGGATAGGCAGCACAGTCAGGATCGATCGCGAACTGAGTGACGACCAGCGGTCGAACCTTAGGTCAAATGTCACTGCGATATCGCCATGATGAGAATGTTCACAACGTGTAAGTGAGATGTAGCCTATGTCAGTCATTCGCCCTTTCCGAGGTCTTCGCCCGCGTTCGGAGCAGGTCGCCAAGGTGGCTGCGCCGCCGTATGACGTCCTCTCGAGCGACGAGGCCCGTGAGATGGTCAGGAACAACCCGATTTCCTTCCTCCGCATCAACAAGCCGGAGGTTGATTTCGACCCCGATACTCCTGTCCACAGCCAGAAGGTCTACGATCGCGGCAAGGAGAATTTGCAGCGCCTGGTCGATGACGGCATCCTTTGCCGCGACGACAAACCGAGCCTGTACCTCTACCGGCTCACCTGGCAAGGGATGAGCCAGACCGGACTGGTGGCTCTGGCCTCGACGGAAGAGTACAACCAGGGCAAGATCAAGAAACACGAACACACTCGCCCGGAGAAGGTCAGTGACCGGGCCGCGCATATCAGGCATGTCAACGCCCAGGTCGGACCGGTGTTTTCGATCTTCCGGCACAACGATCGGATCAAGCAACTGTTCGCCACCATCACAGGTGACAAGCCGGTTTACGATTTCGTAGATGACAGTCAGGTCCGGCACGAATTGTGGGTGGTATCCGATGATCGGATGATCGCCGATACGGTTGCGGCCTTTGCCGGACTGGACGCCTTGTACATCGCCGATGGTCATCACCGGTCGGCCGCGGCGGCGGAGGTGGCCCGCCTCATGAAAGAGGAGAACCCCAACCATGATGGCACCGAGCCCTACAACTTTTTCCTGAACGTGATCTTTCCCGATGACGAGCTCCGGATTCTTCCCTACAACCGTATCGTCAAGGGGCTCAGTGATAAATCGGTCGAGCAAGTACTGGCCGAGTTCAAAGAGTCGTTTGCCGTTGAGCCACAAGAGAGTTCTGTTGAGCCGCGGCAAAGCTACCATTTCGGCGCCTTCTGCCGGGGGAAGTGGTACGAACTGACGGCCCGCGAAGGGTCTTTCAATGCCGGCCACCCGGCTGAATCAATCGACTCAGCCGTGCTGACCGCCAACCTGCTGAGGCCCACTTTAGGTATCGAGGACATTCGCACCGATAAGCGCATCGATTTCGTCGGTGGCATCCGAGGAGTCGGCGAACTGGAACGGCTGGTGAACTCGGGCGATTTTGATATCGCTTTTTCGCTCTACCCGGTTACGGTCGAGCAACTGCTCGCGGTGGCTGATGCAGGCGAGGTGATGCCGCCCAAATCAACCTGGTTCGAACCCAAGTTGCGTAGTGGTATGGTAATAAATCTACTGGACAAATAGAAAGAAAGGACCACGAGATGCTGATACTCATATCTGACGCATTCGATGAGTCGCTGCCCTCCAAGTTGGCTCGGCATGGTGAGGTCACCGACGACAAAGGTCGCCTGGCGGATACGGAGATCGTTCTGATCCGCAGCAAGACCAAGGTCACTAAAGAGTACATCGATTCCGCACCGAAGCTGAGAATGGTGATCCGCGGCGGTGTCGGTTTGGACAATGTCGACCTGGTGTACGCCAAAGAGAAGGGGGTCATCGTCTGGAATACGGCCGATGCCTCCACCACGGCAGTTGCCGAACTGGCCTTTGCCCTTATGATCGCCCTGCCCAACCATCTAACCAGGGCCGATTCAACGATGCGTGAAGGTAAGTGGCTCAAGAAGGAACTGAAGCGTACGGAACTCCACAGCAAGACGCTCGGTATACTCGGTCTTGGTCGTATCGGCCTGGCCCTGGCCCAGCGTGCCGGAGCGTTTCATATGCGGGTTCTCGGCTGGCACCCCGATGTCTACTTCACCGACCTGGCCGATATCTGTGAGACGATAGAAGAGGTTCTGCCGCAGTCCGACTTTGTATCGCTGCACATGCCGTTGCTGCCCGATACCAAGGGGCTCATAAACAAGGAAACCCTCAAGCTGTTCAAGGACGGGGCCTATTTGATCAATACCGGTCGCGGCAAGTGTATTGTCGAAGAGGATGTCGTGGAGGCACTGAAAAACGGTAAGCTGAGCGGTTTTGCCACCGATGTCTGGTATAGCGACCCCCCGGTGAACTCGCCGTTGCTTGACGCGCCCAACACGATATTCGCTCCGCATATCGGAGCCTCCTCCAGGGAGAACATGAAACGAATCGGCATAATCATAGACCGTCTCATTTCCGATTATGCCAAAGCGAAGTAATATCACCAGTAACGTATGACAAGAAAACGAGGCTGACCCATGGCCAACAGAGTATTCAATTTCAATCCCGGACCCTCGACGATCCCGCTGGATGTTCTCAAAATCGTGCAGGACGAGCTGCTGGACTATCGTGGCTCGGGAATGTCGATCATAGAGAGCTCCCACCGTTCGCCCGAATACGACGAGGTGAACGAGCAAGCCATCAAACTCGTGCGCGAGATATTCGGCCTGGACGACAGCTATCATGTCATGTTCCTCACCGGCGGCGCATCGCAACAGTTCTTCCAGATTCCGATGAACTTCCTCGTCGGCGGCAAGATCGGAGCCTACGCCGACACCGGCACCTGGTCGACCAAGGCTATCAAAGAAGCCGATATCGTCGGGAAAGCACACGTAGCGTTCGCCGGGAAAGAGAAAGACTTCGTGCACATCCCGACCCAGGATGAATTGGACATTCCGTCCGGAGCCGCCTACGTGCACATCACCACCAACAACACCATCAAGGGGACCCAGTACCACTACCTCCCGGAGACGAACGGGGCGCCGTTGATTGCCGACATGTCGTCGGACATCGCATGCCGCCGGATGGATTACGAGAAGTTCGACATGTTCTATGCCGGCGCCCAGAAGAACCTCGGCCCGGCCGGTACTACGTTGGTGGTGATGAGCGACGCTCTTTTGCAGAAATCGAACGACAGCCTCCCGAGCCTGCTCAACTATAAGACGCAGGCAGGCAAAAAGTCCCTGTACAACACGCCTCCGTCATTCGCCATCTACCTTGTCAAGCTCGTTCTTGAGTGGATCAAGAACCAGGGTGGCTTGACGGCGATCGAAAAGACCAACATCGCCAAGAAGGATTGCATCTATCAGTTGATGGACCTCCATCCTGACTACTACCGGGGCACGGTCGAGAAAGAGAGCCGTTCGTGGATGAACCTGACGATGCGTCTGCCCAGTGAGGAGTTGGAGAAGAAGTTCATCGCCGAGGCCAAAGCGGCCGGGTTTGTCGGGCTGAAGGGTCATCGCAGTGTCGGTGGCGTCCGCGTTTCCCTGTACAATGCGATGCCGCTTGAGGGCGCCGAGAAACTGGCTGAGTTCATGGAGGCGTTCAAGAAGAGTAACTAACAGTGAAAGCAGCCCCGTAGGTCGGAACCCCCTTGCGGGTTCCGACTCTCAAATTACTCACCAGAGTCCCGTGTCGGGAGTCCTGAGTTCTTGACATGTTGTCGGAACCTCGCCCTTCGACTCCGCCCAGGACGACCCCTTCGGGGCAGGGGTTCCAACCTACGAAGCTGTCCGCAGACCTGCCAATTGTGGCGGGTTCGAAGACGGACCCGCCCTACGAATTTCTGATATCACCCTGAGCGGAGTCGAAGGGGGCACGGCGTGAAAATGGGTTCGTTTTGTGTATTTTTGTATTCGGATAATAGGATCGGTGGTGATTACGAGGCGTACACGGTTTGGCGGCGATAAATGCGGCGGTCTGTCTTATGCTGGTGGCCATTGGCTGATCCTTCATTGACGGTTGTGCCGACGCGTTTTGGGGGGGATTGGTGGTGTTCTTGTGAGTTCTGTACATCCCAGGTTGGCACGGGCCTTCATGTCTTATCGCGTAGCGGCAGGGCTTGTCTCCGCCGACGCAGGCGGGTCCGAAGACGGACCCACCCTACGGATCTCAATACCCCCATCCGTTCCTCAAGGCGCCACTGCCAGGTGCCGATAAAGTGGATAGCTGTTTCTGTGATCCTAAAGCGGCTGGAAGGTCCCTATGGCAGAACGAAGGAAACAAAAGAGAAACCCCGTGGACGACTACTACGCGGTTCTCGACCGAGATTCAAACGGCATCATAGGCGGGCTGGCCAACATCACAACATCAGGGCTCATGTTGATAACCAAGAAACCTGTCAAAGCGTTCAGCATCCATCGGTACATGGTAGAATTGCCGGAGCCGATTCTTGAATGCGGTCAGGTTGCATTCGACGCTGAGTGTCGATGGTGCAAGGCAAACAGGGCTACGGGCTGGTACGAGTCCGGCCACGAGTTAAAGAACGTCTCTGACGAAAACTTGAAGATCATCGCCCATTTGACGCAGCGGTTGATGAGGCACGCAATGGTGGAGGAAGAACACCATAGGGGCACCACGGCAGTTGATGCCTGAGTTCCAGGTGCGCTCCACATCGTCTCGCCGGTGGCAATGGGAATGGCGAAATCAACCGGCCTAATGTAGACACCCGAGATCGTGAATCAATACTGTGCACGTGCTCTGTGAATCGTAATCCAGCAAGAGGGTCCTTATGACAGAACAACGAAAACACAAAAGGCATCATACGGAAGACTACCTGATGGTATTCGACCGAGAATCTGATAAGCATATCGGAGGGCTGGCCAACCTGTCATCCGAGGGAGCTATGTTCATCACCCAGGAACCTGTCCAGAGGTTGACTGCCTTCCGGTGTCGAGTAGAGTTGACGCGACCGATCCTGGACCATAACGAGGTTATATTCGACGCTGAATGCCGTTGGTGTAGAAAGAACGTAAAGACAGGCTGGTGGGAGTCCGGCTATGCGCTGACGAATGTCTCCAAAGACAGCGAAGAAATGCTTTCCTATTTGGTTCTTAGGTTCAGGCTCGGTGAATGGGAAATTCCCATCCCCGGTGAAGTCAGGACGGTTTCCATGAAAAGCCGGCGGAGGCAACCAAGATTCGTGGCCAGCGACTTCTTGCCCGTCCGTGACCAGCGTACTTCCCGTCACATTGGTGGGTTGGCGAATCTGACGATGGAGGGCGCCATGTTGACCACTCTGGAACCAGTTGATAAAGGCAGCATACTTCATTGCAGGTCGGAACTACCGAAAAAGATTTTCCAGCGCGATTATCTTGTATTTGATGCCGAGTGCATGTGGTGTAAGAAAAACGAGGACAAAGGCTGGTACGAGTCAGGATACAGACTGAAGAATGTGTCAGAACAGGATGCTGTTATCATCATGCATCTTATTATCCACTTCCTGGAAGAGCAGCAGACCAAGGAGAGAGTCCGCGTGGTACCGTGAATAAGGACTTCGGCAACTCACGAGGAGGGTTCTGCGGGAAACGGTCGCAAATGTGAGGACGTCGACATGGATCGACACCTGATTTGTGTCGCGCAGAGCAAGATCGATGAAGGCCGTGAAACCCCGATTGCCACTCCCCTCTTTCTCGCCCTGATAGCCATAGTGAAGCTCAGTATCTTCGTCCTCGTCTTTGTCCGTGCTGACGGTCTCTCCCCCACGCACATCCGAATTGTATACTTCGGTGCTCAGACGAGCGGGCATTAAGGACTTTACTTTTCACGATTTACGACATACCTTCGTCTCGCACTTGCGCATGGCAAGTGCTTGTTTGCCAGCGCGTGCCGGAGTGGTGAAATCGGTAGACGCAGGGGACTCAAAATCCCCCGGTAGCAATACCATGCCGGTTCGATTCCGGCCTCCGGCACCAGTAAGTTGGTTCTGCAGTTTTCAATTACCTTGGATAATCAGGCGTCAGTAGCTATATTTATAAAAATATATATTATCACATGAGGTATGTCATGCTTACCAAACTAACATACGCCCTTCCATTAGCCTTTGTATTGGCCGCGGTGCTTTTGACTGTTGCCGTAGCTGATGACAAGAAACTTCCTGATCCACCCTCTTCGTTCGATCTGAGAAATGTGGGGGGAGTGAACTATGTAACCTCGGTCAAAAACCAGACGGGCGGTACCTGCTGGGCACACGGAGCCATGGCGGCCATGGAAGGTAACCTCCTGATGACCGGCCTCTGGACGGCAGCCGGAGAATCAGGCGAACCGAACCTGGCCGAATACCATCTTGACTGGTGGAATGGGTTCAACACTCATAATAACGACGACGCCCCCGGCAGCGGCGGACTCATCCCCCATGAGGGGGGCGACTACCGCGTGACAGAAGCTTATATGTCGCGCGGCGAGGGGGCGGTGCGCGACATAGATGGACAGTCGTATGACAACCCACCAGACAGATCGAACCCCGATTGGCATTACTACTATCCTCGCGACATCGAGTGGTTCAACGCCGGGGAGGACCTCAGTAATATCAACATCATTAAACAGAAGATCATGACTGAAGGTGTTATGGGCACATGTCTCTGTGTCGGCGACTTTATGAGTAACTACGTACAGTACCAGCCCTCGTATACGGAAGACGAACCGAATCATGCTGTTGCCATCATCGGATGGGATGACACCAAAACCTCGCATGCGCCGTATCCCGGCGCCTGGCTGGTCAAAAATAGTTGGGGCAGCGGTTGGGGCTACAACGGTTACTTCTGGATTTCATATTACGACAAACACGCCGGTCACCATCCGGAAATGGGCGCGGTCTCGTTCCAGAATGTGGAGCCGATGGCATACGACAAAGTGCTCTACCATGACTATCACGGTTGGCGTGATACCATGACCGATGTGAGCGAGGCGTTCAATGCCTTTGAGATAAGCGATGGCGGCCTTCTGCATGCGGTGAGTTTCATCACCGCCGTTGATGACGTGGATTACATTGTCCGGATATACGGCGGATTTGAGGGCGGGGAATTGGTCAACGAATTGTCGACAATGTCCGGACATTACGACTATAGCGGATTTCACACCGTCGATCTGCCCTCCTCCCTGATCATGCCGGGGGCACAATTGTATTTCTACCTCTTGCTATCCTCCGGCGGGCACGCCTTCGACCGAACATCGGACGTGCCGGTCCTGCTGGGCGCGTCGTATCGTACCACCGTGGTCTCGCGCTCGGATCCGGGACAGAGCTATTACTTCAACACCGGTGACTGGGTCGATCTCTTTTTCGACAACCCCACGGCCAACTTCTGCATCAAAGGTCTGACCGAGGTCATTCTTTCGTTCGACGTCGATACCACCTGGGGTTGGCCGCCGTTGGATGTCAATTTCGACGCCAATTCCAAATTGAACGTCGACTCATGGACCTGGGATTTTGGTGATGGTGACTCGGCTTTCATCCAATCCCCCTCGCATACCTATGAGGATCCGGGGCTGTTCGATGTCATGGTACAGATTGATGCCGAGGGTAACATTTACCCGGCCACCCGGAGACAGTATATCGCCATCATCGCCGACACCATAGCCGGCGACTCCCTGTTCACCGAGAACCCGAACCAGTCGATGGAGATTGTAGTATACGGCAATAACACCATCCCGATCAATAAGATAATCATGCCGGTCGAATTCTCAGGTACTCTGAGTGTTAAACTTGACTCCTTCTCGACCGCCGGCTGCCGCACCGAATACTTCGAAGAAGCTTCCTTCAGCCATTACTCGCCGGCAATGAAACGCTCTACTGTCGAACTGCAAACATCAGTCTCCCACACCTCACCCGATCTGGAACCGGGTGACGGTCCCCTGCTGCGGTTGTTCTTCAGCCTCGATGGCAGCGCCACCCTGGAAGAGGAAGTTACCATCGCCCTGGATGGCTACACCTCGGGCACGTTGAGCCGCCTGCCGAACTTTGAGGGTGAAATGGCCGCTTACGCGCCCGTGACTGTGGACGGTTGTATTGTATACGGTGACTGCTGTCAGGGATTCCGCGGTAACGTTGATGCCGACCCGGACGATCGCATAGACATCAGTGACCTGGTCTACCTGGTTGATTACATGTTCTCAGACGGCCCCGAGCCAACCTGCTGGAAGGAAGCCAACGTCAACGGCGATCTGCTGGAGCAAGTAGATATCGATGACCTGGTCTACCTGGTCGACTACATGTTCAACAACGGTCTCGAGCCGCCGGCCTGTCCATAGGGCTTGTTGCAAGAGGCTTACAAGGGCGGGTTTGTCTTCAAACCCGCCAACAAAGGCGGGTCCGAAGATGGACCCACCCTACGGATCTGCGCCTGATATTGTACGGGGAAAAGGGTCGATAGCTAATCATCGAACGGTTGGGGGAAACTCGGTATCTCGCCGGGACGATGCTCAACTACATCCGGCGTTTCATCGATCGGTGGAACGATCAACTCGTGTCCAAGGATAGCTACAGCGCAACTGTTGAGCGCATCGGGTAGCTCTCTCTGGCCAAATGTCTGCGCCCACAGCGTGTGCTTAGCCTTCAGCGTGCCATCGAAATGACCGGCGTAGTTTCTTTCAACTACCTGTTGGAAACGATACTCGTCCTCTTTCCAGTTGACGAAAAGACTCACGATGTAGACACCACGACTGTTCGGGTCGAGCGATTCGAGAATGGCTATCATGTAACGATTCGCTTTGGTGTTGAGGCGGACAGCGAGGCGCATACGCGTGCCTTTGTGCGCTTGTTTGTCCTCCTCTGAGGCTGGAAACTCCTGCACCAGATCGGTCCAGTCGTTATTGTCGGGATTGTCCGGTCGGTTCCATTGCATCAACCAGTCAAGAAGCATCTTCTTGAGGGCCGGCAGGTCCATCAAGGGCTCCTTCTTGAGAAGCTCGTTCTTGACGGCAGTCTTGGTTTCGTCGGATACCGGCATCCGCAGACCTCACAGAGAACGGTATGATCCAAAGTGAATCGTCCACATATTCTCTTGTATCGGCAAGGCTGGAGGGATTCTGATGGTCAGGCCGGGCCAGACGGCAGGCGTAGTTTGCGACCGTAGAACAGGTCGTCCGCCCAAACCGAAAGACGGCGGGCAATCGACGAACGGCGGCAGGCGGCGCGCACCAGGTTGTGGATCGGGGTGGAAGGACGGCTGTAGGGACAGACTTTCATGCAGAGGCCGCAGTCGGTGCCGATAGCGCGCCAGTAATGGATACATTTCTCGACGTTGAGCGGCCATTTCTCGACCTCACGGACCAGCCTCCGGCCACCGACTGGAATGGCTCCCGAGGGACAGTTAACGGAACACTTTAGGCATATGTCGCAAAAGTCCTGTACGCCAAATGTTATCGGCGTGTCAGGCACCAAAGGCAGGTCAGTGGTGATTCCTCCGAGTCTGATCCGGGCGCCGAATTTCGGCGAGATCAAGTAGCCCATCCGACCCAGTTCACCCAGTCCGGCGTCGTGAGCCACCGGCGGCAGCATGATCTGGTAGTTGCTGCCGGCGATATGGGCGCGCGCCGCATATCCACGCTCGCGAATTCGTTTGGCCAAAGCCACAGAAATCTTCCCGGCCCGCAGGTACTGTTTGGCCGTCTCGCGCGTGATCGGCAGACGTGGCGCCTGTTCCACTTCATAGTAGTCCATCTCAAGAGCAAACACGATCGCATACCGATGGTTATTGACAATCGGCTGACCCCACGGCTCCGGGCCACGCCCAACGTGCGAATAGACAAACATCGGGTTGAGCTCGGCGATGCCAACCTCGTCGGCGCCCATCTTCAGAACTTCCGCCTCGATTATCGCCGTTGCTTCAGCAGCATCAAACTCTTCCCTGCGCGGCGAAGTCTGTCCATCTACTTGAGTTGCCAACGTGACGATCTTGTCAAACACGGCCTCTATCGGGTCGGCAGTCTGTTTGTCATAGTACCTCCCCCCTGGTTCGAGCAGTACGCGCAGACGGCGCATCCGGTCGTCGGCTGCTTTGTGTTCGGGATGGGCAGCGTAGTACGTTTCATAATGCTCGGTTCCCGGCTGGTACTCTTCTCGAGAGAACGCCACATCACGTTCATCAACTTGCTCTCTGATGCTGCCGATGCTGAGGGCTTGGGATGATCCGAACGGCAGAAAAAAGACCAGGCCACCCAGCAGCACCATTGCCGGAAGTACTGACAGCCACAAAGACTCAGGCGTGAACAGAGCATGCCAACCGTACCAGCCCGCGGCAACAAGAACGCAAGCCAACGAACTGAGCAACACCGCCCGCCCCTTCCGCTCAAGGGCTGAACTGACCGCCAGAAGAATCAGGAATCCCTCGACAGATATCCCGACGACAAGATAAGCCAGTTCGGCAAGACTCATGTATAGCTGACTCCCGCTGTCATTTGATGAAGGTACGGCATGATACCACGCGACGCAACCGACATGATAGTCACAGTGGGCGCGATGATATCCTTGTGGCGGTCGAATCTTCAGATTCGGCCTCAATCTGGGAAAGGCTCCGCCTGCACCTCGCACCGGGACGGCCCACCATTCGGGGCTTGTTGATTAGAGTATGGTTCTCGTGATTGCGAGGCCATAAATGGCTCCTTCCGCTGCGCGGCAATCTCCAATAGTTATGGGGCAACCACTTAGCAGGCTGTTGAGAAACTCGGAACAAGAGACAGGAAAGCAGTTTCCTTCTGTTGCAAGTCATTCCCGCGCAGGCGGGAATCTATCTGAATCAACGACTTACTGGATACCCGCCTTCGCGGGCATTACAAATCCGGTAGGTTCCAGGCATGATGAAACGCTTTTTCAGCAACTTCTTAGAGATTGCCACGGTCGCCTGCGGCGACCTCGCAATGACGATTGCGGCATTTGTCAACAGCCCGGTAAAGATTCAGCGGGCACAATGTTAGGCAGCATAATACCAGGTGGCGCTGAGAGCCGCTTGAACAAGGCCCTGTCTTCCTCCTCTTTTCGCAACCGGCCGCTTGTGCCATCTGACTGTAACTGTTACCTTTTGGCTCACTTTACCGGAGTGGCCGCATCCGGTGAGTATAAGTCGACCGGATTTGTGGTTGGGTCAGAGTCGGGAAAGAAGGTATGGCGTTTGGGCGCATTTGAACCACACTTTGGAGAAGTACTCGCGCTGCTTTGCGCTGTGACCTGGGCGGCGGCGGTTATACTGTTCAAGAAGAGCGGCGAGGCGGTTCACCCCATCGGGTTGAATCTGTTCAAGAATTCTCTGGCCTTTGTTTTGTTCCTCCCCACCTTATGGATCCTGGGCGGGACGTTGTGGCGGGCCGCACCGCTTGACGAGTACGGTTTGCTTCTCATCAGCGGCGCGCTCGGCATCGGACTGGCTGATACCTGCTATTTCAAAAGCCTCAACATCATCGGAGCAGGGATGATATCCATCGTCGGCTGCCTCTACAGTCCGTTCATCATAGCTCTGTCCATGTTGTTCCTGGGCGAGAGTCTGAGTTGGTGGCAGCTTGTCGGAGCTTTCGTCATTGTGTCGGCGGTGCTGACTGCAACTCTCGAACGCCGTGCGAAATACCTCGATCGTCGCACCCTTATCAAGGGTTTTCTCTGGGGCGTTCTGGCTGAGGCCGCCAACGCCTGCGGGATTGTCATGATCAAGCCGTTGTTGGATCGCTCTCCCCTGCTCTGGGTCACCGAGGTGCGACTTATCGGCGGCGTGGCGGTGCTGCTGTTGGTCCTGTTGATACACCCAGCGCGCCGAGCGATTATTCGCTCGGTGCGATCGCGTCAGCGGTGGGTCTTTACCCTCAGCGGCTCGCTCATGGGCGGCTATCTGGCCATGGTGATGTGGCTGGGGGGAATGAAATACACGATGGCGTCTATCGCCTCAGCGCTTAATCAGACAGCAAGCATCTTCATGTTCATCTTCGCAGCTTTTTTCTTGAAAGAACCGCTCACGAAATACCGCCTGATCGGCATCGCCCTGGCCGTTGCCGGCGTGATGCTGATGACGTTTGGGTGACACGGCGTCGCAGCATCACAGGGATGCTGCTCCACTGACCTATTTCAGCAACAGCATCTTCTTCGTTTCGGTGTACGCATCAGTCTCGAGACGATAGAAGTACACACCACTGGCAACGGCACTGCCGTCCCATTCACAAGCATGCACACCCGCCTCGTAGAATCCATCGGCGACAGTCGTGACCCTCTGTCCCATGACGTTGTAAACCTCAAGCGACACATGACTCGCAACTGGCAAACTGAACGATATCGTCGTCACCGGGTTGAACGGGTTGGGGTAGTTGGGATGCAAGGAAAACTCAGACGGCACCAGTTCGTTATCTGAGCCTTTGTAGGTGATTACCGGTGTTGAGGGATCAATCCATCCAGTTGGAATCATCTGCCCTTCGTTGATCACCTCGGCAATGTTCTTGGCGAGTTCATCATTAGCGTCAGGACCACCAAGGGGTCCTGACCTACGGGAACTGGATGCCGGATCAAGTCCGGCATGACAGGCAAGCCTGTTTTTCGCGCTCCGCGCGCGGGCAACCTTATGTTGAGTGGAGTCGAACCATGAGATCGTGGCAGATGTGGACATCTGCCGCCCACTGAAACCAGGCGAGTATGAGACCGGCCTGACCGACATATTTGAAAGTTGCATCGTTCCAGGCAATTTCTCTTTTTGGAATCACGATAGTGAACATGCAGTCATACAAAGGTGAACGTTATGCTGAGTAACATAAGAGACTACCTGGTTGAACAGGGAATTCCCGATGAGTGGGCCGGCGCCCTCGGCTGGACGTGTCTGATCGTCGCCACGATCATAGCCGCCTGGGTGGCACACTTTGTGGCGCGTCGCATCTTACTCGTAGCGGTGTCATATGTGGTAAAACGCAGTCGCACGCGCTGGGACGATGTCCTTCTGGAACACCGTTTTTTCTCACGCCTCTCCCACCTGGCCCCGGCGCTGGTGATCTATTACGCCGCCTACTTGTTCCCACCGATAATGGATGCTATCCAGCGCTTCTCCACCGTCTACATGGTTCTGGCCGGGTTGCTGGTAATGAACGCCTTTCTCAACGCGGCGGTCGATATCTACAGATCACTCGAGGGCGCGAGACACCGACCCATCAAAGGGTATGTCCAGGTGGCCAAGATCATTGTCTTCATCTTTGTCGGTATCTATGCCGTGGCCATGCTGCTGGATCGAGATCCCACCGGCCTGCTGACCGGGCTGGGTGCTATGACGGCGGTGTTGATTCTGGTGTTCAAAGATTCGATCCTCGGTTTCGTGGCCAGCCTGCAACTTTCGATGAACGACATGGTGCGTATCGGCGACTGGATCGAGATGCCCAAGTACGGCGCCGACGGTGACGTGATCGACGTCACACTTCATACCGTCAAGGTGCAGAACTGGGACAAAACCATCTCGACCATCCCAGCCTACGCTTTGGTCTCTGACTCGTTCAAGAACTGGCGCGGGATGAGCGAGTCGGGCGGTCGACGCATCAAGCGCGCCATCCACATCGATATGAACAGCATCCGCTTTTGCGACGCCGCCATGCTGGCACGCTTTGAGCGGTTTCAGTTGATCAGGGACTTCCTCGCATCCAGACGCAAGGAGATCTCCGAGTACAATGTTGCGCACAGCGTCGACACATCGGAGATCATCAACGGTCGCAACCTGACCAATGTCGGGACGTTTCGCGCCTACATCATGGCCTATCTGCACGCGCACCCGAAGATCCATCAGGGGATGACGTTCCTGATCCGGCAACTGCCGCCCGGCGAACACGGCCTGCCGATCGAGATCTACGTGTTCTCCAACGATCAGGACTGGATAGCCTACGAGGGGATACAGTCGGACATCTTCGACCACTTGCTGGCGGTGGTTCCGATGTTCGGTTTGCGAGTATTCCAACGCCCGTCCGGCGCCGACTTGCTGGCGCTGGCAGGACGGGTCTGACAACCGTTATGACACAGGAATCCCTCCTGCCGAAGCTCATCATAAATCCATGGAACCTTGAGCTGTCGGCTGTGGTTAAAGAGTCGACAACTTTGATTCGACATTCTTTTGAAGCCCGTTGGCGATCCTCCTCCCGCGCTGGCGGGCTTCCCCTTTGGCGGCAGCTACCTTGCGAGACACCTAACGCCCTACTATGATGCGGGTTAAGGGGTGCTGCATAATGTCGCACTTCATATATCGGGAAGCTCAGCAACTCCTGGCCACTCTTACCGTAACCGGCACTTGTCAATAAAACCCTTGTAAAGCTGGTTCTAACGCGTATTATCCATGAGTAGACTGCTAATCAGTCGGTTACAGCGGGCCGCGGCCCACCATAGGTTTTTTGGAGGTATTTTCAACATGACGGTCAACTTGAGCAAACTTCTGATACTTGCACTGGGGGGATTACTGATTATGGGGGCCGGCGGTGACGTTTCGGCAGCCAATAACGTCGAGGTGTTCGTCGATTTTGACGGCGACGGCTTCGACGACAATGAATCCGATGTCAATAAGGATGGCGTCCCGGATCTGGTAGTTCCGGTGGTAGCACCTCAGATGTTGGTTTCGGCCGGTGATATTTTCGGCGGGGCTGCAAGCGCACCGGCTGAGGCAGCCAAGAAAACCAACGCTCAGCGTTTCGCGCTTCGCAGCTTCTCCATACGGGCGCTGGCAGCAAACCGAGCCGGCCTTACCACTGGATTCGATGAGATCGGTTGCGGGGCGGCGCTGGGGGCAGAGGCTTGTCCGGGCGGTAACTGCGGCATATGAAGAAAGCGACCCTTCTTTCAATTGTTGCGGCGCTGTTTGCCGCTTTTTCAGTATCTGCCGAGATTTCCCTTCCCAGCGCGTCCTTTGAAGCCAGTTTGGGCCAAAAGTACGAAGAAAATCTACTAAGGGACTGGACCCAGATTTCTGACTACACCAGCACCGGACATGCTGCGGTCAAACTGTATTTTACCCCTGCTCTTGAGCTAAACGCCTCGATTGACCGCTCCTGGATACGACTCAAGGAGAGCACCGAGCCCCGGATGGACACATCCATTACCAACTTCGGGCTCGACACTAATATCGTCCCGGGTGTCGATCTGGACGAGCTTTTGAAGGGATTGTCGACCATAACAACCGGTCTTCACGCAACATTTATCCCAACCGTTGCAAACAGCCGACTTTCGGTCTACTTCACCGGCGGTGTGGGGCGGCATTCATACGACGGTGAGACTTTCCAGATTTACAACACAACCGACTACGACATATTGGGTGGAGTTGGATACCAGTATTCACCCAGGGTACACTTGCGAAGCGAGGTTGCCTACAACTACAATGACTACACCAACGCCGAGTACCTCAACGACATGGTCAATAGCAAACAGAGTATCGACCTGGTGGGCGGCGCGAATTGGTCGATCTCAGGGACAAACGTACTTGACCTTGAGGTGGGACTGTCGGAGCAGAATATCAATGCAACATTTATTGATACGGCTTACGGAGTTGACAATCCACCGGTTATCGATACGATAATCACCGACGGAATGCGGGACAAGGTGACGCGAACGATCTATCTGTCTCCCAGGTTTTCCCGACAGTTGGGCGAGCGGACGGGTGTAACCCTTACCTACACCTACCGAAACTTCGTTTCCGGGTCGGACATTATTGTCGCTGGTGAGGCGGCCAGCCTCCTGGACCCATTTGCCACGGTTTGGGAAGGCTCTGGAGTAACATTGGCCATCAAGACTTTCCTAATCCCCCGACTGATTACGACCTTTGGTTTAGGCTATTGGGACAAAACTTATTTGCGACACTTGAAAGGCTTCAAGGACGAGCCTTGGTGGCCATCGTATGACTACCGACCGGCCGACCGCAGCGACGAGAAATCAAGCATTTACTTTGGCTTTCAGATGCCTCTTCCCAAGACCTGGGCTGGATTGAGTATCGAACCGGTGTTGAGCGGCGAATACAGCGACAACTCGTCAACAATCGACCAATACGATACTTTCGATTGGAACGTGTCTCTGGGAGTGTCGCTCAGACGGTGAGCGCAGGATTTGCACTTGACATAATCGATAAAATAGGTATAATTTACCCATTGGAACTCGTTCTTATGAGAGAGAAAATACTAACCAATCTTAAACCAAGAGCCTATAGAGCAAGAGGTAACAACAATGAGAAACGGTATTAGGTTAACGGTCCGCTTCGTCCTGATTGTGGCGTTGTTGATCACTCCGGCTGCAATGGCTATCGATGCCACTCCGGCACCCGAGTATATCGGTGATCCGGTCGAGGTGGTTCAGTCGGTGACGAGCGGCGATCGGGACACGTATCAGGGCACACTGCGAATCTTTATGTCGGAGCCAGTGTCACGTTACAAAGATGCAGACAATGACCCTTACGAATTCGGTTTTCTTCGCTTTGCCGATGTCGTAGGGCTGAACATCAACACCGGAGAGGTCTACACCCACGAGGTGACGTGGGATGCCAGCAACGCTGGTTTTTCGGGCGTTGATCCCGACAATATTATTGCGCAGGCGGTCGCGTTTGATCCCACGCCCCATATGCAATACTCCGACCCGCCGACGGGTAATCCTTTCTATGCCTACTGGGCCGACGCGGCAGCCCAAGCCGCACCGGGTCAAATTGGGCAGGACGTTTCCAACCTTGACTTCACACACACCGTGTTCATCGAAGAATGTACAGCACATGGCTGAGGCGGCTGTCCCGGCGCGCGTGTCGCGCTGAACAATCTCTACAAAGGATCATATAATTTCCTGTACACAGCTCTCGTGCTCGATCTCAATACCTACGCTAACCAACGGACTATGGAATTCAACCGGGGTTGGACTCCGACCATCTATTCTGATGGCGGATATCAGCTCTACATCGGCAGTTCCGAGACGGCCATACGCAACTTGATCGGCCAGAGCAGCCAGCGAGCAGTGGCGCCGCTGGATCTGATCGTCAAGATGGAGCAAGTTGGTGGCGACACTTACGATATCACCGTGCGCATCGGTAACGAAGTCCCGGCCAACAACGATCCGGCCGCCGCCGCTGTCGACGCTGGTCCCACTTTCGGTGAGGACGAAGTGGAGTATGACTTCGAGTCCACTACCACCGATCCCGACGCCGACGAACTGTATTACCAGTGGGACTGGGGTGACGGCAGGGACCTCAGCGAGTGGATGGGTCCATACGCTTCCGGTGAAACCTGCACCGCCTCCCATTCCTGGCCGGAAGGCGACTTTGACATCAAGGTCAGGGCCAAGGATGATTGGAACGCCGAAACAGAATGGTCCGCGGCCTACTCCATACACCTCCAATGCTGTGTTGTGCGCGGCAATGTTAACGACGACGCCGGCGGCGCCATAGACATCTCCGATCTTATCTACCTAGTTGACTACATGTTCTCCAGCGGTTCCCCTCCTCCGTGCCCTGAAACGGCTAATGTCAACGGCGATATCTCAGGCGCCATCGACATCTCTGATCTTATCTACCTGGTTGACTACATGTTCTCCGGTGGTCAGCCGCCTCCGAGTTGCGTTCGGTGAGTTGACCTGATAGTTACGTAATCACAGACCGCTCCTGTTCGTCAGGAGCGGTCTTTTTGTTGTAGAGGACGATGCTCGGTTAGACTCCATTATCTCACGTGCAACCATAATAATGCTTGCCTGCTTACCTGCTGTTGATTACCTCTTACTCTCATGGCAGCGTAAGACATAGAGAACGGTCGCGGCGGAAATCGGTCAGTAACATGACCTCAAACCGAAATAGGGCATGACACCCATGAGTAGTAAGATGCGATTCGATATCGCCGATCAACGGATCAGGTACAACGGAATGCGCGAGGTGCACGAGTTTGTGACCGATCGTGTCACTGAGTTTAACCACCGTCATTACACGGTACTGCGGAATTACGGATTGGAGCTTGGCGAGGCTTGGATCTCGGTCCTTAGTGAACACTTCAACCCCCACTCCAACCTGGGCGCGCTTCGTAACCGGCAACTGCGACAGTCAGCAGTGCTGGCTGCCGCGCTCTCGGCCGTGGCGGTAGGGTTGAATGGGCGCGGCAGTCTGCGCGAGTTTCCAAAAGCCGAACAGACCAACGACCTCGCCAATAGTCTTAAGAGAGCCAACGACCGGACCGCGGCCCAGGTCATGGCGGAAGTGCTCCAGACCACCACCGAGCGGCTGCCGTTCGGCGAAGAGGTCCTGATAGAATCCACGATTACCGAAGGCGTACGGGTCAAACCCGGTTATGAAGCGGGCGGCAACCCGACTATTGCAGTCGGCGCACTGTTCGGCAAGCCTCAGCACCGCGCCCGATATGGTACTGCCATGCCGGCCAGCGTAACGTTGTTGTCGATGGGTAACGACGTTATCGACGGCACAACCAAATCGGTAAAGGGATTGCACTCTTCCCTCACGGCACTGTTTCTGACCGAGTCCCATGTCAAGCGACACCTGCCCGACGTTTACGTCCAGCGCTGGATGAGCGGAGCTGCCTTTGGAGAATTTGATCCACGCGAGGTTAGCCTGACGGATGTAGCTGAGATCATTGCATCTTCTTACGGTATGTCGGGGGTTGAAGGACTGAGCGCTTTCTTCCTTGATCGACCGCGGCACTACTTGGCCATGGATCAGTTGAATGAAGCCGGAGTAGTGACACCGTTCGACAAAGACGGAGATCTGTTCCCGGCTCTTGTGCTGGGACACGAGGGGGTCGATTTTCCCGATGGGCGACGGCTCAACGCCATGATCGGGGAGATCGGCGGGTCGGCTGAATGGGCGGTCGGCGTGCTGCCACTGGTCTGGCGAGGTGGACAGGCTCTCGGCATGCTCACCAGTCAATCCGCTCTCTCTCACAAGGATCGCGACCCGGAACAGCAGTGGAATGAACGGTTCCACTTCACCGAAGATGAGTTCATCATGATCCAGGACGCACGTTTTGAACACAAACCGTATTTCTCGATTGCAGATATCCTGGAGAACCCATTCGCCGGCGGTATCAGTGCCTTTGGAGCCATCACCGACAACTACTACCTGCCCTTCATGGAGGGCGTGAAAGCGAATCCGAAAGAGAACAGCGTTACTGTCGACGTGCTGGTGGTCAACTCGATGGGGTTGATGGAGTGCTGGCATTTGACATTCAGAGCACGTCAATCGCTATCCCACTCGATCAAGGCCCTGACGTCTCCGAAACAGGAATTGACCGGGCTCGAGGGTGCTGATCTCGAAAAAGCTATTGCCGGTCAGTTGGCTGACAAAAAACAACGCCAACGCTTCCGCATCTTTTTCAACAACGAATACTACCCGGCGATGATCCCGGCGCGTGATCGGATGGTGATGTTGCATCGCGCCATCGACAGCCTGATTGAGCGCGGCGCTCTGACGGAGCAGGACCGGCAGATTGTTGCCATCACGGAAAAGATCGCTTCCGAGTGGTTCGTACAGCCGGGGGACTAAGGTGGCAAGCCACTTTCTTGCGCTTCGCGCCCTGGAACCACGCGCACCTCGTAATCTCACCCTGAGCGGAGTCGAAGGGTGGCCGTCAACTTGTACAGTGTCAAGAGATAGTATACAGTTTGTGTCAGGACATAGTATACACCTTTGACTTATCCGCCGGTCGCAGCAGTGTTACAGTCCGGCGAGTTTT
>SDBU01001706.1_pt1 | contig 30591 bp, 54 predicted proteins | sample 2277071 | NCBI WGS metagenome assembly SDBU01 (sample SAMN10397929, study PRJNA504765) | marine sediment metagenome | isolation source: marine sediment core GS08_GC12, 126 cmbsf | place: Arctic Ocean: Gakkel Ridge, Loki's castle | collected 2008 | reverse complement strand
GTCTCAGCAAGGTCGGCACGTGGGCCACTCCAACTACATTTCCTGCATTTCACTATATCGGTCTCACTCACTCTCTGCTCCCTTCTGCTCTGGTGGTTTAGGTTTCATTTTTGGCTCCAGCGATTTCTCTCCGACACCATTCACCCTCGAACAGAATAGCCATGTCACTTAACCCGATCTGAAACGAGTTCTGGAAGCGGTCAGGACCAAGTGTATGCACTCCTTCAGAGCCGGTGTGATGTCTGAAGCACAGAGGAATTAAAGACTCTTTGTCTCCTCCACGGTTCCGGCTAACAACGTGGTGAGGGTGTGAAGGCGCTGGAGCAAAACACACACAACACTCCTGCTCCCGTACCCACTCCGCTTTCACTCCAAACTTTTTCTCATAACTCTTCTTACGTTTACGAGTGTTGTATTTCTTTAATGGTTTCTTACGTTTCACTTTTATTGCTCCTGCGCTGTATCCAAGTCTGTCGGACTTGGAGTCATCGAAACCTCTGGTTTCGCTGTGTCGAGGGCGGCTACAAGTTCCTCCTCTTCAAAATTGGCGGGGGGCTCCCCAGTGGCCGAACTGGGCTTAGATGGTTGAGGCTCCTCCAGTGCACCTTTAGCCTTTCCACCGAGCCCCCCGCTCTCGTTTAATCCTTTAAGTCTTCCTTCTTTTGCAAGTTCTTGAAGTAGAGCAGGTACGTGGCTCCTACTCCTTGAAACTGAGTACCCACACAGCCACGCCCACTCTTTAGCAGCATCTTCGTTGTTGTGCTCTTCAACACATCTCATGTAATGCCACTTCATATTCAATGGAGCCTCTTCTATCCACCCTTTATTCCCCATCCAGGTATAGTATCTATCTTTCCAGAGGATACTATTGTGGGAGCAAGACCTTGAAGAACCTGGCTTATCAGTAATATGCCACCGAGCAAGTTCTTGTGAGTTGAAAGTACCTTTGTATGGATACTTCTTGATCCAGTGGCTAGTGTCAAGAAAGGGGTTCAACACTTGGCTCCATATTTAAGTTTCGCCAGTAAGTTAAACCGATTCTTGTTTTGGTCTTGTATAGCATCACTCCCAAAGTAGTGTACTCCGTGTTTATCGAGAATTATTGTGTGTATTCCGCATGACCACGCCCATACTTCATGGTCCCCACGAGGAGGGTTCCACACACTCTTAAATGTTCTTATGCACTCATAATCATGAAACGCAAGGCGATCCTCTATTTTCCAGATTTCACCCTTAGTGGTGTCTTTATCACTTATGCACTCATCTTTCCGCAACTCATTGGCAACTTCAACTAAACTGTCGGCAATTTTCTTCAGGTCTGGCATTTTACAACTCCTTGAAAATTGGTTGGTTGTATTCTTCTCTTTTTTCTTCGTACTCTGACTCCTGGCGGCGGAGAAACATCTGCTCCCAGAGACACACATTCTCATTTACTTCTGAGTAGAAGTAGTCAAGTGATTCAAAGTTGTGGTTATCAAGAGAATCAAGAACGCTCTGGAGCCCAAGATTTGCTATCCATAGAGAAAGATGCTTGTCATGTCGTTTATTGAAAACTGATCTTGTTCCCAATAAAACACAGGCTTTTTTCTTTACCTCTTGAATGGCCTTCTTTGAAGTTGTCGCCGAAGGCGTCGGCGGAGCCGACTCAGTATTCTTAATTAATGAGTTCTTAGTTAATGAATTATACTTAATGAATTCTCTTTTGTACCGTATCATGTTCCATCCCCTATACCAATAGGTGTTTCATTGAAGTCAGGGGTAAGTTGGTAATCATCATACTTAACAACACGATACACAGACCCTACGGGTGTCAACCGCTGTACCACTAAGCGTTCCATGTTCCGATTCATCTGTATAAAGCGTTCTGCCTTGGAGTTAGACCAATCCCAACGCTTCGCAAGCCACCGAATTGAGGCAATAAACTCACCTCGTTGGAGCCAGATTTCAGAGCCATTTATCCTTCGATAATAGCCACGAAATGCTGCTAGATTTATTATATCAAGCCACGCTAGAAGTTTCCCAACCTCACCCCTTGTCCGCCACAACTCTTCGTCGTTCGTGAAGAGTTTCCTTGCGACGACAACAAACCCTAATTGATATTCGTCCATAAGGCTGTTCACGCTATCCTCCGGAGACAAAAACAGCAGCCACTTTCCCGGCAATGAGAGTAGACTGAACCAGAGGAGGTTCGCCAGAGAAATGACTGCTGTTTATGTCTCGTTAGATTTTTCATTCTACTCTCCCTTTCACCATACTACGTAGTGAACATTCTGTCAAGTTGTTTTTGACAGTCGCGGATCAGTTTTGCTCCTTCGCCGGAGAACCTTGAATAGCGGATGTCACAGAAGAGCAAGCCAATGACGCAGAGGCAGCCAACGACCGCAGCCAGGAGCATCACGAACAATCCAATGCTAATCAGCGAAAGAGCCACCCGCTTCCTCCTATGTTATTAGACTTCCCCTGTGATAGTCTTTACACTTTTCCCCAAAGTCTGCCGAGAGAATTATTTTATTTAGTGTACACTCTCCGACAGGCACCGGCTTGGGTTGACATCTAAAACTTAAAGTGCGCCTAACAGACACGGCGTCCTCAAATCCCTTCGGGCGGTCCCAGTGGACGCACTTTTGACAATTAGGCGTAGGAGCCACAATTATATCCTTCCCACTAAAGACAAATACACCATAGCAGTCCACACTAACGCTACACCCATGAGTAGCCAGAAGGCTACAAGAGTTTTATCTGGACGTTTAGGCTCCATTGATTTCCTTCTTCCATGCGGCGATGGCAAGCTCGGTCAGATACCAGTCATAGTGCTCAAGTTGTTCAGCTGTCTCTATCAGCCCTCTAAGGTAGGAGCCGTAGGCCAGACAAGCACATCGGGGCCAGTGGTCACCATTAACATCCTCCACGGTTTCTTCGGCCCATTCCCTCACCTTCTCAACGCCTGTCATTTTATCCTCCATGTGTAAGGAGTACGGGCATTGAGTTGCCACCAATGGATCATCTTAATCGCAAATGGAGGGCAATACAACCCCACAAAGGGTTTATAGGTGCAAGGGGTTGGTTTTTTTGCTGTTCCTTTCACTTCGATCAGGTACATAACATTGCCATTGAAGGCCACAACGTCAAACTCCTGTCCCTTGGCAACCCTGAATGCCTCATAGCCCTTCTTTTTCATGTACTCGACAGTCCTATACTCCATTGCTTGGCCCCTCTGTCTGTTTCTCCTCCCTTGTCGAGACTGTTCTTTAGTTGGCATCACTTCTGCTCCCGCGCCGTGTCAAGGGCATTGAGTGACAACACAAGTTTTTCCGCACTGTCCTTCGAGCATTTTACGGCAACGCCTGATACGTCTACAGTGCCGAAGGTCTCGTTCACTTCTCTCGCCGCCTCTGCCACTGACTCCAGCAGGGCACACCGGGCTGTCAAGTGTGCAATTAGACCATCGCTGGCGTTGTTCCATTTCCGATATATTCGGGAATCATCAGCATACTCATCAGCCCTTCTTTGCCAATCGTCCCGCTCCCGCTCCAGTTCCTGTTGAATTGCTCCCTTCTCACAATTCACCGCCCGGAGCTTATTGCATTCCTGCTCCAGTGAGGATATGTGGGCGAGGACTTCCTCTCTCTCAGAGTAGGTTAGCAATCCGCCATCATCGAGCCTTTCAAGTATCTCCCGCACTCGGTCGTCACTCGTTGGAGCCATGATCTTTCACTTCTTTCAGTTTAACATCTAAGGATAGTATCTCTTTACCTATCTTATGTGCTTCGTTAGAGTGTTTTGCTCCTTTGTCTTCTAACCGTCTCAACGCTCTACGGAGCCTTTCTAGTTCTGTTTCCAGGGTTCCTGCTCTTGACATAGTACAACCAGAGCAAATCACTGAACGCGTATCAACTGGTACTTCCACTTCCCCTCCGCATACTTTACATAGAATCAACATGATTCACTCCTTCTGCTCTGGTGGCTCAGACAGAAATCCATCCAGATAGTCTCGCAGTTTCTCGGCATTGTCCTTGTGAATCAGAACCGTGTGGATGTAGTGGTCCATCCCCCAGACCATCTTCCAGGCCGTTGCCACCCGATGCCAGAATGTCGGATATCCACAGGTCGTATAATGACTCAGCATTATTTCTGGGTCTTCGTCTTCGTCCCAATGGCTGAATACACCATGAGTACAACCACAGTCACAGGGAATTATCAATTCACGGTGTTTATCTCTCCAGTTCCCCATCCCCGTCCTCCTTTATGTGATACTCTGGTTTACCTTTACTGGTGAATGTGACAGTTAATTCTCCCCAGCAGGCCCGCTTTACACCACAATAGCAACATTTAATTGACTTGATCTTATCTCCGTCAAGTGACTGGCCGTGAGGCGGTCGAGGTGGCATGGCGTCGGAGCCAACAGCATCAATCATGTCAAGTGCTAAATCTACATATTTTCCGTCGTTTCTCTCTTCTACTAACTCTGCAAAGTGACCTGTATCTTTATTACCGAAGAGCCATAGTATCTTATCCCATTCCTCTCCTGTTTCTTGCTCCAGCGCCCTACAGTAGAAGTTTGCTTGATGAGGATATCCCCACAGGTCTTCAGGGCCATTTACTGAATCTCGCCTGTATCCGTATGAGGTTCTCACCTTACATTCACCCAAATAGTTCTCACCATTGATAACCATTGGAAGGTCACAGTGGCCTTTTATACCATTCCACTCAATATCCGCCTGTAGTAAGTCTTCTCGAACCGTTATAGTGTCGTCTAGGAGCGCTATAATGCGCACAAGCGATACTATATCGCACTCGAACGAGTCACCTAACTGGAAGGTAAATTTGGTTCTAGGTCGAAACTTCTCTGGTATTGCTCCATGTGTTTTTAGCCATATCTCTCTCGGACATGATCCGATATTGGAGCCGCTAAGTTTCGGCTCTCTCCGTTTCTCCATACCCAGGAAGTTACCAACGGAGATTCGGATTGAGTCTATGTGTTTGCGATGCACTTCCGCCACCGATAACTGTAGCGCAGGAGCCAAGTTACTGTACCAATCATCCTCTTGCATATCAGTAACAAGCTCCTCCATCTTACCTTTTATGAGAGTAGAATCAGTCATGGCTTTGCCACCTTCCCATATTCAAGCGCCACCACGCGTTGTTTGAGAGATTCAACTAGTTGCCTGATAGACTTAACCTCATTTTCAAGCCTCGCAACCTTCGATGCTACCCCTGCTCCATTCATCTTTCTCTCCTTTTGCTCTGGTGTATCAATCGTTGGAGCCATCAGTATTCCCTTCTATCTCTACGCTTGTAGAAGTAACTACCTTCTGGATCGTCTTGCATTTCATAGAATAGCTCTTCAGCTTCTTTAATGTCTTCCTCTTCGAGTATTCTAAGTTCCTCTTCAGTCATCTTTTGGGCTCCTGCGCCGTACCGAGGGGCGTAAGGGCAGACTCTTTCTTGTACTTCTGAACGGCGATTTTCAGACGGGTGGCTCTGTTTATGCCCTCGAATATTTCATCTGAGCAATCTATCCACCTAACCGCAGCCTCTACTACTGGCTCCATCGGGGCGCACCGCCCGAGCAACTCTATTTCTTTATCGGATGTTTCGAGTAGTTCCTGCTCCAGTGTCTCTATGTGGATGAGGAGGTCAGTCACCTCAATACCGCAGGGGCACCACGATTCATGTGTGCTGTTTCGATATTCAGCGGCCCGGCACTCCCACTCTCCCATGTCAGCGTTATACCGAAACTGCCACCCACGTATCTCTTGTAGTTGCTTGTTGGGCATCACTTTTCTCCTTTACGGCGTTGGAGCCAAGAATCCAACTCTCTTAACCTCATATAACTACTATCTCTCTTATGCCACAACCTGGACCATTCAAGTTGAGCACTTTCATTTCCTTTGTAAGCAGACGCTTTTACTTCAGCCATACGTTTAGATATCTCTTTAATCTCACTATGGAGTGCGACCCTTTCAGCTCTGACGTATGATCTGTTGGTGTTCATTGCTCCAGCGATTTCCTTAATGCGTCAAGGTCTACCTCTCCGCGCACGTATTCCATGAGGCGGTTAGTCTGCCGCTCGGCTTCAGCATCCCAAGCAGCAGCCCTAGCAGCATCCCCAGCAGCAGCCCAAGCAGCAGCCCCAGCAGCAGCCCAAGCAGCAGCCCAAGCAGCAGCCCAAGCAGCAGCCCAAGCAGCAGCCCTAGCAGCAGCCCTAGCAGCATCCCCAGCAGCATCCCAAGCAGCAACCCAAGCAGCATCCCTAGCAGCATCCCCAGCAGCATCCCCAATTTCGCCAAAGGCATATTGACGAGCAGCCAGTATTGCCATGCGTGGTCTGTGGTCGGTTGGATACCTTTCTTCATAGTGCTTCAGCACTCGTTCGGCACAGTCAGCGGCAAACAATCTTAGCGTCTGATTGTTGATTGTTTCCACTCTCCGCACCAATCGCGCCTTGCGAACAACCACCTTGTCTGAATGGTCGATCCGCCTTGTTTTGCTGTCGTGTTCAACTTCGTACAACTCTTCTCCTATCCACTTTAACAAGTCTTGTTCTCGGCAAAGGTGTAGACCATTCTCACACGGCACAATGTCGCCGGTGACGGATTTCCACGCTCCCGGCTTACCGTTCTTCGGTAGTGACCACTTACCGGAGCCGCAGTTGGTGGCTGCTCCGCCCCCGTTTGTCCATTTGTAGAGTTGTTCAGGCATTGGAGCCCTCCTCTTTCATCTCTTCAACCATTACAATTAACTCTTCTAGTGTGTTAGCAATAGATGATAGTGGCTCCTGCTCCTTAACTGGTTCTGGCTCTTCAAGGAAATCACGCAGTCCTGTAAGGTCGTGGATTACGGCAGACAGATCGTTAATCAGGTCGCCGGTGTTTAGCTCCTCAACAGAATAAGCACGAATTGCCCATATTTCTAGTCGAGTGTAAGCGTCTAACAGGGGGGCTCTTATCTGTGCCCGCTCTATTTCAAGATCACTCATCTTGCTCATTGGTTGGCTCCTTTGTGGGCTCCTGCGCAATGTCGGGGGGGGGGGCGTTTTAAACTTGGCTCACATACTTTATGCACAAATTCGCTTTTCTCTGCGGTAAAATGCGTGTCGGGTGTGAAATGGTAATTTACCTTTTCAGGTATGTCGTTATAAGCGACATAGCGCCCACAGACGGCGCACCTAAGAACTGGATCACGTCCCCTCATTGCTCTTCTCCTGCGCTGTGTTGAGGGTAGTAAGGGCATTGAGTAGGGCTGTCTTCCCTCCTCTGCCTGTAGCGTAGTATCTCGCCGCCGTCACCACTGGTTCCAGCAGGGTTATGTGGGTGAGGAGGTCTTTACACCATCCAGTTCCAAGTAACACTCTGCCATCATAACCGTCAGGGTTGCCTAGTATGTACTCCACCTGCTCCCGTATCCCTTGCACTCGGCTAGACAAACAGCCTTCATCTTTTAAGTGACAATCACAATCATGATGATGTAGACACTCCTGCACTCGTTCGACGGTTTCCCTTTCCATACCAACCTCCAATTAGGTGTTCGTGTTGATACCACAATATAGTGCAAGTTCTGTGCCAATCTCCTAAGTTGTTATGTATCAACGCCCGTATCCTTTCGGATACACTGAGTAACTGTAGAATTCCACAGATTATGCGGAAATCGCTTCCACACTTTATGTGGAATTCCGCATTCATTGCTTGACAAATATCGCTGGAGCCACTAATATCTAGTGCTATGTCTACTAAATATGAAACACCTGGAGCGATGCCTCTACCGTCGCCTGAATATCCATACAAGTCACCCTTTGAAGAGTTCGTACAATCTCCGAGTGCTCCATCGTATGCAAGTCTAGCTCGCACCTGGGAGTGTGGGCCTACGTATATCAAGGTAGTGGCTGCTAACGGGCACTGGGTAGACAAGCGGGCAGAGTGGTGGGACGCGAAAGGAGTGGCAGACGTTAAGCCTGGCGCTCCGGTGTTCAGGGTTGAGGATCGTGACATGATGGATGTCCTCACCTATGACTTGGAGTCCGGTGCAATCACTTGGTCACAATTCAGGACTCGGCTTGTTCCTGCTCTATTTCGCGGTCTTATTTCGCAAACCGGCAGTGGAGCACAAGAAGTATCAAACAAAGCACTCTGGCAGATGACTCAGTTAGTAACAGCACGACCTACAGATGACGCCGAAACTATCTCCAGGCATGAGCGCTCCAAGCCAGACGAGTTACTGGATCAAATGGCTCAACTAATCGCTGGACAGTGGCCCGAAGGCTTAGAGGCTGATTAATCCTCACTCCTTTGGAAAGATTGTTTTACCATCCCAGGGACAGTCGGGGCACTCGATAGTGTGCAAGGCTTTTAACTCTTCCCGGTGGTCATGGAGGGCCTTGTCGTAGGCTGCCCCTGCCTTGACGCAGGCTACCGATGTCTTGGTGTAGGCTGCCAGTGCTTTCTTGGAGGCTGCCAGTGCTTTGTCGTAGGCTGCCAGTGCTTTCTTGGAGGCTGCCAGTGCTTTCTTGGAGGCTGCCCATGCCTTGACGCAGGCTGCCCATGCCTTGACGCAGGCTGCCGATGTCTTGGTGTAGGCTGCCCATGCCTTGACGCAGGCTGCCAGTGCTTTGTCGTAGACTGCCTGTGCCTTGGTGTAGGCTGCCCATGCCTTGACGCAGGCTGCCCCCGCCTCCACTACCGCAGCGGGCAACTCACCTTTAACTGGCTTCAATAAGCGTAAACGTAACTCACGCTCGTGCACAGGCTTGTATTCCTCGATGAAGGCTATGCGGTTCTCAATGGGCTCGGTCAGTGTCTCCACCAGTATCTCGTGGTGAATGTGCCAGTAAAAGACAGGTTTAGTCATTAGTTACACCTTTCCGTCAACGTTTATGTATCGTAAGAGCCGAGCACACCATAATATAGTATGGGACTACTCTGATTCCAGAATAGCTTTTATTTCAAATGCTTTCTGTTGTGCTTCTGAGATATTCACCAGGGCCATTGAAGCGGCTATCTGAATGTCTAGGTTGTTAGACTCTGCTCGTATCCCTTCAATCACAAGGTAAGCATTGGCAAGGTGTGCTATTGCTTTGTCTGTTCTCATGGTACTGCCTTTCGCTAGTGTTGATACCCCGATATGGGTGCTAGTCAGTCTCTTCTTCTTCAAACTTTGCCTTCCATTCTCGCTGTGTTGCTTCCCTCATATAGTGCCAGGCGGGATCATTCGGCATCTTGTAGCGCCATACCCCATCTTTGCATAGGTTGTACTCCCATTCTTCCATATTATCAAACATCACACTACCCCGAATAACTTTTTAATGCGCCTCAACTGGACACCCATTTCAGCATTAATAACTAACGCTTCTGACTCTGTGAGTGTTCCCGTTGACGCGATGCCATCTTCATAGACTGCAATCAAAGCATTGCCTGCATGGAATAGCAGCTCTTCTTTTGCTTTGCGTTTAATCTCTGTCCTGGTCATTGTCTGATCCTTTCATTGATACCACGCTATAGGTGCATAAACTGTGCCAATAAGTAAAAGGACGAACAAAGAGCGAAACAAAGGAGAACAATAGGCGCTGGAGCACAGAAACGTACTACCTCACTGATGCAAAATGCGTGACGACTGACGCATAATGCAATAGAGCTTCTACCGTTCGAACGTTCGTTCGGTAACTACTACGTACTGAGCACTCATCCAGGACCGCAACAAGGCCAACAAGCGTCGGAGCCAACAAGATCATACACTACTATAGAAGAGACAACCACTACAATCACTACATGTTTAGGCTTGACTAACTCTGGTCTACCACTCATAACTCCTTACGCATAAAGGACATACGATGACCCACCCCCCGTCAAGGAACACGCGTGTCTCTCTTATAGGGACTCCTAACGCGTATAATTACCAACAAGTTAGGGTTATATTTGGATAATGGGTATTTATGATCCCCGTCGTTAAATTAGTACGTAGTGGGAACTTGACTGATTTCAGGGCACTAAAAGGGCTATATGATCCCCTCCTGGCGTATATATTTCAGGTGATATTAGGGTTACATTCGAAGAATATTGGTCTATTTTGCTCTATTTTTATAAATATGTTGACAAGAAGTAGTATATATGATATATATGGGTATGAAAAAGTCTATATGTAGAATTCAACCGAGGAGAAAAAGATGAAAAAGATTGATGAAAAAGAGATGGTAGTTTTGGGTGGATACGAGAATTTAGATAAGCGGTTGAAAAGCATTGAGGGGGAGCTTGCGCCGAGAATAACGAGTAGTGGTTGGCATCTTTTTTCTCCTTCTGTGAGGCGGATTGATGGGGTAGAGCGTCGCTTGCTTTCGATTGAAAAAACTCAGGGGGGAGTGTTAATATGCCCCTCGTGTAAGGGTTTATTCGCTGAGTTAGTGATAGTTGGGAAGAAAGAGGATGATTTGGAGTATGAGCAGGAAGTTTCTCTTTGTCGTCATTGTGCTGTTGATGAGGAGATAGTTGCGTTTTTTGCTCCAATACCGATAGATGTTGCTCCGTTGGACAAATAGGAGAGAGATGCGTTGTTTTAAATGTAGAATTCAAGGGAGAGTGAGAAATGGTTAAGCAAGTAACGGCGGCACCGCCTTACGACGAGTATCAGTGTTCGGGCTGTGGTGAATACCTGGAAGAAGGGTGGAAGTTCTGCCCTATGTGTGGTGGGGAGATTAAGTGGTAGATGAAATGTCCTGAGTGTGGTGAGGTGGATATTGTGTTTAATGTTTTTGGGATGTGGGTTTGTGATCTATGTGGTGCGGAGGTTGTATGGATGGATGATTCCAATGAAGTGTCCTAAGTGTGGGATTAAAAAAGGAGAATAGAGGTGGAAGAAATACTTAGCATAACACCGGAGGGTGAAATCACTGTATTACCGGGAACGATACTTATAGTTCCTTCTTTTGGGAGGCTGGTAATGGCTCCGGGGACTGAGATATCTCAATGCCAAGTTGTATACCCAGAAACGTTTTACCAGACTGAGTTTAGTTATGGTGATAAGGGGTAGAGATGAGGTGTCCGGTCTGTGGGAGCAGGAAAACAGTTGTAAATGGAACGAAGTTAGTGAAAGAAGGGCGAAGAAGATACAGAGAGTGTTCTTCGTGTGGGGAGAGGTTTAAGACGATTGAAGTAGTTGGCTCCTGCGATGCTGAGAGCGTTGAAAAAACTGCATTCAAGTATTTTCTTAATAAGTTAGTTGCTGAGGAGCGAAGAAATGGCAAAAGTTAAGAAAGATTATAAGGTTGAGTGTGATGCCTGTAAGTGGTTCTATGGGAGGGTTTAAACCAAAGAACTGGCGGAAGATGTCACCGCTTTCCACTGAGGGGAGAACATTTACAAGTCCAGGTGGTGTGAAAGCCGATAAACCACCCATGACTAACCCCCCAGAAGGCTACACCGGCAAGGAGGAATGAGATGATTGAGGTGTTACTTGGATGGGTAATCGGAATCGCAACAGGTTGGAAGGTCAAGGGGCACTCAATGATGGTGTCTGTGATACGTTTAAGTGGCTCCACTGGAGGCGAAACCACCATTAACGACTTCTGGCCCGAAGGTTTCTATTCGTGGAGCAATACAAACACAGGAGCAATCCGATGACCGATAAATCCCCCGCCCCTACTGTGGAGCCCAAAAGATGAATAGACAGGAAGCGTTGTGGAGTGGCTCCTTCGGAGATGAATACCACAAAAGGAATGATGAATTGGCTTCAAGATGTGGTATTTGGGAGCGGATTCTGTTTGCAGATCAATGCAGGGGCCTTGTATCAGTGCTTGAGTTTGGTTGTGGCTCTGGCGCTAACTTAAGGGCAATCAAAGAGATATGGCCGGAACTTAGTGTTGCAGGAGTAGATATCAATGCATCTGTGGAGCCGAACTACGTTGCCTCAATACTTAATCCACCAGACATCTCAGCCGACCTCGTTATCACTTGTGGATTGCTTATTCATATCCACCCTGACGATCTCTGGACCGCCTATGACAACCTCGTAGGAGCCACAAATAAATACCTCTGCATAATGGAATACTACAACCCGGAGCCAGTGGAAGTACCATATCGTGACACAGAAGAAACTCTATGGAAAAGAGATTTCGCTGGAGAGTTGCTTGACCGCTATCCCTTGAAACTCATTGATTACGGTTTTGCATATCACAGAGATGGGATACTTGATGATACTACGTGGTTCCTGATGGAGAAAACTGATGGGTGAAAAACTCCACTGTAACGCTGACTACCCGCATCTTTTTGATTTTCTGGATGATATGTGGCCTGAGTTTAATGAGGGATACTTGAGGTATTTTTCTCAGTGGCTTGAGGGGCCGGAGATTGTATATAAGGGAAGGGCGAGGATATTATTTGTTTCAACGTTTTTTGCTCCAATGATGAAAGACCTCTCGGCGGACTTTGTATGCCTTGCTCAGGATAGATTTGAAGTTGGATTGTGTGAACAGCATAAACTTCCATACTTCCTGCCGACCGGGTGGAAGAAGCGGTTGTGGGAGGCATACTGTAATAAGTGGGATTGTGACGCCCTGATTTGTGATATAGGTACTTGGTTGCGGGAGCATAGAATCAAGGTTGTGATCTTGAAGAATGATTCTCTGTTTCTTGAGAGAGTAATGATCGCTGGAGCCAGAGAAGTTGAAATCCCAACAATAACCATTCAACATGGCTTATTCTGCAACTACTCAAACATACATGGAATAGGAGGAAAGTGGACAGACCACTATCTAGTCTGGGGAGAGTGGGTAAAAGACTTATTTATCAAGAAAAACGTACTAGATGCTGACCGAATTCATATTCTTGGATATCCTCGAAGAATTCCAAAAGTAGGACCGGGGTTCGGGTTATGTATCCTTGGAGCCATGAATCATAAATATGTCAGAAAACTCATAAAAGCATATCCGTATTTTACTCAGTATCGTCCACATCCAAACGAAAACAGAAACAACGTCCCCAGACTCGCTCTGTCTCCGCCAATGTCCAATATATATAATGATATAGCAACGTTTGGTTTGTTCGCCGCAGAGATGTCTACGGGACTCATAGAGGCGGCTCTGAGTGGTAGGGCGGCTGTTCAGATACGGGTGGGGGATAAAGATAATCTTGAGGAATTGGGTGGGTTGTATTCAATTAAGCCCAGAGAGATACGAAAGACATTCAGTCAGGTGTTGGAGCCACGAAAAGTAAACCCTTATTATGTCTACCACGACCCTGATCCTACAAAACGATTCCTGGAGATACTCTCATGGATTGTTTCATAGTAGCCGGACCGCCGAGGAGCGGGACTTCTTTGATTGCTGGCTTACTTCATCGTCTAGGTGTTTCAATGGGTGATGAAGCCAAGTTCATTCCTGCAAACGAGCACAACTCTTCCGGCTATTTCGAGGATGGAGATTTCGTCTTCTTGAATGATGAGATTCTCTCCGGTGCTGGTGGGAGTGTATGGAATCCCCCAAAGAGTACACGTATCCGGGCACAGGTAGAGGCATGTTCTGACCGCGCAAGATATCTGATTCAGCAAAGAACTGCACGAGATAAGTTCTGGGGGTGGAAAGACCCACGAAACTGTTTAACTCTTGATGTATACAGAGAATTCTGCAAACCTGCGGTTATTGTCTGCAATCGTGATCCAAATCTAAGTGCCGAAAGCATTAAAACAATGAATCCGGCAATATCGTTGGAGCGTGCACACCAACTATCTTGTGAGTATTATGAAAGAATCATAGGATGCATAAGAACTGAATCTATGCCTCACTTGATTATGCATCATGAGATTACTTTAATGGACCCCGCAACTGCTATTCAGGACTTGATTAAATTCACTGGGATAGAGAGAGATCAGAGTCGAGTTGAATATGCACTTGACTTCGTAAGGGAGGGTTGCAGATGATTGATCTCATCTCATCCACAGAGAGTGATATAGAGATATACAAGAATAAGGTAATCAAGAGATTCAAGCCGGAGCATTATGGAACAAATCAGAAGTGCAATAGAAAGGGAGAGGTGTTCTGGTATACTCAACTCAAGGGAAATTGCTTTCTGGAGCCGATTGAACTGCACTCAACGCATATAGTTTTACCACGAATAGGAAAACCACTTGGGAATGATTTGGGGTTTTATGATTTAGAGTTGGGTGAGATTATTTGTTTGCTTAATTGGTTATCCGGGCTTCAGGAGGCTCTAAAGAGGAATGGGGTGAGTCATCACGACATTCATCCAGGCAACATTCTGAGAGACGGAGACAGTTTTAAGTTGATTGATTTTGCGTGGATGCAATGGAACCGAGAGGAATACACAGGGCTTCAGTATTTGAATCTTGAATACTCGACAGAGGATGCTCGTTCTCTGATGCAGATGTTTTTCCAATTGGAAAGGATGTTAGGTAAATGATACAAGTAGAGAGGCCACGGTTACAAGCGATTGCAGAGTTCCCCACGGTTTACAATGGTGTGCATGAAAGCATTTATCGGGCAAACGCTATTCTTAACCTAGTTGACGACTGGCTCACAAAGGAAGTGCCATCCGCAATCCTGCTTGAGACTATTAGAGCACTGAGGAGTTGGGGTGACGATAAAAAGTTTGAGGTAAAGAGTGAAACTTGATATAGGCTGTGGAGCTAAAAAGCAAGAAGGTTACATAGGAGTTGACTTCATTAAGCACGAAGGAGTGGATATTGTCTGTGATCTGGAAGAGTTCCCCTGGCCCTTTGAAGATAACTCAATCCGAGAGGTCAGAGCGTGGCACATACTTGAACACATAGAAAGACGTAAGTTCTTCGATGCAAAGGGTGGACCGTGTGTGATGAGTGAGGTATGGAGAATACTGGAACCAAACGGATTATTTCACGTAGGAGCCCCTTGGGGATTGACTATTCAATACATTCAAGACCCAACTCACTGCAACCCTGTAATTGACCGCACCTTCTATTACTTTGATCCCCGTTCTCCTTTATGGGAGTTCTACAAACCCACTTGCAAATTTAGTGCAATCCATTTAATCAGAGACACGGTAAATGGCAATTTCGAGTTAATGATGGTCAAGAATGTCTGAACATTCTCCAGAACAAATAGAGAGAGCCAAGAGGGATTTACTTGCTGCTTATAATCTAAAGAAGAAGAATGATAGGTGGTTGTTTTACAAACCCTACGAGTCAAGGGAATGTGATTCCCCATATTACTTCAAGGGACGTAAACCACAGGAGATACTTCACGAGTCTATAGCAAGAATCAGGATGATGCTCTCTGGCAACCGTTCAGGCAAAACGGAGTGGGGTTGCATGGAGATGATATATAGAAGCGAAGGAGCCCACCCCTACAATCCAAGATTCAACATAGAAACCAACCCACTGTGCGTACCTAATCACGGATGGGTGGTGATGCCTGACTGGGCAAACCACGCTACGAATGTAATCATGCCAAAGATTAACCATTTAATGTCCAAGTATCGGTACAAGTGGAATGGTCAGGACAGGGTATTTGTTAATCAGCGCAATGGTTCAACCATTGGGATAAAGAGCGCGGAATCAGGTAGAGAGAAGTTTCAGGGAGCAGACCTTGACTGGGCATGGTTCGATGAAGAGGTTCCTTATGACATAGTAACAGAAACACGGATGCGGTTGATTGACAGAGCCGGAGATATGTGGTTAACCATGACTCCACTGAAGGGTATGACCTGGACTCTGGATGAGATATATGAACCGTGGAAGAACGGAGCAGTATCGAGAGATGAGATAGAAGTAATCCAGATGGGTATGGCTGAGAACCCATTCATTCCCATGTCAGAAGTTGACATGATAACAAGGATGTACGCAGATGATCCGCTCCTACCCGCAAGGTTATATGGCCAGTACGTCCAGTTGGCCGGTTTGGTCTACCCCACCTTTGACGCTAGAGATGTCCATGAGTTGGATACACGAACATGGACAATCGGTACAAGAAAAACATTTTGTTCGATTGACTTTGGATTCACTAATCCCTTTGTTTGCTTATGGCTGGCTATTGGTGGCGATGGAGAGCTATACATCTTCGATGAATACTATAAAACTGAAACTGCAATCTCAAACCACGTGGATGAGATTAAACGGAGGAACCAACTTTGGGGTTGTCATCCCTCTTACTACGTAGCAGACCCAGAGGAGGCCCAGAGCCGCCACGAGATGTCTCAGCAGGGCATAACTACCATCATGGCAGACAAGAAGTTCATGGAGGGTATGAATCGCCTCAGAGAGTATCTGAAGATACGTGGCAATGATAAGCCGCTTATGTTCGTTCATCCACGGTGCAAGCAGTTAATATGGGAGATGGGTAGATATCAGTTCAAGGAGAGAAGCCGTGGAGCCAGCGACATGAACACCTTTGAAGTAGCAGAAAAGAAACACGATCACGGTCCAGACGCACTACGCTACGCAGTAATGAGCAGACCAAGTCCCTTTGATATGACTCAGAAACTCGCTCCCGCAGGTTCCCTCACAGACTGGGAAAGCAAGATAGTCAAACCACGCAAAGGTTTAATTACTCCCTAGTCTCTCATTTTCGCCCTTTATTCGTTTTATACTTGACATTTCATCCTAGATATGGTATAGGAGGTGTACCATTTGGGACGGTGTACGTATTGGTACACCACATTAGTACGAATTCGTAACAATTAGAGGAAATTCATGCCAGATGAAAAGGGTTATGGGGCACCTTCATATCAGTACATTGATGGTACAACCGCTGCTGAAGTAACTACGGTTGCCACGAAACTGTATGGAGCCATTGTTCAAAACCTTGACAGTGGTACGGTTACTATTGGCAATGCAGCTACCACAATCGTTGCACTTCCAACTACGGGCTCTCACGACTTCCACGGCATTGTGCTTGATGACGGCCTGAAGGTTACTACGTCAACTGACGGCCAAGTTCTTGTAATCTACTCTTCGCTTTAGGGGGTAGATGATGGCTAAGAAGGAAAAGCCCAAGACTCCGAAGGAACGAACCCAGAGTTGGTTCACTAAAATCAACAAGGCTCGAAACGTCCGAAAGGGACACGAACCTCGTTGGAAAGAAGCAATCAGGCAATATGAGGGCAATTACTACGCCAACCAGACTACCAGAGTCCACCTTGATTACGTTGATGTAAACATATTCAAGTCCAACGTTCAGACCTTTCAGGCTGCCACATTCTATCAGAATCCCAAGGTTTTCGCTAAACCTGCTAATAAGTTCGCACTAGAGGCAACCAGGGTAGGTCCGGTGGTTGAGGCTGAACTTGACTATTGGATTCGGGAACTCAAGTTCAAAGATCAGATTCGTCGGTGTCAGTTAGATTGGATAATAATCAGTCATACCTGGATGAAGACTGGCTACTTTGGTCTGATTTCCGAGAAGGAGCAGGCCAAGGATGAGGGTGGCGTAGAGCAGGAGACAGAATTAAACATTGAGGGAGGGCAGCCATTTATCAAGCGTGTCTCTCCATTCAGAATGCTTATTGATCCTGCTGCTCTGACGTATGAAGAGGCGACCTGGGTTGCGGAAGAGGTTTACTTCTCTCACGATGAGGCGATGCGGCGTTGGCCGGTATTGAAGGACGTTGTTGGTTTACAGAGTTTCATGCCTGACAAGATTCCCTCTCCTTCGTCACTTGAGAAGGACAGGTGGGATGAGAAGGAGCGCAAAGAATCATTTATAATGCTCATTCAGGTCTTCTATCAGAAGTGGGATAAGAAGAAAAAAATCTACGAAGACTGGGTAATGTTGCTTGCTGATGGTCACGATGAGTTTTTGAGTGATGAGAAGAAAGACCTGTCGGTAGAGGGTTTCCCGTATGAGTTCCTTGCTTGGGATGAGAGGATAGATTCTTTCTATCCTCAGAGCGCCTACGATGCCGTTGAAGACCTTTTGCATGAGTATAACAAACTCCGCACGATGGAACTGAACCACATGAAGCGGTTTGGTCGTAAGTACGAAATGCGGAAGGGCATTATATCGACAGAGCAAAGAGAACTACTCCGTCAAGGTGAAGATGGGTTAATCCTTGAATTTGATTCTGTAGATCAAGTAAACATCAGGCCAATCGAAGATGCTCCCCTTGACACTCAGCATTATATCAATATCCGTCAGATAGAGAAAGAGATTCGGGTTGTTCTCGGTCTGGATGAGAACATTACAAGTGGAACGCAGAAGGGTGTTACGGCTACTCAGACTGAGCGGGCGGCTCAGGGTACGACTATCAGGTTAGGTGTCCGCAGAGATATGATAGGTTCCTTTGTCACTGGAGCCATCAGTAAACTCTGGCAGATACTTCAGGGTCACCACGACGCAGAAGACTTTGTGGAAGTAGTCGGTCCCGAAGGAGCAAAGATACTTCAAGGCATCAATCCCTCCCAGATAGAGGGCGAGTACAAGATAGAGATGGGGGTAAACTCCACTGCTCCTCCTGACAAGCGACAGGACATCAAAGATGCAATGGATTTGTATAACCTTCTCAGGCAAGATCCGAAGGTAGATGCTAGAGGACTGATTCTCAACATCGTTGACAAGATGCAGATTCCGGGTATTGAAGACCTTGTGAGAGCCCCTGATGACCTTGAGAAGCAGACGATCCAAGAAGAGAACCAGATGCTTGATAAGGGTCAACCGGCTTTGGTCCATGCTGGTGATGACCACCAGATGCACATGCAATCTCAAGGAGCGAGAGCACAAGAACTGGGTAATGCGGCTAAGGCCATGCAGCAACAGTTCAGTGAGGCTGAGAGGGCGTTTAAGGCCCGACATGAGGCAGCGATCAAGGAAGCACAGGAAATGGGCCAACCTATCTCTCCAGAAGCACAGAAGGAGGGTCAGCAACTCCTAGCTATGCAGCAGAGTGCTCAACAGGCTCAGAAGGCCGCTCAGATATGGCAGCAGCACGTAGGGAAACATCAGGAGTTCATACAGACAGACATGGGAGCAGGGGAGCCTTCAAATCCCCAACAGTTTGCCACTAGAGCAGGTAGGACTTCTGACAACATTGCAGAACAATCAGCAGGCTTCCAAGGGCCAAATAGTGGGGGTGGGCAGTAATGGGTTGGATACCTAGCAGAGACCTCCCTGATAGGGGAATTGCTGGAATACTTAAAGCAAAACAGATGCCGCAAGCGTGGTGTATTACGGATTCCGAGTATTTGGAAGGCCCAGATATCCACGTTACAGGTTACATGGACAAGAAAAAGAAGTTGGCTGCACTGAATATCAACGAAGCCGGTGATAGAATCCGTGGAGCCAGAATGGAATCACCAAAGTAAACCTCAGTCCAGACAGACTAAGAGGAGAAGTCAATGCCAGAAGAAGCAAGTCAAGTCGAAGATGTTGGTGTGGAGACTAGTGAAGTTACTGAGTCCACCGGAACAGAGACGACCACTGAAGAAACGGCTACGCAGACCATTTCTTTTGCCGAGGAAGGTAGCGATCTTGCGGCTATCAACCTTGACGGATTAAGAGAGAAATACGGTGAAGCGCATCCAGAGTTAGTCGAATTTGCCAAGTCCCTTCAGGGGGACTATACGCAGAAAACGCAACTAGCAGCGACAGAGCGGCGGGCGCTCGATACTTGGGCAACTCAGCTACAAGAACAACACGACGCTAAGATGGCCCAGTTAGATCCCTCCAATCTGCCGAACTTTGAAAACCTGACGCCGGAGCAAACTGCACAATGGCTCATAAGCAATATCGTCGATCAAGTAAAACCGATGATACAGCAGGAACTAGGGCCAATGCAGGATCAGATTCAGGCACAGCAGTACGATAAGGACATTGGTGATTTAGTGGGCCAACACCCACTTCTTGATGACCCGATGGTACGTGCTGCGGCAGCGGACATTGCTGGTCAGGGATTGACACCGGAGAATGCGTTAAAGGCAGCGGCATTTGACCAACTCATGGCCGACAATACGAAATTGAAGAATACACAAACCAAGAAAACGGCTAGTGCAATTTCTCAGGCGGGCGTAAGTGAAACTGGAGTAACTACCAAAGCAACCGATCAAAAGGGAATGTCTTGGGCGGATGCGAAGGCAGAAGCGATACGCAAGATGGAAGCCGGTGAATTGCAGTAGCGACAAAGGTAGGTAGATATGCCAATCGCAACTGCGGGGACTGAGTATAATAATTTACTCACAACCACAATGGAAATGATCGAGCCTACCCTGTATGACCAATTCTTCGATGACTTGCCTCTGTGGAAGTGGCTGAACTCGAAGGGTAGTGTGAAAAAGGGCGGAAGTGGCGAAAGCATCATGTTTGAGGTGTCTTACGCCAAGCAGACCCAACAGAAGTCGTACTCAGGTTACGATATTCTGGATACTACTCCTCACGAGTTTATGACAAGGGCTTTCTATAACTGGAAGTCCTACGCTACTCCTATCGTCATCTCAGGTGACGACAAGGACAAGAATGCTGGCAACAAGACCAAGATTCTTGATCTGCTTGAGGAAAAAACCACTAACGCTACCATGTCAATGCGTGACGATCTTTCGACTGACACGTATGGGGCTGGTACGGAGAACGACTCAAAAGTCATCGTTGGTCTTCAGGCGCTCGTTGCCGACACACCCACTTCGGGAACTGTCGGACATATTAACGCAGCAGCCCCCAATAGCTGGTGGAGAAACCAGTTTACGAACTCCGCTGGTTCTTTCGCTGGTGGTGGGCTGGCTTATTTGCGCGATCTGTTCAATGATTGCACGTTCGGGAGCAAAAAGCCTGACGCAATTTTCACTACTCAGGTAATTAGTGAGTTTTACGAAGCCACCCTTCAGCCGCAACAGCGGTTTGTTGGTGACACTATCGCTGGTGCTGATGGTGGGTTCGGTGACATGCTCTACAAACGTGCTCCCGTTGTTTTTGACCGAGACTGTGGAAGCGGTCGGCTGTATATGTTGAACTCAAAGTTCATTCAGCTTCGCATCCTCAATGACAAGGACTTCAAGACCACACCGTTCGTTACTCCGACCAATCAGGATGTGAGTATCGCGCAGTTGATCTTCAAGGGTGCTCTTGTCGTACCGGCTCGGCGTTACCACGGTGTCATTACGGGTATCACTGCCTAAAAGGAGGATACCCAAATGGCTATCGGTACAACTCAAGTACAGGAAACTGTATTCGGGAATATCCGTGTGTTGATACAGAAACATACGACACCCGGCACAGGAGCCAATCAGGTAAAGACAGGAGCCGACTACGTTTTCGCAGTAATAGGAAACTGTGGTACGACTGCTGACAAAGCGTTGGTTCTGACTCCGAATACAAGTGACCATTCAACAGCAGCTCTCGGTAGTTACACCCTTGAGGCAGAGGCCAATGTGACATGCTACACAATAGCATTTCTCAGCGGCTAATCTGAGAGGAGGCCGAGAATGCCAATTACCACAACGTTGGAAAAGCAGAGTGTGTTTGGTAATCTAAGAGTTCTGATTCACAAGCACACTACGCCGGGTACTAATGCAAATGAGATCGTTACGGGAGCAGATTCAGTTCTTGCTGTATTTGGGAACTGCGGAGGGGCTCACGATATTACTCTCGTTTTAACGCCGAATACGTCCGATGATTCCACTGAGGCTCTGGGGAGTTTTTCCCTGCATTCCGAAGGGGATGAAACGTGCTGGACGGTAGCATTTGTATCTGGATAACCACATTGGCGCAGGGATGCGTCAGGTGCCTCACAGGGATGTGGGGGGAGGGAAACAATGTTAATCAAAAGTACAACCTATGACACACCGGAGATTGTGAAGATTGTAGCGCGTAACACTGCTGCAACCACTGCGGTTCCCGGCGATTCGTGTCAGTGGGATGTGTCAGCGAACACAAAGGGCGTGGATGTTTTCACCGCAGACGCCAAGGGTGAATGTTACGCTGGAATCTGGACTGATACTGTGGCTCAGAGTAAGCATGGTCTGATTCAGATTTACGGTTACTCAGACACCATCAAGATGGGTCTGTCAAGTGCTGCGTTGGCGAGCCAGATGAAGCTCCTCAATAACAAGTCGTATGTCGTACCGATTATCCTTGGTGTTTCGGCACCGGGTCAGTCGGCTGACTACGATCAGGGAGAGGCGTTCATCACGTCTTGGACTGTGACTTCGCTTGCGGATTCACTTGGAGACACTGGGCCGTTCAACGGATTCATTCACGCGATGTAAACAGGACGGGTGGACGGGGGTAATGTCCTGCTCCTCGGCGGGTCATTGCCCCCTGAAGCCTCACCGCTGAGGAGGAGTGATGATTACATTTAAGAGGACACTAATTGCAAGATTGGTGATTTGGCTCATTGACAAAATTCCACCGAGAGGTGCTGAGATAGAGACTTATCTCTGTGTTAACTGTAGTCGAGTGCGATTGATGGGTGAATTGCATAGTTCAAATCCACACAAGATGTATTGTGCAAAGTGTGGGTCGAATCGTGTAAGAGTGCCAAAGAAGATACCTGTTTTTAGGTTGCTCTTCTGCACGATTTTCAGGCGTAAGGACTTGTTATGGGGTCTTGAGGAAGGATTTCACAACACCTTCAAACACGAGTTCACTCCTGAACTCCCCGAAATTCTGAAGCAGCGACTTCAGGATTTGCCAGAGGGTGGCAACAATGGCTAAAAAGCGCAAGGTTATCCATGTCGTTGTGCCGAGTATGAGGGGGATATGGGATTGCAGATTCGCACAGGCGTTGAAGAACATGGAGATATTCTTCCTCACGAATCAGTACAAGCGGATGATGGAGGGTAAGGAGCAAGAATGGTCGCTTTACTCCTATTCTATCACTGACACCTTTATCACTGACGCTCGACAGAGGGCCGCTGAGAACGCTCTCAATGGGATGGATGAGCCGGGGATGAAATCTCCTCCGGCAGACTACCTCATCATGGTAGATGATGATATGTTGATGCCCCATGACACCATTGAGCGGCTTTTGAAGCATAAGAAGGCTCTCGTGGCTCCATTGTTTCACCACCGGAAGCCTCCTTACAAAGCGGTAATAATGAAGTACGCTTTCGGGAAAGATCAGTTGAAGTTCATTACCGTGGAGCCAATGAAAAAGTTACAAGAGGTGGACGCTGTTGGTTTTGGAATGGTCTGCATAGATGTAAATAAGACCCTTCGGAAGATAATCCCGCCGTACTTCTGGATGGCTACGGATTATTCGGAGGATGTCTTTTTCTGTCATAAAGTGCGGACCGAGACCAAAGAGAAGATTTATGTGGATACTACGATAGATGTAGGCCACATTGCTCCACCGCACGTTGTTAATCGTGCATTGGCAGAAGAGTTCAGACGGCGGTTAGGTGACGAGGGCATGGGAATGAAGAGGGCTGATAAACTACTGGAGGATTTGTAATGGTAGATATAATCATCCCTTGCTGGAATCATGTCAGACACACCGCTCGGTGTTTGATTACACTGGATGAAACGAAGGAACCATTCAGGGCAATACTGATAAACAACGGCTCGGTTGATAAAACGAAGGAACTGTTGGCTTGGTTCAAGGAGAAACGACCCGAAACCATCATAATCGAAAATGTAGATAACCTGGGGTTTGTTAAAGCCATGAATCAAGGGTATCAAGTTGCCAATAGTGACTACGTACTGCAATGCAATAACGATATCGAGTTCGTTGATGCTGACTGGCTTGGTAATATGTTAAAGCATTTCAAGGAAGGCGTAGGAGCCGTTGGACCGACAAGCACATACGTTCTTTCGGCACAATGGCACACATTGGATGGATTGCCCACCCATCACGAAACCAAGCTGCTCTCTGGATTCTGTATTTTGATGAGCCGAGAGTGTATGGATAAGGTCGGGTTTCTTGATGAGCGGTTTGGAATGGGAGGCAACGACGACCTGGATTTATGCATACGAATATCTGATGCTGGATTCAAGTTAGTCATTGCAAGGGATGTGTTTGTGAAGCATGAGGGTTCGGTGAGTTTGAAGACATACACGAAGGAATTGTACGAGAGCGATGTAGAGAGTATGGCTGATGTTTCCAAGTTAGACACAGAGACACGGCAAACTCTTGTGGCTAAATGGGGGCAAGAGCGAGTGAACGACTTACTCCGTCTACCCCCAGAATACGAAGGAAAAATGTAGCACTCCTGAAAGGAGCAAGCAAGTGTCAATTAAGGACCAGTTGTCAGAAGAACAGATCATTGAACTTCTTCGGATAGCAAAAGAAAGTGGACAGGCAGACCCCAGTACGGAGTCAATCGTTGATGTAAAGCCTGCACCCTACCAGATAACAGAAGATGTTGAGGATAATGTAATCATACAGAAAGTAGGCGGGATAGAGAAGTTCCGACACAAGATCAAACGTCCGGACTATGGAACGAAAGACTTGCACCCTGACAGATTCATTAAAGAGGCAGATGAAGCCATTTCCGATGGTTTTAAGGCCAAGGAAACGATGGCAGTGCTTCATGCTCGTGTTGAGGCTGCAACTCTGGTAAGTAGTCCTGAAAAACTTCTCGAAATGGTACTCGGAGACTCTGAAGAGTCACTAGAACCTGCCGAAGCACTGAAAAAGATGACAGATGAGGTACTCTGTGGTCACTCAGGATGTGGAAAGTCGTTCAAGACTCCAAAGGGACTGCAATCACACAAGAGGGCTACGGCGCATTCAGAATATGCCGAAGGCTCTGAGAAGTGGGAGCAATCTCTCGTGTACGCTCGTCTAAAAGCCAAGAAAGCAAAGGAAGCGGCGAGTGACGAGACAGGAGATACAGGACCAGATCAAGAGGGTAAAGGATAGGGCATCCGTCGAGGAATGGCTCCTCGAAGAACTTGGTGAGGAGCTAGGCGCGAAAGTATGTGACGACCTTGCCAGTTACCAATGGGAGGTCGAATAATGGCCGCATTCAGTGCGATTTATGGGGAAGTTGTGGAGCAACTCCACGACTCCTCTGCTGATATGGTTACAAGGGCCAAGGAGTGGGTTAATCTGGCCCAACAGGAGGTTGCTACTGCCATTGAGTGGCCGTGGCTCCTGACTGAGAATCAAGTCATAATTGATGACGCGATTACCGATGGTACGGCGCATGTCATTAACGGTGATGAAACGGTAGATTTCTCCACCGAGATATTACCAGCAACAATGGCGGTTGGTCAGTGGTATTTTCAAGCAGGTACGGATACTGTGTGGTATCCAGTGAGTACCAAGACTGATGCTGACACATTCGAGTTATTGGCGAAGTATCAGGGTGATACAGACGAAACCACAACTTACAAATTATATCATATTATATATAGTATGCCCTCTGACCTCTGGAGGGTAGCAGACAACCGAAACATGGCAAGTCCCCTGAAGATGAACTATGCTTCGTATTTAAGGGTAGACTTTGCTGATCCTGCTTTACAACAAACGGGAACTGACTCGTTCCTGTGGATTCCGATGGGTGTGGACGCAAGTGGGTACATGGAAGTGATGTTCTGGCCTCCTCGCATAACTGCTGGTTCCTTCAATATCCGATATTACAAGTTACTTTCTGACCTTTCTGATGTTGGTGAGTTGGATGATGTATCTCAGATACCCCTTCCTGACCATGAAATACTTGTATTTGGCGCTCTCATGAGAGGGTTCAGATACCTTGCTGATCCAGAACAGGTACAGGGCAATTCGTTCGAGTTTTTCCGAAGGCTAGACAATATGAAGAAACGCTATCTTACACAGCCAGACGGAACAATAATCATGGGAAGTGGACAGCGAGTAAACAGAGACTTACTTTCACAGATGAGTCTTCCGGTGGTGGCTCCGTAATGTCTACTAATCTTCAGAATCAGGATTTCGTGTTTCAGGTTGGTATGGATTCAAGGACATCTAAGGTTGCTTTGGCTGACCAGAAGCTCAGATTAGCACAGAACGTGCATTGGAGGACAACAGGAGCAATAACAAAACGTGACGGATTCACTAAAATCAACCGAAGTCAACCGCAGAACTAATGGCTTGTGGACCTGAAACATACGCTGAGTATGTACGACAGCAACGGGCTATAAACCCAGATTTTGCTGACACTACAACCGAAGAACACTCTTTTTATGAGAGGCGGAGCAGGTGTCTAGCGCGACTTGCCGCGAGAGCGGCGAGGAAACGTGAGGAGGCAGCGAGGAAGGCTTGGGAAGCGGGAGCCTATAAAAGAGAACTTGATAGACAGAAAAAAGAGAGAGAGCGGGCTGAACGAGAGCGCAGAAAGGCAGAAGAAAGAAAGAGACTGGAAGATGAACGAAAGAGGAAGCGTGAGGATGAGGAGCGAAAAAGAAAAGAACGAGAGTTCGCACGAAGGGTTATCTCAAGAACTGCTTTAGTTTCATCAAGTGTTGCTGAAATGGTTCCCGGAAAGGCTGCTAGAATAAAGGTTTCAGTTATTGACAATCGTGTAGATGGAACAACTACTCCAGCAGGAGGAGCAAAGGTACATGTAAAGTGTAGTGTCCCAACGTTGACATTGGTGATGAATCGCTATGCTAGGTATCCTAGTTCAAGAGTTATTGGAACAATAGTCTCAAGTAGTGGGAAAATGGAGTTTGATTTAGCTTCTCGTGAAGATCAGGAATCAGTAGTAGCCTCTGTTGAGATTGTTCCATTCCCGGTTGAGGGGGTTACAATAAAGAGCAGTACGGTTCAGATTGCAATTAAGGCTCCAGTTGCTCCACCGCCTCCCCCTCCACCCCCAGAACCGCCCCCAGAGCCACCGCCGCCTCCTCCTCCAGACCCACCACCGGAGCCCCCGCCACCAGAGCCAGAAGACCCACCTGTTTCGCCGGTTGTCGGATTCGGTGGTGAAGGTGGCGAAGTACCGTTTATCGTGCCTCCGATTGTTATAGATTTCCCTCCAGAGGAGCCATTTGTGCCCTCTGACAGTTTTATTGATATACCGGAGTTTCCACAGGAGGACGTTTCTGATGTTAGTACGGTACATGGTGCCCCGTCTGGTGATTACTTCAACAGTGCCTCATGGGGGTTGGATTCAAAGACTTCAAAGGTTGGGTTAATCGGTGGAGCCCTCAGTGTTGCTCAGAACATAGTTTACAGGGAAAGAGGAGCATTTGTGAAGAGGAATGGTTACACACAAATCAATAACTCTCAGCCGGTGAATTAAGATGGCAACTTGGCATGTAAATTGGGTAGACGGTTCAGATACCACTGGTGATGGGTTAACTGCCGCCACTGCCTGGAAGACGTTCAATAAAGCAGAGGGAGAAGCAACTTCAGGTGACACGATTAGTGCTGCAACTGGCTCCTACGCCGAGAACTACACCTGTGCCAAGACCCTGACTCACGTTATAGTCAGTGGAGCAACCGTTACCATCGTACCTGCTTCTGGTGCTTTTGTGGTAGACATAGAAGGAAACAGTATTGAACCTACGTTTACCGGAATCGACTTTGATGGTTCCAGTTTAGATTCTGCTACATCCATAACAATAAAGAGCGACAACAACAACATCGCAACATTCAGTGATGCAGTTATCACTGGCTCTGGCGGGAATGCAACTCGTGACGATACGATAGATACTGGCTCCTCTGGGACATTCACCTTCAACTCCTGTACGATAGATACTCTCGCAACTGGAGATACAAGTGTCCGAGTGGGTGGCTCAACGTCAGATACGTTAACACTCGATGCTTGTACTATCACAAATGCTTCAGGAAATGATGTTGTTTTCGATGACAACGCTGCGGCTGGATTCACTATAGTTGTTCGGAACGGTTGTACGATAAAGCAGACAAATACGGGTGATGTTGCTGGCAACTGCATAGATACCACTCGTGGTAAGGTGATTTGCACTGAAAATGTGCTGATAAATGATTCAGTCTCAACCGATGCCACAGAAGGATTAGGTATCAAGGCTGGAATGACTGAGGCAACTCAGCAACACACGATTCTGAATAACACAATCGTTGGAGCCACCTGCATTGAAATCATCGGCGCAACAACTCATGGTTCAGCCAAAGCAAACATAAAGAACAATGGGTTAGTCTGCACTTCAGCACATACCAACAAGGGATGTATCAGGTTCCAGATAGCAGATCATGAAACAGCAACATTCCTTGACTACAATGGTTACTATCAAAAGGGCGCGGGAAGTGCTTATTACGGTCGGATAGCCGGTGCCGATTCTGATACTCTGGCAGACTGGAAGACTGCTACAAGTCAAGAAACCAACGCAGTTGATGGTGACCCATCATTCACAGATTTTGATGCTGACGATCTGTCTCTTGGCTCCAGTTCCATCTGGATAAACGAGGGGTTGGATGTTGGATTAGGATTCGTAGGCTCTGCTCCAGATATCGGTGGGGTGCAGTTAACGTCTTCAAGCAACGCAACTACTGGTATTTACGACTTCAAGTTGTCAGACGGAACTCAGTTTCCGATAACCGTAGCAGCGGGAACGGTGTTTATCTTTGACCGCACACCGGAAATATGGGAATCAGGTTTCACTCCGATAGGTTCCGGATTCACGGCAAATGCCAATTCATTCTGGGACTTCCAGACAGATTCAAACACACTCTGGCTCATGGGAGCCTCAGAAACACTTCACAAATGGACAGGAGACACAAACACAACTGGCTCTGTTACAGTGACAAATGGCGATGCAACTGTCACTGGCTCAGGGACGGATTTTGAATCTCCAGCACTTGGTGAAGATGGAAAGTTCATCCTGTCAGATACAGGTGAAGTGCTGACTATTTCTTCGGTGACAAACGGAACTGCTCTGGAACTGGATACTGCATACGAAGGAGCCACAAGAGCGACTGTATCATTTACTGCTTATACCTATCAACCAGCAGCAGGTTCTCCACCTACAGGTAAGTACATCCGTGTTTTCAATAACTACCTGTTCATGGCAGGAAACTCAACTAATACTTCACGTTTGTACTATTCAAACTTGAAAGACTTTGAAACGTGGGGAGGTGGAGACTTTATCGACATTAACCGACAGGACGGTGATCCGATCACTGCTCTGTTCCTTCTTGGAGATTATCTGTATATCGGGAAAGAAGATTCGCTCTGGCGGCTGGAGTTTACAGGCGATGCGTTATTCCCCTGGATTCTCAATAAGATGGCTGATGTAGGTGTTAGAAGTCATTGGAGCGTTCAAGGGACTTCGAGCATTAAGTTGTTCCTGTCCGAAGATGGTGTTTACATGATGCCGGTAGGTGGACAGCCACAGAAGGTTTCAACTCCGATAGAGTCTTCAGATCAACTACTGGGAACGGATACTTCCAGATGGCAGTATTCTCAGGCATTATATCAACCGGAACATAGAGAGTATTGGCTCCACCTGACTTCCGATGGAGGCACACAGAACGACACCTTTTATATCTATGATATTGCTAAACAGGCATGGTCTACATGGATAGGTATATCAATGAATTCTCTCGGACAGGTGGAGTCTACTGCTAATCGGTGGACTCCGTTTGGAGGGGATGCAAGTGGAAACGTCTATGAGTTGGATTCAGGTACAAGTGATAATTCAGCGGCAATAGATATGATTGTGCAGTCGAAAGGTTATGATTTTGGCTCCGCTGCTATGGAAAAACAGTTACGTCAAGCGATTCTGACTTTTAGTAAAGACTCAGTTTGGTCATGTACCGTAAGTCACCGCACAGACTTTAATGCATGGATTGACCAGACGGTACTTTCGACCGACGATGAAAGTTCAGGTACGGGATTATTCAAACGGAGGATACAACTTACGAATGATACGGTTGGACATTACTTCGAGTTGAAGATTAGAAACAATCAAGCGGACAAAGCATTGACTATCTATGGTTGGTCGTTAATGCCGAAGGGTCTGGGGAATCGCTAATGGGTGTTGCTGGCTATCAGAAGATACAGTTACACATAATCAAGGGCCAAGAGGCTGACGACCTTCGCAGGATTCAGAACCGGTGGAATCAGTTAGGGTTTGGAGGTACGTCTGATATTGCTGATATATCTGTGTCTGCTGAGGCGGCTGGAACTTCAACTCTGTGGGCGAGAGCAGACCATGTACATAAACTGAATACCACTGATATTAATTTAGGTGATTTAGGTGATGTAACAATAACTGCGAAGGATGCAGGAGATTACATAAGGTATTCCGGCTCCGCTTGGGTGGACGTAACTATCTCTCAGATAATCACTGATCTATCTCTTGACGACATTATTGGTGGTAGCGGGATAGCCGTTACCGCTGGAGCCGCCACGATCATCGGCGGCAACGCTACGGTAGACGTAGGAGCCTTGACAGCAGACCACGATTGGGGAGCCTACCAGATACGGGCGTTGCAGTTCTATGCTGATGGAGCCGCAGACGCAGGTGGAGTGTTCTTTGGTGACACTACGCAGATATGGCAAAGTGCGGCTAACATGCTCTATACACCGGATTCGTTCACTGTTGCTGGCGTCATCAAGATGGGAAACAACTCAAGGATCATCGGCACTGGTTCTGGTAACGCCAATCTCGCCTTCTTGTCGTTCTACGACAGCAATGGCACTACACGTAGGGGTTTTGTGGGTGATTGGGCGAGTGGTGATACCGATATCTTTGTTGGCTCCGATACGGGTGATGTTGGGCTCTACGTTCAGGGAACAACACGA
>SDBU01001705.1_pt1 | contig 30595 bp, 24 predicted proteins | sample 2277071 | NCBI WGS metagenome assembly SDBU01 (sample SAMN10397929, study PRJNA504765) | marine sediment metagenome | isolation source: marine sediment core GS08_GC12, 126 cmbsf | place: Arctic Ocean: Gakkel Ridge, Loki's castle | collected 2008 | reverse complement strand
TTAAGCTTCAGAATCTCATCATAAGCTCGAGGGCTTACTGCTATGGCAATTATTCTGCGGTCTGGCATCCTTTATCACCTCCTTTCCTCTAGTGTCGGGGTTTACCCCGCAGCCAAATCAATCACTCTTCAGCTTCTAGAAGTCAAGTCATTTTGGATGCTTTTCTGCTATACCCTAAAAGTTACAGGACACCATTTACACCTACGCGGGGGATATATAGCGAATCAAGGCGGGGCTCTTTAAAAACAGGCCTTTCTATAGCTAAAGGACGCGCTGCAAATCATCTGTCAACTGGTTTAGCCATGGATTTCTCAGAGAGGGATTATAATCCTTACACGGTTCGGCGAGCCCCGTTTCGCGACGTGGGACCCCTGGGCGAGCCTGGTGACGATGGCTCAGGGCGTAATTCCACCTAGAGTATTGACATTGGTTCACATCGGAACTAGACTTGAGGTAGAAGGCTGTGAGACTGTTTGGCATGACCTGAAGGCAGGACTGTTATGAGGTAAGTGATGGATTTACTGGGAGTATTAATTATACTGGCTATAATCATCTTAGTATTGGTTAGCATTATTTTTGGACTCATTTTAGGAAGATTCGTCATTGTCGGTAATCGAAAGAATACACCACGGGAAGAAACAACAGTAAATAATACTCAGCTTGCTAAAATTCACAGAGCTATATTAGAAGGTACGTGCGTTAGCGTTGTCGCTATAAGCGTAGCAGCGATAGTAGCAGCGGTAACTATTCCTACCATCAATATAGTGGGAAGAGGACTGCTATATGGATTTGGTGTAGCGGGAATTGTTTACAGCATAGTTCGGTATTACATAAGGAGACGTTGAGTTCCCCTAAGCTTCCATACACTCACAATCACCTGTATAAGGTTACTGAACGATTCGTCATTTTGTTCATTCCTTAGTAACTTGTTGGTTCTATCCCGTGGATGTATAATGCCAACTGAAATGGCATTGGTATTCGATGAAATTGGTTATTGGTCTGAGATAAAGCTAGATATTATCCAAAAATATGCTTTGCAGTACTCGAAAATTCTTTCGAGCCGAAGGAATCCGGAACTTTACCATGTCTACATCGATGCTTTCGCAGGTTCAGGGAAGCACATTTCCAGAACTAAGAGAGGCTTCGTGCCTGGAAGTCCTAAGATTGCTTTAGAAATTAACCCCCCTTTCAAAGAATATTACTTTATCGACATTGATGGTGATAAGGTAGCTGAATTGAATGAGATTGTATCAAATCGACCGGAGGCTCATGTTCTTGAGGGTGATTGTAATTCAAAATTACTAATAGAAGTATTTCCAAAAGTTAGGTATGAAGACTACCATAGGGGGCTTTGTCTTCTTGACCCCTATGGGTTGGATTTGAACTGGGAAGCGATTGAGACAGCTGGCAAAATGAAGAGTATTGATATGTTTCTTAATTTTCCAGTTATGGACATGAACCGCAATGTACTTTGGAGTAATCCTGAGGGTGTAGACCCTGCAGATATTTCAAGAATGAATACCTACTGGGGAGATGAGTCTTGGAAGGAAGTCGCTTATCGTCAGACCCGCAATCTCTTCGGAGAAGTCGTGAGGATTAAAGAAAGTAACAGAACAATCGCATTAGCCTTTAGAAAGCGCCTTCAAGAAGTAGCTGAGTTTGTACATGTTTCGCAGCCACTACCTATGCGGAATTCAAAAGATACTGTCGTATACTACTTATTCTTTGCTTCCCAGCAACAGGTGGCCAGCAATATCATAGAAGATATATTTAATAAGTATCGTAGCTGGGGAATGAAGTAATGGCACTGTCATCATCCATAGAATGGACTGGGTCTACTTGGAATCCCTTGACAGGCTGCACGAAAGTTAGCCCGGGGTGTGCGAACTGTTATGCCGAGAGAATGGCATTGCGGCTAAAAGCAATGGGCAATCCCAATTATACCAATGGTTTCAGTATCAGTATGCATGAAAATGTGCTTGAGCTTCCACTGCGATGGAAAAAGCCACAAACCATATTTGTCAATTCAATGAGTGACCTGTTCCATGAGAACGTCCCAGAAGAGTTTATCCTCCGTGTATTTGACATTATGCAGCGCGCAGATTGGCATTGTTTCCAGATTCTTACGAAAAGGTCCAGAAGGCTAGTTGATCTTAGCCCACAACTACCATGGATGCCACACATCTGGGTGGGTGTCAGCGTGGAAGATCAGGACCATGCCTTTCGCATTGACCACCTGCGTAGAACTGGAGCGAATATCAAGTTTCTCTCTCTAGAGCCTCTTCTTGAATCCATTCCCAACCTTTGCCTAGAAGCAATAGACTGGGTAATTGTGGGAGGCGAGTCTGGCCCTAAATCTAGGCCAATAAAAGAGTCTTGGGTGATTGATATCCGCAATCAGTGCCAAGAAGCAAAAGTGCCATTCTTCTTCAAGCAGTGGGGTGGCATAAATAAGAAGAAGACTGGGCGAGAACTTGAAGGGTGTACGTGGGATGAAATGCCGTTGCTATCACACAGCGTGTCGTAGGCAACAATCAACCATAAAGTTACCCCAGCCCAACGGACCGATTACCGGACAAGGATATCTTGAAAGCTCAAGGGCTTCAGGTTAATGTCTACCTTGTGGTGTGGAAACCAAGTGGAGGGAGGTAAGGATTATGACTATCAGTAGCCATCCATGGATAAAGTTGCTTGTGGCGATAGTAGCGGCGATTGTTGTCGGTATTGTATTAGATTCTTGGATTTGGGGTGTAGCAACATTTTCCATCTTGATGTTTATTTTCATTTGGGTAGCATCCTGGATATTTGGCGGTCCTATGAAAGGCAAGGTGGAAGTGAATGATGAATTGGAAGAACTCCTTAACAAACTGGAAACCATTGGTAACATAAAAAATGAGTTCCCTTTTACCTCTCGTGGTTGGTGCAACAGTTTGGGTCTCTTTGTACAATTAAGAGAAAAGGGCGGTCTGTTAAGATTAGAAGCAGGAGATGACAAACGTCGCTCCCAGATAGATGCTTGGCGGAATGATTCACTTGAATGGAAAGTCAAGAAATATAACCAGGGCAATTGGGAGAAGTTGGTAGACCCGACCCTTGACATTGCAAACTGGTTAAGCACGTGGGGAGGCCTCCCTGAAGAGTATATGGATTCTTTCAATAGGGCCGTTAAGGTGTTCAAAAAGGAAGGTCATCTTAAACTTCCAGTAATAGAGAAAGGAAGACACCCTAAAGCTAGAGGACAGAGGAGTGAAGCAACGGATGAGATAGAAAAGTAGCTGAAATGTGGGGGCTAACTAATAAAAAGCTTAAGGAAATCCAACTATTTTGGGGAGAACTTGCCCCATAATGCTTATTAGGCGATAGGGAGTCATCCTATACCAGCATAATTTCAGTCCCAGCCCCCGAAGGACGCAGGCGCAAACACGCGCCCAAGCGCCAACGGCAAAAAGGCCCGGATTCTCGCCGTGGCGCTCCGCCCAATAGGGAACCGCGAAGATGGCTGTCCCCAGAGTAGTTTTGCACTCGGGACAGGTTCTGCAAGCCCCGATTCACGCCGTGGGAACCCTGGGCAAGTCTGGGGGCAGTAGAATACAGGGGCTCTCTGGGGATATTGAACAATTCGCTACTTTGTTAGGCTCTGTCTTTCCCAGACTGACTCATCAGCCTGCGGCCCGAAGGTCGTAGGGCTCAGATATACCCCCACTAATTGGCGGTTAATTAGGCATTAATTCGCTTTAATCCTGAAACTTCCACGCCTGGATTCACATTAAAAGGTATGATATATCATCAACTTGCCCCCGCCCCTTTAAAAAGCGCCCCCCGGCCAATGGTGCTACTAACCCTAGCGTTACAGGCTGCGTCCACAGCTAGGGTCCAGCGAGAAGGTGGCTATTTACCTGAACCATTGACAAGCCGGAGAGAGATGGGGGGCTGGGCGGTCTTTGCTTACTCCACAAAGACAAAGCCATGACCAGTCCTTCGGATGACTGTTCTAAATGCTCCCCTCTCCTGCTTCAGCCTTCCATTCATGAAAGGGTTATTGACTACCTTTATCTTAACCTGCTTACTTTCATAATCCAGAACAATAAAGGCTCCTCCCATGAAGTGCCATTTGCCCTTCTTATCATAATAGTCCCGCACCAGCATCCAGTCCACCACAGTCACAGGCTTGCCCTGCACTTCAGTAATGCCCACTAGAGGTATATCTGAGAATGGCAGGGGTGTCCCTTTCGGCAAGCTTTGCCATGGATTCTCTAACATAGGTTCTCCTCTTAATATTCGGCGGTGGTATGTTTATTTTTCACAGTATTCCTATTATCAGTTTCTAGTCCTATCATATAACTATATAAGGGTGGACGGGAATAGGACTCACTAGGCGTGAAACTGCCCTGCCAGTCCTATCTTGATATCTCTCTAGGCGTGCAGTCCTAGTCCTATTTTCGATAGGAATACTCCCAAATAGGACTCGCCTCATTCCACGCCTACTTCCTCTCCTCATCTTTCCCCTCATTCCACGCCATCCCCCCTGACTTCACGATGCTTATCATTTCTTCCCTCTTACCCCGATCGACCATATCCTTGCCCTCAGCTTTGAGCAATCCATCTTTGACCAGTTTCTTGACTTGACTGTATGCCCGACTTTTAGACAGGTGAAGCTCTTCCATTATCTTCTGGACTACGAGCTTACGCAATATCGGGTAGGAGAGTGAGTCCAGCAGCTCCCGCATCTGAGGCTTAGTAGTACGAAATATCTGGTAGGTCTCAGGGTCGAAGCTTATCTCTATCTCCCCCTCGAAGCCACTGGCACTGACTGACCTCTGCTTTGTCCACAGTAACTTTCTAATGTCCTTTTGCCCAGTTTCTTTCTCAGCGATTACTGTGCTGGCAGCATCAAAGATAGCCATTGAGCCTCGTGGTCTAGCCCTCTCTGCCCACCCGGTATGCATTATGTAGAGAATAGCCATATCAAACTCTGACATCCATCGGCGGAAGGGAAGTATTACATTCTCCATCATCTCGTTCTCTCGGTTCGGGTCTCCGCCGTGAAAGCTGGCGTGGTTATCAACAATGAATAGTTGAGGGCGGATTAGGTTTAGGGTGTTCTCCAGCCTCTGTTGGTTTCTCCGACTGTCCATCGTGAAGCTGCTCAGGTTAGCCAGCCATAGGTTATCTTGGGCTGCTTCAGGGTAATGCTTGGCTAACAGGTTATACCGCATTCGGAGCTCATACTCGCTCATCTCCAAATCTAAGCAGAATACCTTAACTGCTTCAGGCACGGCATAACCAAGAAATGGCTCGCCTGCTGCAGCACTCATTGCCAAATTATCCCTTACTGTAGACTTGCCCACTCCGCCAGAGCCGATAAGCAATGTGAGGCAACCCTTCACCGCCCAACCAGCGACTATTGGGGTTATCTCCTCCACTGGCTCATTAAGGGACTCTCGTAATGTCCTGAACTCAATCGTCTCTTCTGCAATAGTCTCTCCTGTGCTTTCCTTCTCCTCCGCCTTACCAATCACCCTGTCAATGTCCTGTTCCAGCCTCTTATCGTTCATAATACCTTCCTCCAATTGGATTTTGCTTCATTATGGCCTTAACCTCAGTGGCACTATATCCCGCCTTATGCAGGGCAGCTATTACCCTGAAGCAGGTTTCTGACCTTTCTCCCTTATCAGGGGGTTCGAGAATAAGTTGCTTAATGTCCCTGCTTACCCGCAAGCTATTGATATCCATTTGGGGTAGCTCTCGGTCAAACTTCACACCCTTGTGAGATGAAGTAGTTGAAGGCAGAGGAGGCAGGCGACCACCATCTTGAGTAAGGCAAATATTGTCTTTCCACGCTATAACCTCAAAGGGCTTTCCCTTATTATTGGTAGTGCCGGGCAGCCTCAATAATTGGGTCAAGTCCCATCCTGACTGGTCACAACCCTCGTCTTTGAAGGCAAGTGCAATTCGATGGTTAAGGGCTTCATATTCCTGTGGCTCAATGTCTCGGTCAAGAAACCAATACCCTTGATAATGTCGCTTGCTAGTTTTAACAATGATATTGGGCTGCCACTCTACGTATTTACTCATTCCAGTGACAGGATTACAGGCATCCAAATCTGCCCACAAGATGTATCCTGAGAGTGCGTATTTCTTCTGGCGGATTGGCTTTGATAGCAGGTGAGGGCAGAAGTAGCAGTTGCCAGATTTATGCTTTCTGACCCATGCGTCAATTTCTTCTACGTTATCTGGCCAGTGAAAGAACGACTGCGTTAGCTTATCACCTATATGCTTCTTGTAGGCAAGGCAGACATAGCCTTCATTTCGCTGAAAGATAAGTTTAAACATTTCGATATGATTCATAGATATTCTCCTTTTCTAAGCATTGGTTCTGTATGGGCTCAGTCCCATCTCGCCGTCAGCGATACGCCACCCTTTCCGTATCCCCTCTTATAAATGCCCCGTGGTTTCCCTCAGTCTTTAACTACGGATGCCACAACGGCGGGGTTTGGTGGTTAGCGAGCCTTCCATTGTTGGTGGCTGCCGTCGTCTCTGTTTTTGGTTCTCTAAAGTACCTCCTTTCTTAAAACAAAAAATCAGCATAAATAAACTCTATGCTGAGCTAACATATACCACTAAGGACGAAGCGGGCGCCTATATTGTGCAGAATTCCTACCTAATCTGTCTGAACTCCCACTCTCCCCAATTAGAATGTCGATTGAAAATTCGTATCTGCCTAACTACCTTATTATCATCACCCCTCAGGCGGTATTTGACGACACGGGCAATCACTTCAGGTGCTTTCTTTTGTGCGTCTTCTAACAGCACAGTGGGTTCACCCCCATCTTTAGTGGTGAAATAACCCCTTAAGGAGGGTTCAGGCTTAGGTCTCTTGTAAATTAAGTCTTCAAAGGCTAATGTAAGCGGCGCAGGGTAGTTTTCTCGAAGCCGATAGTCATCTGCTAACCGCTGGGCACATCTAATTATGAAAAGCCAAGCCCCAGCCTCAGCTATCTTTGTTTTGTTAACCCCTTTAGAGAAGACACGCATCAGCTTAAGGCAAGATTGGTCAAGGTAAGTTTTCCTTTCGTCCTCCTCTAGCTCAAGGCAGGTATCCACTATCTCTTGGAAAACCTGACCAAAGTGGGCTTCCCTTTCATCGTCATGCTCTAGCTCTAGGTGGGCTTGGGCAAAACGTCCTAATTGCTTCCTAGCCTCACGGCGTCCATAGCCTTGTTCAAGGATACCTAATATACGCCTGTACCCTTTTATGTCGTTCCGCCGTTTGGGGTTGACCCTTAACTTGTGAATCTTACTACGTTCACGCTTGGTAGCGCCGCCACAGTAAAACTTCTTAAATCTCACTAGGGTTTCCCAGAATCGGGTAGGAGCATTTTCGTCTGGATATTTTCTATAATATCTGCCCATTACAATTCAATTCTAGCATGCTACCTTCTTCTGCGCTACAGAGTAACCCTACCCCTATTGCTCTTGATTTCGAGCCAATAACCTCAGGGTTATGAGCCCAATAAGCATAATTTATTCACTAGCTCATGTAACAAAACGATGGAATGTGCCCCCGGTAATCCGTCAGACTAGTAGCTAATGCGGTTTGTGCCGGAGGGGGCCCTCTGCTCGTTGCCAGGATCATAGCGGGCTTGGGCAAAAACCTGTATTACTCCGGGGTGGCAACCTGTTTCCCCAGTATGCTTGGTGAGCTCCGACCACCAGCTATTCTTTCGCCGCTAATCTGGCAACAACCCCAAGCAGCCCTTCGGTGACACGTGCCATCGCTTCATAGTTAATTCTGTCCGGGGTGTCTTGGGTGGTGTGGTAATATGGATAGCGATACGGTGCGGTATCAGTCACCATAAGAGCGCGGTAACCCTTGCTCCAAAAGGGGCTGTGATCGCTCCAGCCCACTCCTGGCAATGCGCCAAATGCGGACACCGCTTCAACTGGAAAATCTGAATGTGCTCGAAAAGCAGCCACAGCGCGGCGCAACAGCGCCCGCGAGCGCAGGTTAGACACAAACATGATGAAATTGCCACGGCTAGGATAAAAGAAATTGAACAGAGGCGGAAAGTGCTGACTGCCTCGTTTGTTGCTATAGTAGCCAATCGTTTCCAGTGAAATCATGGCGCGAATGTCATCGCCCCGCTGGCAAGCTGTTTGGGCATAGACACGGCTCCCCATCTGTGAGGTTTGAGAAAAGGGGGGCTCTTCATTCACGAAGGCGACAAACCTTACGGTGCGGGCAGGCAACCATCCTGAGATTGTGCTGGAAAGTTCTAACAAGGCGGCGACCCCCGAGCCATTGTCGTTAGCGCCTGGACTACCTAGTACCGAATCGTAGTGGGCCCCAATAAGGATGATTTCGGACGGCCGCTCTTTGCCATAGCGGCTCACTTCAAGATTCGCCCACCTTTCACCTTTCAAGTCGTATGGGTAATGAACTACCTCATAACCCTGCTCAAGCCATACTTGTTCTATGTATTCGGCCGCCTGCCGTAGCGCTTGTGGGCGAAATACATTGCGCTGGCCAATCTCCGCTGCGAGCTTGTGTACGTGGGCCCTAAGGTTTTCGGCAGAAATTCCCATAGTCTTCCCTCACGCATAGCCAAGGGAGGAGATCATAGGTAGCCTCGGCTTTCTTAAGTACGGTGAGACCCTGGATCACCCTCCTACTCTCATGGTGCAATTCTATTATAGGGGATCGGAAAGCCTAGGTCACGGTAATCGCAATGGCGAAGAAACTTTCGATACCGCCGCAAGGCATAACCTGCCAAACAAGCTGGCTTTATGTTCAATAGGAGACCGAGTTGAAGATAAAGCTAGATTGTACTACTTTTAATTGATTATCGGGAGCGCCGGTGCTAAAGTCTCTTATGTAATAGTCGACTAGGCAAACCTTAAATTGGTATACGGTTTCCTTACTACGATAATTGAGCGATAATAGAATATTGCGGAAAACGGGAGGGTAGCAGACATGAGGCTGAGTCCTACTTTCAGAAAGATATCGGAAAGATTTGGAGGTGAATTTGACGAACTCGCTTCTGAAATCTTACACAACCAAACAGCTGGAGAGACACGCGAGTACGCTCTTCGCAATATACTTGAGAAGTATCTACCTCGAAGGGCTGGAGTTGACAAAGGATTCGTAATTGACGCTCACGGTGGGGAGAGTAAACAAATCGACGTCGTCATCTACGATAAGACCGTTGGGACAGTGTTTGAGGTACTCGACACTAAATACTTTCCGTGTGAAGCCGTCATTGCTATTGGAGAGGTCAAATCAGATATTTTATCTTCCCAGAAATTGCAAGATGCTCTTGATAAGATTAGATCGGTGAAAGAACTGGATCGGTCTAATAATGGCAAGAATTTGATCGTTTCAGGACCCGGAGTGTCTATGAAGGGATTGCAATTTGATCCTTCAACTAACCATCGCGATCAAATCTTTGGATTCATCTTCACCAGTACCTCTATGACACAAGAAAGTATCATAAATCACCTGCGGGAATACAACAGTCGTACAGATCGACGATATTGGATAAATCTTTTTGTTGCCTACAAATGCTTCTTGATGTCATACGAAACTCCACAGGCACTATATCCTTCTGCCATGGACGCTACATACTTATATTGTACAAAGAACAGCGAAATACCTGATTTACTTCTGTTGTTCTACATCATTCTGGCGAACTTTGTTGACGAAGCGCATGTGGCAAGGCCTAATTACTTTTCGTACGCTCAAATTACAGAGACAAAGGCTACCTATCATGAACTGATACCAGGAAATGCCAAGAAAAGGGTATGAGCCTTAACGAAATCCGCCGTAATCTCATCCAGCAACACAATGACTATATATCCGATGTAACCGCTTTGAATTGGGTAAACAGGTTCTCAAAATTGGCTATAATTGAGGCTGGCAAATACAAGCCAGATGTGGGTAGGGTTTGGGTCGCAGATGAAACTGTGATAGAGCTAGACGGCAAAAATATCTGGTTTTGGGACATTATTGATACCAAGACACGATTTTTAATCGCCTCTCATATGTCCTATGCTCGCACAACCAGAGACGCAGAAGCCCTAATGAGACAGGCATACAACCGCACAGGCAAAATCCCCAGGGTGATTTACACAGATAAGCTACAAGCCTATTTGGACGGCATAGAGCTAACCTTTGGGGCGGATACTCAACACAGACAGGGTAGCCCCTTTGATATAGAGAATAAGGCAAACATTGTAGAGCGATTTCACGGGACTATCAAGAGCAGGACTAAGGTGATGCGTGGCTTACACACAGTAGAGTCGGCGAGGCTATTTATGGACGGCTGGCTGGTGCATTACAACTTTTTCAGACCTCATATGTCGTTAAGGGACAGGACGCCTGCAAGTGTGGCGGGGATACGCTTCCCCTTCCGCAACTGGAAGGACATTACCGAACAGCCTTATGAGGTTACGGCTAGGATACCTGTTCGTAAGCCACAACCTGTAATGCATAAGGTTGCCGTGCCTAGAAGAAAACCATTAAAAAGAAAGCGGAAGTTGAATAAGCGTGGGGATACCACTAAACCACAACTTATAATTATGGGAATCAAGGGGAGAAGAGAAAAGGGATGATAGCATTAAACCAAAAACTTCGGCGCAACATATCACGCTTAACTAGGCGTGGTAAATATAGATACAAAATCACAAGATACCATACTGATGGTGATATAACAGTGCGGATATACATAGGGAACATAACCCAAAGGTATATCATAGATGTGACGGGACACATCTTTAAGGAAAATGTGTTTAGGGGATTCCAGAGGGGGAAATGAGGAAAACTATAAGAATCAGCAAAGACAAGGTGCTCATTTATTCACGAAAGCATCATGGTTATATAGACCCAGAACAAATAAGTGGAACAACCATATACAGATTCAAGAGACCGAGACATATGATTAGACGACACAGGAGATGAAATTAGGAATAGTGGAGAACAACTAAGATTGAGTAGAACCGAAGGAACTACTCATTGGAATATGCAGCTGAGGCTTACCCGGAAGCACCCAATAGGGGGGATAAATCTAGACGAGCAACTTCGAAATGAAGCTAGGAGGAAAGGGAGCACATAGGTATAACTCAACAAAATGACGAAATGTTGGGCTTGTTACCTGGCAATGGGAAGAAGACAGCCACCGTGAACATACGATCTCAGTAACATTTAGACCGGGTTCATAACACTTCACTATGGATCGAAACTACTTTATACTCTGGATCCATTCTGCTGAGCTGATCGCGAATCCCCTGACGAAGTCTTATGGCTGGCTCTGTGCAATATTTCTCGAACTCAGCCGCAGTGAGCCGTAAATCAGGGAACAGCAATTTGAGGTAAGCGCTCACAATACGTTCAATCGCCTTCTTGTCTCTCATATCATCAGTGCCTGTAATCTTAAGATGGGACGCCACGTATTCTGAGTAACCACCTCGGTCACGCAATGCGTGTAGAACCTCAGCGAAGAAGTCGGCTTTGAAACCTATCCCTCTTGCGGGGGCTTTGGTTGTGATCCTCGGTAATTCCCAACCGGGGACTATTCCGTGAAGTCGATCAATAAAGGCGGTCTCCTGCAAAAACTCGGGAAGTTTGCGGAATATGATTCCTTCACTAGGTATTCCACTAGAGTCTATCGGAACGTTTCCAAGTAACATAATACCCGCATTGGCCGTAGCAAGCTGCCGGCCTCGGGTATATCGACCAGATTCCAGATAGTCCTTGAGTACGCCTACTACTTCACCAGGGTTGTCAAACGAAATAGTTTGTGCCTCATCAAAAACGATCAAGTCATATTGAGTTAGTAAACCAGGAGTATTGGTAACGAGGTTATAGAAAAGAACTGCTGCCGTCACCTTGCCTCCACTTATTACACGGGCGTACCGGGATAGATTCTGGAACACAAATGACTTGCCTGTGCCCTTCGGGGCTAACTCAATCAAATTGACTTTGGGCTCAACTACGGGGACGAGCCTAGTTAGCAGAACAAGTTGCTGGTTAGGAGAATACGCTTCGGGGTTATAACCCATACTGTTCACTAGTAGCTCGCGCCACTCATTTAAGTTAAACTCAGCTCGTTGTTGGCAGTAATACTCAAGATCCAGAGCCGTAACCTGTAGAGGCTTAAAGTCCACCAGCCAAACTTGCCCTTCGCTTGGACTCTCACCATGTTCAGGGGGATGGTAGTTAAGAGTTCCTGCTCCCCAGAGTCCCCCGCCTAGCAGGTTGCGATATCTGTCAATTAGATGCCCTTCAATATAACCGCTTTCGTCTATGCAAGGTATTCTAACCTTGCGGATATTCCTTTTTAAATCTACATATACAGCGAATTGATCTAGAACCGTTATAGTTTCTCCTTCAGCCAAGCGATTTTTGATCTGCTCTTTTTGCTCTTTGCGCGGGAGATGCTCCTCGACAAAGCGATTGATAGCTGAAAGAGCATCGTCTGATAACAATCCATCAGGGCAGAATCTGTCGAGAATCCATTCAGCGACAAAAGTTGGAATGCTCCGGGAAAGCATGCCAGAGGCTAGAAAGAGTCCCTTGTCAATACAGGCCTCACTAAACACACTCTGAGCCTTGTTTTGAAATTGGTTAGCATCTTCCATTTTTCATCTATCCTTAGAACATTTTGTCAAAGTCGTTAAGTTCGGTCCTAAATAGCTCGCGTATGTGGACAGGCAACTTTTCCACTTGGTGCCTGGTCGAACCAGCGACCTCGTAGGAAACTGACATATCTACATAGGCGATTCCCTCGTGCACTGGGGATCTTGCCGGTAACTGGATTTCTGATGGACCCAAAGCAGTCTCAGCCCTACTAGGAATCGCTTCGGCACCAAAATGAACTCCAAACTTTGGGAAAACAACTACCACGTTTCTTATTGGGTAGGAAAACGGGTTGCGTACTGTTATACTGATTGTTTGTGGTCTACCTCGCAAGATAGCTGGGGATGTATGTGACAAGACAAGGTTAACATCTTGAGGTATCTGGGCTAATTCCCATACTGACAGAGCGACCAGGGTTTCTTCTGGACTTAGGCCTCCATGGGTATAGCCAGTGGGTCTCCCACCAATATAGCGGTCTCCCTTTGCTACAGCGTAGTTATCATTAAGGCTGAATTTGTTTGCTTCAAGAAAAAACCACTCGTAGCTGTTCAGGGCGTCAAAGCTTCCTACTCTGATGAACCGTCGGTGCTGTTCAAAAACATCATCTAGCTTCGCAGAAGCAGGTAAATCAAGGCTCCCAGCGTTAGGCAACATCTTTGTCGAGCCGTGGTCAGTAGAAATTACTAGCTTTGTTTTCTGAATCTCAGAAAGATTTTGAAGTACCTCACTAAGCCGCTTAGCCAAGCTATCAAGCTGGAATGCAATTTCTGACTCTCGATCGTCGACCTCGTGGTCAGGGCAATGCGAACGGGCATCCAGCTTAGTGTAGATAAGCAAATGCAAATTTGCCCTTTTGGCGCATTGTTCGCATAGTTCATCAATTGAACGGCTTATAGTTACAGTGTTCGCACCACGATTTTGCCATTGTTCGTTGAAGCAGGCCTCAAAATCCTTATCCTCTATCTGATTTGGTAATTGACCAAGTAAGCTGGACACTCTCGAAACTGAGGTTTCACTCGGAAGCATAGAAAACAAATACAAGGGATTTTTCGGTTTCTCCGAAAGAACAAACCCGTTCTCAACCAAAGCTCTCGCCAATGTTTGAAACCAGAACAGAGGGAGATTGTCTACTAACACCCACAGTATAATATAACCCTGGCCTAATAGGGACTGGATATCCCTGAAGGCACCGTAGATAAGCAAATCAAAACTTTGTAGAAACTGTGGGTAGTTCCTGTAAAGCCACTCTTCATACATTATAGATTGATGAATGGCCGTTTCGTTTATTCTATTGTGATCCAGCAACCACTTCTTATACGGAATGTACTCAGTTCGTGCCCAATCTATCCATTCTATCGCATCCCATCCTTCCGAAGGTTGTTTGGGTGGTGGGGGAGGCAGTTCAGCAATAATTTCGTCAACCAGCTGAGACGCACCATCGACATGGGAAAATTTTACTCGCAATTCTTCAAGCTCAAAGATATTAAAAGTAGGGAGTGTTTCAATTGCGAAATTTCGAACAGCTCTTAACTCGCCCAAAAGCAACCCGGACATTTTTGCCAATACTTCTTTAAGAGCCACGTGCTTTTGCCCAAATTTACCATTCCAGTAAGCTTCTGCCTTTGCAGAGAGCTTCTCGAAAATGCTTTGAGGCAAAAGTAGGGGCGGCAACTCTGAAGCTATCCACTCAAGATTTGGATTGTAGCAACCTTCCTCATCCAGCCATCTTAGTAGAGTCTGGTTATAGTAAGAATTGAGGTTCTGCCAGCATGCAAGAAATAGGCTCGCTTGGTTAGGCTTTACAAAGAAATGCTCATAAGCTAATCTCACCCGCCCTTGTGCTCGGGACTTCCATCTCTCTATGATTTCTGATTTCTTTTTCCGTAGCACTTTGGAGCTTTGTTCGGTCAGGGTCGAATACCAATTCACCAAATCACCAAGATGACCAAAAGAAGGCGTCTGAACCAGCCACACTGGGCCAAGTTTGTTATCTACTATCCAGAGCCAAGCGTCTCCAACTCTTGCTGGCGGTGCAGGGAGGCTCAGCAAATTCAGTTGCAAGATCCATTCTGGGTTAGCATCCAAGTCCTTAGGTAGCGCCTGAACTCTAAGTTTTCGCTTTAATTGTTCACGTGGGTCATCGTTGACCACAACCACGGCTGGATGATCAGCAAGGTCCCAAAACCAAGTGTTGCAAGCAGGATGCCTGATGTATACTTGAAAATCCTCCCCGTTGTGAACTGCTTCGCGTATCTTAACACGAATATCAGGATAATCGCCGGGCTCCACGAGTTCAATTGCAGTCCCGGTTACTTGTGGACTATCAAGAACGCCGAGATGAATAGTGATCACGGTGCTAATTCCTTAAGCAGTCTCTCCAGTATTTCTTTTCTGGCAGGTGGAGGTATTCCCAATTCATTAAAAAGGTTGCGTATTTGCTTCTCAGCTCTAGATGTTCTCACCTCAAGGTTCCCTTCTACTGTCTCCTCCCCGTTTTTTGGCGACCATCTCTCGATATTCTGCTTCGCCAGTGTGATCTTAAGGATGAACAGGTCTTTCGTATCGTCCGACTCCCACTCTGTGTATGGTCCTAGCCCCGCTCCAGATGGCAGTGTGCGCAACATACTTTCAACGATAGGCCCTTCCTGACGAACGGCTTGAAGCAAGCGTCCTTCATCTCCCCCAAAGGAGTGAAGACACTGAGCCTCAGTAAGCATTTTATTGTACCACCCTCTCAGGGCCTCAGCTACATCAACCTCAGTACTGCCAGATGCATTAAAAACCGTTCCCAACTCAGCAAGCAAAGAGGCTTCCTGGCTCCGCGCATAGCCGTTTAGCTCATCGTAAACTTCCTGAAAGCGCTCTAGGATTTGGTCTCGCTGCGTCAAATCGAGGCCAAGTGCCTGAGGTAGGTAATTCTGAAGCAGCTCCTTAGCTTGCTTGTTCTTTTCGGTGTTGCCGAGTACCTCCAGAAGTGGAACACACGATGGATTTTGGAAACTTTGTGCCGACCTCGTTAGGAGAGGCAATTCCCCACACCAATCAAGAAGAGCACTTTTCGTTCCTTCCCATAAGCCTTGCGTAGAAAGAAGGCTTTCATCAACTCCTAGAATGTTCGCAAGCTTGTGTAGGTATTGTCGCTCTTCTGGCTTAATTTCGTAGTACACGATAGCATAATCTTCAGGTTCGGAGACTATTCTAGTAATAGCCGCCCCGCCGAGCTGAACCAAGGTTAACGCATCCCAGTTACCCGTTTTTTTGTAATTTTGGAAATTGGAAAATATGGCAGAATCGTCGCGTCTGTTGCGTAGGAAGGCGGCGAGAAGGACTTCTATGACTTGATTACTTAATCCGTAAGGGGGGTTGAGAAGCGGCTGTATGATCTCTACCATCTCAGTTTCCTTCCCCCCTTTGGCTACTACCTTTTCCTTTATAAACTTCCAGATTTCATCAAGTTCAGAATTTGGTGGCACTGTTTCCCTAACTTCAAACTCCTCAGCACTCCCCTTATCTGCAACCTTCTCAAGTAATTCTGTGTCCTTCAAGCAATAGCGGAGTATGCGGTCTGGGGCGAGCCCCCCAGCTTTCTGCACTTGGAAGGCACCCTCTACTCCCAAGATTCTGTCCATCGCGCTTTGTCGACCTTTCTTGTCCTTGTCTGTGGTGAATATCGGATTAGCGGTAGCCTCATCTTTGATAAGGGGGGTCCTGCTAAATACGTGCTCAAGCATAGTAGATATGAATCGCTCCTCTCCTTCTCTCTGGAGGTTTGCTACCACATTTCCATCGCAGTACCACGTTAAATTGTCCGCACGCCTGAATTCAGCTAGCCCATCTTGGATGCCCTTTATGGCATCCTGCTCTATCATCTTCAGGTCTTCGCTATCTATTGTGCCTTCTTCTAATGTGAGCCCTGCCTGTCTTAGCAATCCGATAGCCTGAAGTTCAAGTGCTGTTTCCGTAAAGGTTATCGGTTTCTTTGGCACTGCAATAACAAGTTGGGGATGTTTGCAAGCTTCTTTTGTGAGGTAGCTTTGGGCGCTGTCGATATCGGCAGTAACCTCAGCGATAACGTATAGAACCAATACGCCACCTTCATATCTTCCTCGGCGAGGTTGGTACCACCGTTCTATCCGATCAAGGAACATCACAGGGTTAGAAAGGCGGGATGCTGTAATATATTCACACGCCGCTTGCCTACGCACGAAGTGCTTTTGAGCGTATTCATAGGCGATGATGGGCCGTAGTCCGTAATTACTATTTAAAAAGCCAACTAGGTCTAATCCTCCTCTCTGAAGCAGGGACTTCTTCTCTTTGTCCACTGCTTCTCTAGCATCGACCACGCCGCCGATTTTACTGGGTAATTCGTAGCGGTCGGTAGCCCGGCGATACCAAAGCACTCGCTTGTTAACCAACTCAGTCAGGACCGTGTCTACTTCTTGTTGTTGGCCAGGAGAAAGGTGCAAGGCTTCAGCAATTATTCCTTTTGTTGGCGCTAGTGAAGGATGCGTGACCACTGATAATACTGAAATAGTCTTTAAAATGCGTTTTGCAAGGGTACTCTCGCCGCAAATTGCCAGAGCGTTATCAGCGGCCAGCATAATATGTCTATAGTCTGGGTGATCTCGAATCTGCTCGTTGAAATAGTCAAACAACATATCTACAGTATATAGGTTAAGTCTGCCATCTGAGCGCTCTATACTATTGGTATCAATAAAATGACGAAGGCTCTCTTCAGATGAGCGAGAAACGAAAGTAAACACTGTACGTTTTCTCTGTCCTACTCGGTCAGATATCCAAGGTAAGCAAAAGACTGCGAACGGATGCATTGGGTAACAACCTCTAACCAAAGAAGATTCGATCCACGACATATTCCTATTTAGGTAGAGTCCGGAGTCTCTTGCAAGGTCAGCCAGGATGTTGAAGTCGCCGTGGCCCGAAATCTTTCTCCAAAGGCCCCCCTTCTTTTGAATAATTACGGAATCGATCATGTCCTCAGTTTCAGGTTCAGTTCCTGCCATGGCCAACGTATATTCACTGTCAATAAATCTTCCGGAGATTTTGGCCCATTCTTCCTGAGTACGGTAACCCCGTGCATAATCCTGTAGAGTTTGATGCGCGATAACCATAAGGTGACACTGGTTCTCTCCACTACGCTTACAGAATTCCGCAAATTCTTGAAGCTGCTGGCCGCCTCTGCTGTCAGGGTCTCTGGCCATTTGTGTCAGATAGTTGCCGAATTCGTCGTAGAATATGAATATGCCCTGCCAAGCCCCAGTACTTTTTAAATGTTTGGCTGTTTCTTCGTAGACAGAAGTTGGCTCAGTAATTTGTGGATGAAACACTGCACCATATGCCACGTTTCTGTGAGCGACTTTGAATAGAGTGTACATGCTGTCGCTGTGGTCTTTGAGGCCATCTATAACCATCTCAACAGTTTTTTCTCGCTTCAAAAAGGCGGCTTTGAGTCTCTTGTACGCTTCTGGTGTACTTTGTTCCCAGTTATCAATACAATTCAGAGCAGCAGCGAAATGCGAAGGGGGGCGAAACTGAATTCCCTCCCTTTCTAAGGCTTTGTCTAAAGCAATCGTCAGTGAATGATGAAGGCCTTCGGGATCGTAGTAAGGTTCCGGTAATACTACTAAAAAGGGCTTGGTAGCTTTCCGCATTGTCTGAACGTATTGCAGGCTGCCAGGGTCCTTACCTCCAAGTTTCTCCAAAAAGGGGGCAAGTTCAGGGTCTTCTAAATCCTTAGATACTAGATTTGCGAGCACGAGTCCAAAATGAGATTTTCCCGTACCATAGCTTCCGGTAGTTAGATGCACGCGTTTGCGCGAGGCGGGGTGTAGACCCTCTAGAATGCCTTTCAGTGCCTTACGAGACGACCTGGTAGGCACATATCCCCGTAGTTTCTCCCTGTTTGCTTCTGAGTTAGTGAAGTCTCTTTTGAGGTGGACTTCTGTCGCAAAGGCTGGCGATATGCTTATAACTGAGCTAATAGTGCTATCCATACTTAACCTCCTCACCTAGGTAAAAGGTGTAATCGATCTTTGGGGAACGCCACCTTTGCTACGATGTTTTCCAGCTGGGTGACAATTACAGCAACACTTCTTGGTTCCACGATCTTTAGGATTTCAAACAAGTCGATTGCCCTTTGTTCTCCAAAAGTCGCAACTAGAGCCTCGATTTCATCAAAGCATACCAACTGCTGATGCTCCTCTAACTGAGACTCCATCCAGCGGACGAAGTGACTAGGACCATAGGAACCTAGGACTGGTTTCCTAATACAAGGTAATAATTCTGTGGTTATATCAATGTAATGCCCTTTCGAAGCTCTACACACTTCTTTGGCTAAAGTTGTTTTGCCAATCATGGGCCCGCCGCAAATGATGAATACCTTGTACCGGGAACTATGCAGTTGACTCAATTTCTCGCATATAGCTTTTGTGTGCTCCCGTAGAAGAAGCATCATCCTCTCCTCTGATAATACATTTTTAGGATGTCTAGCGCTGTGCCGTCAAAGGTGTACGAGACGTTATCTAGGTCTGCGATACGCGAGACTTTGACTATGCCTTTGAACTCCAACTCCCGGAGCTTTGTTTGTAGCTGTGAATCATTGAGTAGGAAAACCTTCCCCACTTGGCCTTCGTCAAGCAAGAGGCTTCTGACCGAAATGGTCGAAGTACGTATGCTACTCTCACGTCGGTGGTATAAAACATACGCCAATAACAATGTCTTCAAATCCACGGACTCAGGGATGTAGATCTGCTTTTCAACCTTTCTTAAATAATACAGCGTTCCAAAGATTTGATGGGCTTGGTAGGCATTAAAGAATATCCCTACATCTGACCGGAGATTCTTGATGTTACTGTTACCAATGCCTCTCGATTTAAGTAGCTCAACAACCTCCGTTACTGAAAGCCTGCCGATATTCGGAATAACCTGGTTGACAAGTGTCCACCAAACTATGGCATTTGAATTTGAGCAGAGCTGGTAGTGGAGCAACTGTAGGGAAAGTTCATCATCGATGTATGGGTCTTCAGTAGACAATAGTTCTCCTAGAGGTGAGAGCTCTCTTAACTTTGCGTTTCTCAATCCAAGGTATAGAAGCCAAGCACTATAAGCAACAGCCTTCTTACTGTTCAAACCAATTGCGCTTCCCAAATCTGAGTGGGACAGCCCAGGCTTTCTATATATGGCTTGAAGCGCTGCTGACAGGATGGCTTTATCTAGGCCAAATGTATAGCTAAATCCGATCGACATTGTCACCTATCCTTCACGTGGTCTTGGCTTCCCGTAGGAAGTATTTATTGCGACGCACCCTCCCTTGATTCGTTTACCATCCACACATTCCATACAACGGGTACATAGTTCCTCATCTATAATATATTGCTGGGTGTTTGGATCGACTGAGATAGCTCCATATTGGCAGACAGCTTCACAAACACCACAATAGACGCAAGCCTGAAATCTCCTAAGCTGCCTCCTGACTCCGACCATGATAGCCCTTTTTTTGTCTTGTTCAAGTATTGTGAGTTTAGCTCTTGGCAATCCATCCACACCCCATAACAGGAAAAGAGGCACACCCTTACGACTCACCTTGAAACAGGAGCCACCGGACATTTCTACCTGCTCGACCTGACCAAGTGGCTTGAGAATATCCTCAATTTTCTTCACCTCAAAGTTTCGCTGTAAAAGGAAATTTGTGGACACATCGTCATCGCACAAACGTGTCTCTAGCTGGCCCCGTGGCCTAGTACCATTATTTCCAACTCTTGCTTTCCAAGCACCAGACGTCCAATAATCTTCTGGATCCAACTTTCTGAGCTTATTCTTCGCATATTCTACAATGTAGTTTTTCCACTTCCCCATTTCTTTCGGATAGATCTGCTCCAGCCACCAATCAACTCTTGCTGTATGATGTGGACAATATAGGCATCCTACACGCCGAAGTCCAAATCTATAAGCCATATTGATAGGTAAACTGTTGGCAAGAGTATATACCCAGATATCAATGTCTTTCCAATCCAATATTGGACGTGCCAGTATCTGACTAGCAATTTTGTTATGTGTAGCAATGGCTGGACGATTTCGTCGACGTGATGATTCGCACCGTCTGACACCTTCAAAACATAGAACTTTGTTAGTTGTGCAAACATTTTGAATTGCTTTAGCTATGGATGATGATTTGAATACTGAGCAACACCAGGCTGTTATCCTACTTGGTGGTTGGAGAATATCGCACATATTGAACCAATCACGATTAGCCTGCCCATGAGAAAAAGAGGTTATTCTATTGTCTATCATGAAACGTTCGATAAATTCATATGTATCTGGGAACTCATTATTGGTATCTCCAAAAACATGAGTAACGTCCTCTATATTCAGAGCCTTCCTAACAAGATGAGATACAACCACACTATCCTTGCCACCAGAAAAAGAAACCACTGGTAAACACTGGCTGAATCGTGAAGTAGTTTCATTAATGAAATTGATAGCATCCTCCTCGAGTTTACACAAAGTGGCTCTATTAGCTGCCAATATTACCTCTGCTGTTATATTTTGACTATTCCTTTGTGGATCAGAAGTAACCGGGTATCGTACTTGAATCTGAGGCTTACCATTACCTGTCAGTTTCAAGTACCGCTGACCGTTATACCATAACGTTCTGCGGTTCATCCAAAGTAGTGTCGTTTGCTCGGGTAGAACTGCCTCAGTGAATTGTTCAAGCAGGTGCTTCTCTTCCTCAAATACAGGCTTGAGATTCGACACTGTTTTTGTACCTGCCTCTCCACAATTGTCACATCTCAGCTGCAACAAAGGTACGCTACAGTTTCGACACCAATAGACATATTCTTTATTGTTACTATCAGTCATACATTAAGCTCCCATATATCGTCATAAGGACAATACTGCCCATGATCTTTTCGTAAGACGCCACAATCAGCAGTGATCAGTCTCTGGCGTAGTAGTTGAGTCTTCCCTTCAACAACTAAAGTATAGGCTGTACCAAACTTCATATGAATCGGGTCTAACAGTAGTTGATTCAATAGGTTACGTAATTCATTACCTGAGGCCTCTTTGATCTTAGCAAGCAAAGCATTTGACAATTCGAGCCTGTACTGGAGAAGTATTTCGACCCTTTCATCGCGAGACTTGTTGTGAAGTAAGCTAGGACATTTCTTGTCGTTTACGCACGAAATACAGATATCTGTCCCGCTGTATAAAGTATTTGGTGCAGTCGATGGTGTATTGCCTAGAACTATATGTTTCAACTCATCATATCGTTTATTTACCACCAACCATTTAATAATATCAACCATCATGTGTTTGCCAGGCGGCATTTCTCTAAGAATACGCAAAATACCTCGCATCCGCTCAGACTTTGAACTGGGGCGCGCCTCCTGAATTTCCTCAGAGTCTACCGCGATGGAGAATTCGACTGTCTGTTCATTCTGTTGGCTAGTCACAACAGGCTTGATGATATTTTTTTCTTCTTTCTTGTTTCCGGAGAGACTAATGGCAAGACGTTTTCTTAGCTCACCAATAAATGAATCCGGAAGTTCCGCAGTTTGCTCGGACTTTGTAGATAGCCACTTACGGAGACCATAAATGCCAGAATCGAATTGAGCAAATCTATCGTTTAAAGTCAAATACATCATTATGGATGTCTTCTTACAAGGACGTACCTCCTCAACTCTCCTAATGATTTCATCATCTGGTAGCGGTTGCCCCTCATCTTCCAGAATGTCACTGATGATATCCACATAATAGGTGGGGCGTTGTATCCCCCACTCAACCAAGCCATAAGTTCCCTGACCTACCCGGACAAACAAATCTTGTCTTCGCTGAAGTGCCGCGTTGATGTTACGTTCAGACACTTCTTGATTCCCATTCAAAAGAGCTTTAACAACAGGCGCTATTTCCCGAAAATGAAGAGGTGTACCCTTATCTCTCAGGGCCTCAACCATTTCGTCAACGTACGACATCTGCCACTCTGGAAGTATACACCAGCCATCGTCAGAGATTTCAAACTGTGGGGCAGCCTGTAAGCAAGCCTCAATGAATAGCGTGTCGACCTTTCTTTGAGCTGAGTCATTACTAGATTCAAGTATTCTACGCACTTCGGAGACAAGCTGATTATATCTCATCCGACTGTGGTTATTTTCTAATCTCAGAGTAGCAGCAGACGTAACCATGGGAAAGCATTCAAGGGGGCATTCTTTCAGAGCCCATACTCCATCCTCTATCTCCTCAAGTCCAGACGTAACCCATAGCATAAAACGGGTTGCACCTATCGGATTGATTTCCCCCAGGACCGTAACCTCAGATATCCTTTCAGATATCTGGTTTTCTTTCAAAATTCCACCTGCTTGCTGGAGCACAAACTGAAACGGACGCACTATATCATTAAGAATATGTCTTCTTGTAGGATGGTGTATCAAGCGCGATAGCTTGTTTTCAATTTGCCTAACCCGTTCTCTGGTGATGCCAAAGCGTTGTCCTACTTTTTCAAGCGTACGTGGCATGCCGTCATCTAATCCATACCGTAACCTAAGGATCATGCGCTGTCTTGGGCTCTTTAACGTTCTAAAGAGTTCATTGAAAGCTTCATCTAGAGTAGGCGGTGTTCTCACCTGTTCCAATGGAGGTGATGATCTACCTTCAGTATTGGCTGAAGTTTGGATGAACTGTGAATCCCAGCCACCTGTCCTCAACGTTGTGGCAATATACGAGTTCAATTTGTTTCTTATATCGTCTAGAGTAGTTACCCCAATATTCCGGATGCTGAGCAGGTCGTTTTCAGTACAGTCGACTAGTTGTTGGATGGTATTAATAGCTGCGTTTTTCAACGCGTTGTATCCCCGCGCGCTTAATTTAAGTACCTGGACACTAATTCTGTCTAGTGGCGCATTCTCGTCTTCAAGTCTTGCCAGCAATGGTGCTTCAACCATCCCTACGAGGGGCTTTATAGTATCATGTGAGGACGAACCCTCGTCTTCACTGCTGTGGTTTGAAACTTGAGAATACATTTTCGCTGCCTGATATGCTGGTGAGTTTGGTTTTGATAGAAAAAGCTACTCTGGGTACGGTGAATTTTTCATTCTCGCTCGTCTTTAGCATCCCGGAGGGTTTCTTCACTGTCTTTCTCCCTCGAGCGAGTTTATTAGAATGGTCTGTGCTTCCTTTAGCCAGTCCTCGCCAAAGAAGCTCAAGCCGTACTCGCTTACAAAGGTATGGTTGAGCAAGACGCTGTGCCTTAGCCGTCGGCGAAGCTTAGCCGGGTGTATGCCCAATCGTTTGGCCGCTTGGGGAAGAGTCATATACTTATATCGTTCAGCTATCTTTGGCCCCGCCATTATAACTTGAGATTACGACTTTGCTAAGTATCTGTCAAGACACTCGCTGGTTGTTATTATGCGTATCTAGGGCGGCTCCAAAATAACACTTTCTAGCGTTTTGTTACCCGCGATATAACCTACGAGTGTATAACCTAAAAGTTATTAGCTCAAAACCGCCAAAAAGCCAGCTCAGCGGCTCGCCCCTAGCTGTTCTCAGTTAGAAAGCTGAGCCTGGGTCCATTGATACCACCCCACCCCGAAAAGCCCCACGTTTAGCGACGTGTGGCGACTGTGATAGGGATGTGGCGTTGAGCCTCCCCTTACTTTGACCTCACCCGACAAATACCTAAAAATCAATCCGATATTATGTTAGACTGTTGACAGAGAGTATTAGGAGGGATTATAAGAAGGGCGTAAGATGGACAAGATAGGCAAAATAATCACATCTGTCAGCCATACCGCTTATGTCTTTATCTGCCTCGGGATTCGCTCTTTCAAAGGCACTTTTTGGTTGAGTCTCTCTAAGGTCTTGATTGGGATGGAATGCAGATTCGTTTTCGTGGGCTTGCGGTTCTTGACAGCTTCCCAAGCAACCAATCCGGGTCCGTTAAACACTTCTGTGAATGTGCCGTCAGCGTGAATCTTGATACCCAGGTAATAATCGGGTATATGATCCGCAGGGAAGGTTAGTGAACTCTTCATAGTTGCTTTTATTTGCACTTGTCTGCCATCTGATGTCCTCCCATCGTGATGTCTCTGAAGACCTTCGTGTAGCTTAATGTCATATGCAGCTTCCACAAGCACCTCACCGAGATCACCAACAAGGCGACCGTCAAGAGTAAACCTTTTCTTGGGGTATGTACTTTGCAACTGATTCACAATTTGGAGCAACCGCTTTACAGCATCTGGAATAGTGATCTCCACAACCATCTCCCGCAGGCAAACAATTGGTTCCCCGGCAACTTTTGATGTTTGTGCACATTCTACTACTCTCAGGGAATATCGGTCAACCGAGTCGGGCGCATTAAACATTCACTCATTAGGTGCAGAGTTGTTGTTCTTCGCCTATGTCTGAGAGACGAAGCCCCAATTATTGACTGACGCTTGCCAATTTGTCAATGAGTCTGGAGAAATCCCCTGTATTTTCATATTTGCGATCCTCATCCGGCCCATGGTGCCATGCTAAAGTATAGACAGGAAACCCCAGTTTTTCCTCTGTGGCCTTGTATTTGTAGGATTGGCGCTCACTCATAGTCACGTAGGCGCAGAAAATGCTTGGATTTATCGATTGTACAGCTCTAAAGACCGAACCAATGCGGGAGGAGTCCTCTTTGCTGAAGAGTCCCGAAGTCTTGATTTCCAGTACCGCAAGGACATCCGCAGGGCTGTACAGAATCTCGAACTCTACATTGGCACCTCTCCGGGGGATTATTAAGTCGACTTCAAACTTGAGTCCCTTTAAATATACATTGGGACGCGACGCTCCGATCCTGCGTTCCTCGAAAGCGCGTCTGAGGATCTCTATTACTAGGGTCCCAGTGAACTTCTTACTTTGCACACCTAGTGATTGCTTTCCTTGTTTCAGCAAGCTAAATAACTCTTGTTCCAGCATGGCAGCCTCTTGTATATTACATCAGCACTACTATTATACCAAACCAATTCATCACTGCGTTGCACATTTTAGCGTTTTGTTACCCGCAATATAACCTACGAGTGTACAATCTAAAAGCTATTGGTTCAGAACCGCCAAAAGCCAGCACAGCGGCTCACCCATAGCTGTTCTCAGTTAGAAAGCTGAGCCTGGGTCCTTGTGTGCTACCACCCCACCCCGAAAAGCCCCACGTTTCGTACTGTATGCCGACTCATGGGGAACGTGGCGTTGAGCCTCCCCTTACTTTAACCTCACCCTCTGGACTAGGGTTCAGCTTTGCTTTCCCACACCAGGGCACAGCAGGCTACTACGAGCCGGAGAAGTTTAGACGAGCAGCAACGATTAGTCTAGGAGGGTAACGATTACCCTTTACCACAAGGAAATCCTTGCGGCAAGGCTCAAGAGGGGTTATAATCAGATAGGGAAATTAACGAGGGCTTATGGCAAGGAGTTAAGCTTTCGTTTCTCGTCTTTGGATTTCTAATCATGGAGGGGAAATATGGACGTGACAGAGAGAGATTCTGAACCAGTCAGGCGGCCTGTCGGCCTCGGCGTGATCAACATGAAGGGCGGAAGTGCCAAGACGACAGTGGCCCTGAACTTGGCTTATTTTGCCGCACGCGGTGGCCATAAGACTCTTCTGGTTGACCTCGACCCGCAGGCTAGTGCGAGTATCTATGCGTTAGGCTCGACCGAGTATCGGGATTTACTGGACACCGGGCAGCCTACAATATATGAACTTTTTGAGAGGTTTACACCAGGTCGCTCCTGGGTTACTCTCGCAGATACAGTACATCGCATCCAGATAAATTGGGATCTGCTGCCGTCCAAGCTGGATTTTTCTTGGGTTTTGAAGAGCCCCACCGGACGAGAACAAGCCCTAAAAAGAGTTCTGGACAGCGAAGCCTCGGAGTATGAGCTCGTTATCATTGACTGCCCCCCTACGGAATCCGTTTTCACTACGGCTGCTTACCTTGCTAGCCAGTGGCTATTGGTTCCTGTCACCCCTGAGCCCCTAGCGAGTATTGGATTCCCATTGTTGGAGAAATCGTTGCAGGAGTTCAGGAACCTTTATGGCTGGGCCCCCGCTGTGGCCGGAATCGCATTCGTGAGGGTACAAGGTCAACCCTGGGAAGAAGAAGTCATGCTGGGCGTGATTGCGGAAGCGTCGAGATTGGACTTGGATATATTCAATACGCAGGTTCGCTGGTCTAGGTCGTATGTTAGAGGTTCGAGCGCAGGAGCGTCAATAGACAGGACGCCGTATGCGCGTTGGGATAGGAAACAAGAGATGCGAGCACTGGCGAATGAGGTCTTCACGAAGATTGGATTTTAATGCGGAGGAGAAGGTGGAGGGACTGTCTAAAGAGTTTCTAATTGACCTGTCCCGCATCCTGCGGCGGCACGGCTCCGAGCCTTGGCATCAGCTTGCCGATGCCTTGGCTGATCGAAAGGCGAGAGAAAAAGTCCTGCACCTCCTGAATGAGTTGAGCACCGTCGCAGGTAAAAAGCATGAGCCAGCTACACCCAAGGAACCTAGAGAACATAGGTCCAATAGTGATCTCGCCTCAGAACTGATAGAGCAGATACGTGGCCAAGAGCCATCAAAGGCAGATCGGCTCCGCAAGTTCTTGGAAGACTACAATGCTCGGCACATTCTGAGCAATAGGAGAGACGTCACTGCCTTTCTCGAAAAACTCGGTGTCACTCCACCGCAAAGGCACACCAGAGATAAACTGGTACGGCTCGTCATAGGTGCCCTTGCAGGTCTGTCGATAGACCAACTGGAAGACCTCCTGGGCAGAGTGGAGTCACGGGGAAAGAGTTCATACGGCAAGTTGTTTGACGCTATCACGCGACCCCGCAGACCCTCGCCCCGTCCACCAACGTAAGATCGCTATCGCAACGGACACTTGGCGCAATGAATACTAAGAGTCTTTAAACATTAAGACTTAAATCATTAAAAACATCATCATTAACTTTAGTCTTAAGTCTTATGATTAGTTAATGGGGGGTCTATACCACCTGGGGCTGGTCACCTGTCATGTTGAAATCCGCGACTATTTCAAAGGGTGGCATAGTGAATCTTTTTACGAATTTGGCTAACTCTCAATTCTACTGTCAAGGTATTGAATAATTAGTGTCGCTCTTTCTTCCAGAAAGGATGCATACTGATTTTTTTGATATATGACTTTCTTGAGTGGCATCAGATTGGAGTTCAGTATTTTTGAATAAGCACTAGACGGCACTGTGTCAAACATGTAATCGGACGGTGACTTGCCCGCAATCTTTTTGTTTGAATCTGCGGGTAAGAAGCAAAAATTACAAAGCGAGTTTATTTCGTTAGTTTCTATATCTTTCGTTTTAAGGAATGCTCTAGGGAAAATATGGTGATACTCTTTCGCATTATATTCAGAAAGGGCAACTCCTAAGTCTATTCTATTTCCATTTACTAAATTTCGTGGATTTTTTTGAGCTAGTAATAATAAAAGCGCTCTAGCGAAGGGACTACTCTTGCTGAATCTTTGGTTAACCAAAGTAGCTTTATCAACAGAATAGGAATATTTATCGATATCTGAATAATCATGATTTACTACCTTTTCGAAGAAGGTTATGTCATCGTTCATTTTCGTATCAGTCGAACCAGAGTATCTTCTAGAGAAAGAAGTTTTCCAGAACCATTGTTTTAGAATTTTACTTTGCTCTTGGTCGGGAGTATTTACTTTGGAAAAGAAAAATGCAAGAGGAACGATTTGATGGGAATGCGGTAAGAAGTCCCTCGAACTTATGTGTAATTCTGTTGATAGAAAATCAATAGACTTCTCTAAGCTACTCTTTAGCTTATCAATACTATTTCTGACAGTCTCTGGTTCCAGTCCAAGAATGTCTCTAGTCTTAGTTGTTTTTTTAATAATACCAGCTAGACATTGCAAGATAATCTTGTCTGGTGTTTCTCCAAACCCCTTTATTTCTAATATCTCTGTTAAATCATCAAGCTCTTCTCTTAGGTGGAATTCTTCGCTCCATGTCCACGCAATCATTAAATCAAGGGTCGTAAGTTTTGTACCTGTATTGTTTATTCTTTCGAATATTATACCTACTTCTTCTTTCTTGCGTTTTGTGGTGGTAGTAACTGGTATATCGTAATTCTGAAACTTTGATTGTAAATCGCGAGCTTTTTGTCTATATTTTTCATCAAGTTTATTAACGTCGTCGAAAAACTTATTTACGTCTAATAGTGAAGTCATTTTCAAATTTGCGTGTCCATTGACTAAATCACAATCAGGCACAAATTTATCATCGTCTAAATCAAAATATATTTCAAAAATATCTTGGTCTATATCATACCTAGCATTCTGTGGGTCTCTACTCCTATCTTTGCAGAATGTCGCATAAATTGTAGCTAATCTTTGTTGTCCGTCAAGAACGTAATTAACAGGATAAGCAGGTTCTCTTGCTGGAATTAAGAAACCGCCTATGTTTCGAGTCGAATTTAACCTTTCGCTCGTCTGCCACAGAAGTATGCTGCCTATCGGATAATCACGATAGATACTGTCCAATAATGCTAGTACCTGTTCCTGCTTCCAAACAAATCCTCTCTGAAAAGCTGGGATTTTGATGTCCCCCTCTTCGATTCTACTGATTATTCTATCAATCCTACGAGGAGTTGAGGTAATTTCTGACAATGTCATATTAGATATCCTCCTAATGTTTACTTCCTCCAAAATACCCTATCCCCACCCCCCTTACTTCACCATCGGCTGCCACCCACTCACTCCCCCCCAAAATACCCCAGCGCCAGCTTAATCTTTTCCTCCTAATAGTATATCCCCTTGTGGCACTGGTTACAATCAGAGGTTACTTACTTATCCCCTTATCTCCTCCTTGATGAGCAGTTTAGCGTGGCACTTTGGGCACTCCATCACTTACCCTCCCCAAGCTGAGGCTGTGATAGCGGTGCGAACTTAAGGTGCTCCTCGTGCATCTCATCCCTCTGGACATGGCGGTAGACCTCGGCGGTAATGCCGACATTAGCATGGCCCAGTATCCGGGATATCACCTCAAGCTTAGCTCCCCGCTTGAGGGCATAGGTGGTAAAGAAGTGACGGAACTGGTGGGCGGTATAGGGCTTGATGCCCGCCTTCTTGCATAGCCGTTCAATCATCAGGTTAGAGGCCTTCGTGTTCCATATCCCTGTTTTATCTTTGGTGGGGAATATCATTGGCTCACCCTCGGGTAGGGTTTGGCGATAATCTTTAAGGACTTGAGCTGTCAGGGGCAGGAGTGGCACTACCCTCTCCTTATTCCCTTTGCCCAGCACTATAGCCTCAAGGTGTTCGAAGTCGATCTTATTCCACCTTAGTGATGCCAACTCTGACCTTCTCATCCCGGTGGTAACCAGTGTGATTATCCAGGCCATGGCCTTGGGCTTGTTCCTCCTGCTATCCCGGTCAGCATAAAGGGTGGTCAGGAGCTTGGTGACCTCATCCTCGGTGGGTATCTCCCGCTCCTTCTTCCCGACCTTAGGCCGCTTGATCGGGGCCGCGGGGTCCTGTGGCCAAAGCCCTTCTGCTCTGAGGAAGCCGAACAGACTCTTGAGTGCCCTGATGTAGTTACCTACCCCTGTGGGGGACATAGTCTGCATCTTCTTAGCCAGGTTCTGCTTGATTGATAGGGTAGTGGGTGTGGGGTCTTCCCTGAGGTAGGTGGTAAGCAGGGTCTTGTAGGTCTTTATGGTGTTTCGGCTCCAGTTCTGGGCGGTAAGGTGGGCTTCCCACAGTTCCATGCCGTCAGCGGGGGTCTGGAGGCCAGCGGATGGAGTCAGGGGGACAGTGATGTTCTCCCTCTCGGCAAGCTGTCTGATAAGGTTAACCACCAACTCCTGGGATGGTGGAGACAGCTGCCTGAGGGCAGATATGGAGGTTTGAAGTTGCTCATCCATGTATAGCTCCTCAATATTAGATTCAG
>SDBU01001704.1_pt1 | contig 30598 bp, 19 predicted proteins | sample 2277071 | NCBI WGS metagenome assembly SDBU01 (sample SAMN10397929, study PRJNA504765) | marine sediment metagenome | isolation source: marine sediment core GS08_GC12, 126 cmbsf | place: Arctic Ocean: Gakkel Ridge, Loki's castle | collected 2008 | reverse complement strand
ATGGCATATCCTGACTCCTCCTCGTGAGTTCAAAATACACCAAATGTGTAACCAATGTCCTGACATAACCTGGTACCTATCTCATGATACTATACACTCAAGGAGACCTTCCCTACAAGACTGGATTCCTGCTTTCGGGCCTGTTGAAAAAGCTAACAAAAGTCATAGCGAGGAGCGAAGCGACGTGGCTATCTCGTTTGTGGACATCTACCGCCCACAAAACCCCTGTGGTTCCGGTAGGTGTGGCGCACCTCTTGAGGTGCGTATACAGTTCCTGCAATAACCTGAGTATACAATGGAACAGAAACTTACCGCGAGGAGGCCACCCGTCGGGTATGGTCAGAGTGGGACAGATGTGGACATCTGCTGCCCACAATGGTAGATACAGTAGGTCAGGACCCTTGCGGTCCTGACGAATGGTGAAATTGGCAGGTCTCTTAAGGAGACCTGCCCTACAAGACTACAACAAAATCGCTTAGACTACCACCAGCACAGAGGTGGCTCAGGCCCGCCTTGAAAGAGGTAGGCAACCAGGTAAGTTATGTCAGCAACGTCGATGTAGCCACTTCCGTCCACATCTGCTTCCCTGTCGAATATGGGCGGAGGACCGCCCTGGAACAGGTATGAGACAAGGTAAGTCAGATCGCCCACATCTCTGCTGCCGCTGTGGTCGACATCGCCTCGTATGATACAATCGGGAGGAGGTATGGGCCTGTTGTTGTCGTCGTACCACTTCTTGCACTGCTCGACTTCATCCAGGAAATCGCTCAGGGTGCCGTTCAAGTGGGACAGAACCCCGACCCAGAAGGCGAATGTGTCTGTTATCGATAGCGTGGCCAGCGTGTCGAATGTCATGATTGTGTGCAGATCAACATTGTCGGAGTCAGAGACGGCGTATCCGCTATAAGACATGTACTTAAACAACGAATCCCCAACTAGGCCGCCGGTGGGATCGACCTGAGTGGCATTGTCCAAAGTGCGAGCACCATGCGGCGTGGTATCGTATGGGACGAAGTTTTTGTAGGCCATGAGGAAGCAGACTCCGCCCCAGCGGCTGTCATTGGGCTGGCAACCATCGCCGCTTTCCTCCGCCCCCTGCTGGTAGATCAGGTTGTGCGGGTAGTCGAAACCGGAATGATTGCGGTAACCGGTGTCGGCCGGGATATTGAAGTCAACCACTTCGCCAATGCGAAGACTGGTTGGTGCCGGTTTGGTGGTGTCGTTCAAATATATCTGGATGTGTTGCAGCACAAAGCTGCACGTATCAGGATGAAAAGTGGGGGCGTACCAGTCTATTTCAAGGGCGATCAACGAATCATGGGTTACAAACTTACCGCTGCGGAAAACGTGATAGTAACCGGAGTCCGCCGTAGGTGAGTAGTCGTCGACCGGCACAAAACCGTTGGAGTCAAGATAACTGGTGCCATAGATGGAGAAATTGACCACCGTATCGTTGCCGTCACGGACATAACCGATAACGATCGAACCGTCATAGATGTAAACATCAGCAGTTGGATCACAGTCACCGGCAGCGTGATAGTCCAGGTTGACACCGCCGATCCCTTCCTTACCGAAATTGCCGGTGTTGCTGACGATCAACTTCGTGCACGCCGTGCTGATCGTATCCCAGACCGGCACGACGGCAGCGTTTTCGGCATGGCAAACCACCGCTATGGCTGTCTGCACGAAAACTGCAACAGCAATCAATGTGAGTTTCATTTTATTCTCCCGTTTTCGGGGGGATGCTGCTCGGAAAGGAATCGGTACATTGCCGACCAACCCTCTCCAAAAGTAAGATACGAATCTGGATATGCTTGTCAACTAATATCTTACGACAGAATACGAGTTATCAGTTAACCTCTTTATTATTGACTTCCGGGCCACTTTCGTGTATCTTTAAGTACCGTTCGATCAAATGTCCGGCTCAACCGATCATCTTTTCAGGCGAGAGGTGCCTTTGTGCTGAAAATGTTTGTATGTTCTGCAATAACCGTCGCATTGCTGGCGGCAACACCGGCGAGTGGCCAAATGTGTGGGGATGCTAATGGCGACACCACAGTCAACATCACGGATCTCATTTACGTCATTGAGTACCTGTGCGACAATCCGACGGATCCCCCGATCAATCTGGATAATGCCGATTGTGACGGTATCTGGTGGGTGACTATCGGTGATGCCGTGGCTCTGAGCAACTATATGTTTCACATGGATAACCTTGACTGTCAGGACTCCGGGACTTATGCCTTCTACAGTGCGCCCGATGATACAGTCTTTTTCCCGAGGATGCTGGGCGTACCTGACGGTGTCAACCAGGTTTCTCTGCCGGTGGTGACATCGTTTCAGGACTCAGTGGATGGCTTCTATCTGCCGTTTCTGCGTCACGGCACCGGCTCCAACGGAGTTTTCAGCTACAGTTCGGTTTACGCTGAGGGTATCAATATATTAGTCCCCAGGGATGTATCCGGAGACACCACCGCCCTGCTCGGGATCGATCTCACCAGGAATCAGTTCGGCGGCAGCAACGAGTTTTTCTCGATTGAGTATAACCGGGTTGGTTCCGGTACCGGCGATATCATGCCCGAACTGGTTGACCGCTCGGCGTTATGGCGTGTGTGCATTGAGAGGAATGGTGAACTCTGGCTGCCGGTGGTTATGTACTACGATGTTGACCTGCCGCCGGATACGCTGTTCGTTTCGCCGACCGTGTTGCAGGGTGAAGTGACTTATCTGGAAGCTTTCACTGATACTTTCCCGGTGGAGTTTACATCGGCTCCCATGCCGGTTGATTTTGACCTGGTTCCTTCTGAGAGTTGGATCGTCATTGTCGATCCATCGCCGAGTGGCTATCAGACACCGGCTTCAGTTGAGGTAACGTTCAACTCGGCTTCTCTGGAAGTCGGTGTTTACACCGGAACCATAGATGTAGTTGATGTGGATCCATCGGTGATCACGACCGTGGATCAAATAGACGTCTCTCTGTCCGTCAACTCGCTGCTTTATCCCTGGGGTGACCTGGACTGCAACGGTCAGACTGATGTGGCTGACCTGATGTTGCTCATTGGCTACCTGTTCCTGGGCGTGCCGCCGCATCCACCCTGTCCGTAGCGACGCTGCGAACCACAAAGATAGCACAAAACGAGCGGCGAACCTCATCTCTGAGGTCCGCCGCCTTGATTTATGGAGTCGGGCAGTCCGGCTCGGCTCCGCCCTGGAAAAGGTAGGCGACCAGGCAGGTCAGATCGCCGACGTTGATGCCGTCATGTTCGGTCACGTCGGCCATTTCCAGCACCGGTGGTGGTGCTCCACCCTGGAAAATATAGGCGACCAGGTAAGTCAGATCACCGACATCGGGACCGATGCCGTTGCCGTCAACGTCGCCGCAAATCAGACCGGTATCCGTCACCGGACCGACACTGTTCATGCGACGGTTGTATTTCCAGAACGGCACCATAGGTGCTGTAGCATGGTAGTAAATGCCCTCGAAATTGAGGAAGATGATTTTCCCATCACCCGTGGAAGCGACCAGATCAACATAGCCGTCCCGATCAATGTCACCTGCCGCCGGGACCTGGCGCTGGTACCCGCCGCAGATACTGCTGACGGTAACCAGTGGCCAGCCTGAAAGCACTTCTCCGTTGCGGTCCCAGGCCAGTATTCTTTCCTGATCATAAGTACAGAAAATGTCCGGCTCCGCATTGGCGACGATGTCGGGATACCAGTCGCCATCCATGTCAACCATGATGGGGGAGTAGAGCTTGGCGGGATTGGGCGCCATGGCCAGCGTGGCCTGGGTTGAGTCACCCAGGTAACCGGCGCCGGCATTGCGCCACGCGAAGACATGGCTGGTACTCAACTCATACACTGTCGTAACATACTCGACGCTGCCGTCGTAGTCCAGGTCGACAAAACGGGGAACCGCCGGAATCAGAAACTTGTCTATCCCGGTGTTATGTGGCCAACCGGGTTTGGGAACCAGGTCCTCATCAAAAGCGTACGTCCACCACTGCCCCAGCGAAGTATTCATGAAGCCAAAGACAATCAGTTCCAGTTTGCCGTCGCCATCCATGTCGGCTGCCGACAAATTCTCGACGACGAAACTATCCGTCGGTTCCATATTAAGGTCAAAGCTGTCCAGGACATTGCCGGCAAGGTCGGCCTGGAAAACCATGCTCACAATACTGTCGGCACCATACTTCGAGGTGAAACTGAAATATAACTCATCGGTGCCGTCGTCATCGAGATCAGTGGCAACATAGGAACAGTAAAAGTCTGATTCGGGGTGGCTGGCCGGTGGTATACCCATCCTGAAAGAACCATCAGGGTTGTAAACATAGTAGGCATGTTCAGTTCCACTCCCGGGATAATAGTGGACTTCGTCTCGACCGTCACCATCGATATCTCGTAATGAGACATACGGTGCGTTATAGTCGTCACCCCACAGATTGTTGAGGTTGGGCGGGTAGGCGGTCAGTTCAATATCGAAAGCGGGTTCGGTGGATGGGAAACCCATCAGATGGGCGTAGGTACCGCCGCCGATGGGAATGCCGACAGCCACCAGGTCGTCCACGCCGTCACCGTCCAGATCACCGACCGCGGGTGGGATCCGAAAGTCATATCTGGCGACAGCCGGAACGCCGGAAGTCTTGGGCGAACCATCCGGGTTCGCAAAACGGAGGGTGTCGCTGGTAGCGATCACGATTTCGTTGGCGCCGTCATCATCGAAATCGCCGTAGTTGATAACCACTGAAGGCTCACCGGAGAACGAAAGTTGCCAGCCGTTGTCGCCGGAAAAGGGTGAGCGTACATAGACGGCCACCGAATCCGTGGCACTGAGCGACCCACCCGAGGAATAGACAGAAAGACGCAGAGTGTACCAGCCGTCATCCAGGCCGCCGGTATTCCACTCGATCAACTCACCATTCACGACCGGCAGATCGACTTGACAGATCGTATTCCATGCGGACGGCGAGATACCGGCGCCATACTCAGCCAGGTAGTAGCCGAAATCAGGCGCGCTGGCGGTGCCACTGACAATCGCTGCCATCACCACCGTGTCGCCTGCTGCCGGTGTCGCTATGGTAGCAGTTGTACTGTTGGCGATATAGATGGTTACGGATGATATGTTGGCCGAGCCCACCTGCAGACGGATAGTGTACTGACCGTCGAGAGTGTCGGTCACCCACTGGGCCAGGGTGCCGCCGGTGACCGGGCTTGAGGACGAGTATATCTGCTGCCACTCGGTCGGGGTCGGTCCCCAACCGTATTCGACTACATATCCGGGGAAGCTGCTGCCGTCGGCTACGCCGGAGATGTCGATAGTGCCGGACACCAATTGATTGGGGAGTGGTGACTCGATTTTGGCGCGTACCGCCGGAGCGTTGTTCAGAGCCTGGTAAAGATTGACGCGGCCGTAGCCGCTATAAATGTCCCAGCCGGGGTAGTTTTCGCCCAGTCCATAGGGGTCGACGATGTCATCGGCGGTGGACTCGAGTATTGCCTGGGCAGTGTCCGGCGTCAATCCGGGGGAGACGGCTCGCAAAAAGGCTGCCACTCCGGCCACGTGGGGACAGGCCATGCTGGTCCCCGAAGCCAGGTAGTAGTTCTCGGCGATGATGTGTACGTTGGGTTCATTATGGCTGGCGTACATGTCAGTACCGGCGGCGCGCAGGGAGAGAACGGACAATCCCGGCGCGAATATTTCCAAGTGTTCACCGTAAGTCGAAAATGTAGTTACCTGGTCCAGGCTGCTGGTGGCGCCGACGGTGATAACTCCCGGCGAGGCGGCCGGGTAATTGGAGAACTCCGACCCGTCGTTACCGGCGGCCGCACACAGAATTACACCCTTCGACCGGGCATAGGCCAGAACGTCATCCAGTAATTGTACCTGCCAGGGATAGCCCCAGCTCATACTGATGACGTCGGCGCCGTTGTCGGCGGCGTAGACAATAGCCTGGGCGCCAAATGACGAGAGCATAACCGGTGCAAACTTGAGCGCCATGATGCGAACGTCGCTGTTGATGCCGGCGATACCCTCGGCGTTGTCGGTTACACCGGCCACTATTCCGGCGCAATGCGTTCCATGGCCATGCTGATCAGAGGGATCATTATCGCCGTTGAATGGCGGCATGCCGGTGTTTCCACAGAAATCCCAGCCGAAAACGTCGTCGATGTAGCCATTGCGGTCATCATCCAGTCCGTTGTCGGGGATTTCCGCCGGATTGGTCCAGATGCGGCCGGCCAGGTCGGGATGATCCGGGTCAACACCGGTATCGATAATGGCCACGACCACCGTGAGGGTGTTGTCGGGAGGATTCTCATAGACTTCCTGGAAGTCGATATCAGCATCGACCGTGCCGTACTCCAGCACCAGAGTGTCGTTATAACTTCCTTCCCGCCGCAGAACGTGATAATAACCCTGGCCGGTGTTATTCAGCGCCCACTGATGCGGGTACAACGGATCATTCGGCATCTGGTACAACTCGGCCGGCCAGTCAGGATGGGCGTAGGCCACCACGTCCAGGCTGGAGTAGTCTGTAATCATCTGTTCCAGGTCAGCGCCTTCGGGGATCTCCACCACCAGTACGTTGCGTAAAGGGTGTGTGGGGCATTGCTCCCGGACTGCCTGAAAGAGCCACGATTGCTGCCGGACCGCATATTTTCGGTTTACCGCATCAAACGATGCCTCCCCGATAGCCCCGGCTCCATTCTTGTCATGGCCCAGCACCACCGAGACGTCCGGGCGCAGTTTGACAATAAGCCGTGTTATCACGATCGACTGGTCAGCAGCGTCGGTCCGGTAATATGCCTGCACCGCCGACGGCAACGAAGCAGACAGCATACACGAAAGCAGCAGACAGATCATCAGTTTTCTCATCATGGTTCTCCCAACTCTGGAAATGAACATTGTTGGTTCAACAGACCGTTGTACAACGCAAACATACGAAGTTTCGGTTCTACTGTCAAGCCTATTCTTAACAACGACTTGCGGATCGAGGCCGGGTTGGACGGCGACCCGTCCCAGCCGCACCGAAACCACGAATTTCATTTTGTTGCTTGCAGTTCATCGATATTGCGGCTAATTGCGACATCATGAACGACAGCTTGCTTGAAAATATCAACCTCCGTTTTGACCATGCCGCGTTGAAACCCGACATCGGTGAGAAGATGATCCGCAACCTCTGTGATGAGGCACGCCGGTACCGGTTCTTCTCGGTGGCAGTCAATCCGGTGTGGGTGCTGCCGGTCCGTGATGAATTGCGCGGCAGCGACGTCAGGATACTGACGGTATCAGGTTTCCCCCTGGGAGCCAACCGGACCGACGTCAAGGTGGCGGAAGCGGCCAGGGGTGTTACCGATGGTGCCCACGAGATCGACATGGTGGCCAACATCGGCTGGCTGTGCGAAGACAGCTTTTCCCGGGCCGAACGGGAGATTGCCGAGGTCCGCTCGGTTCTGCCGCACAATGTAATCCTGAAAGTAATCATTGAAGCCGGTTGTCTGACACAACAACAGCAGGTGACGGCTACCGCCGCGGTCATTAACGGCGGCGGCCAGTTCGTCAAGACCGGTACCGGCTTCTTCGGCGGCGCTACGGTAGAACAGGTGCAGACACTGTTTGCGGCGGCCGGGGGACAGATCGAAGTCAAGGCCTCGGGTGGCATTCGCACGCTGAAGCAGTGTCTTGAGTTGCTTCGGGCCGGAGCCACGCGGTTGGGAAGCTCAGCCTCGGTGTCGATAATGCAGGAGATCGACCGGTAGGTTGTCCTCTCGATGACGGCGGCCATAGTTTGATCAAATGCGTGCCGTGCTGCTTCAGGATTCTGCGGTTGCCTTGACGGGTCATTCAGTGTATTTTCCACTTGTCCCTATGGTGAATAAGACAAGAAAATCTCGGCGACCTTTTCTGGGGATGCATTTCAAGTGTTGTAATGTATACTCGCGCATCTACTTGAACAGGAAAGGGACGGCTTTTGTCGGCTGGTGCCCCCGTTGCGCCGCCGGGGTCGAGGTCAAGGTCTCTCCCCAGGGAAGTAATGCTCGCTTTTTTACCGCCGGTCGGTAACCGTGGATGATGTAGTATGGCCCTGTTGAAATCAAAAATTGTCGTGGTGCCTTTAGGTGAAGTCGATTTCATGCTGGTCAATCGACTGGCCACCGATCTGGGGCCGGTTTTTAACCGTTCTGTGGACATTCTTAAGGGTATGAAAATGCCGGTCGAGTCCCACAACGTTGTCCGCAACCAGTACTACGCCCAGGTGGTGCTGGCCAAGCTGGAGCGAACCCGAGCCAATAACCGCGAAAAAGTGATAGCCGTCTGCGAAGACGACCTGTACCTTCCCGAGGATAACTATGTTCTGGGACATACCGACACACTGTCGGGAACGGCTGTGATTTCGTTGTTTCACATCCGGGTGGAGTTTTACGGATTGCCGGAGGATGACAGCAAGATCTACCCGCGGCTGTTCAAGGAAGCCGTGCACCGAACGGCGCACCTGTTTGAACTGTCGGAGTGCCGCAACCCCAGATGTGTCAACTATTACAGCCAGGTAATGATGGATATCGACAACAAGGGTGAAAAGTTCTGTGACATCTGTAAACGCCGCCTGGTAGAAGTTACCTGATACCGGGACATGAAAGACATTGACCTGTGAACCTTGACCAGATTATTGATTTGCTGAAGCACGACACGGCCATCCGCCGTAATATCACGCACTGGAAATCATATTCACCCCGTAAGGCCGTCTGGGCAGATTTCCCGGCCACACTGGATCAGCGATTAAAAGCGGTTATGCATGAGCGCGGCATTACCCGTTTGTATTCGCACCAGGCCGAGGCGATTGAGGCGGTGCTGGCGGGCCGCCACGTAGTGGTCGTCACACCCACGGCATCCGGCAAGACGCTGTGCTACAACCTGCCGGTGCTGGATCGCACGCTGAAAGATCGCAACACCAGGGCACTGTACCTCTTTCCCACCAAAGCGCTGGCCCAGGACCAGTTGAGCGAACTGTACGGCCTGATACAGAAGTTGGACGTTGACATCAAGACGTATACTTTCGATGGTGACACGCCTCACACGGCGCGGCGGCTGGTGCGATCAGCCGGACACATTGTCATCACCAACCCGGACATGCTGCATACCGGTATCCTGCCCCATCACACCAAGTGGATCAAACTCTTCGAGAACCTCAAGTACGTTGTTATCGATGAGGTGCATCAATATCGCGGGGTGTTCGGTTCGCACCTGGCCAATGTGATCAGGCGGCTGACACGTATCTGCCGCTTCTACGGCTCGGACCCGGTTTTCATCTGTTGTTCGGCAACCATCGCCAACCCTGACGAGTTGACCCGGAAGATAATCAACCATCCGGTCAAACTAATCAACAACAATGGCGCACCATCCGGCGAGAAGCATTTTCTCATTTACAATCCACCGGTTATCAATCAGCAGTTGGGCATACGCAAATCGGTCATCAACGAAGCCTCGCGGCTGGCGGCCGGGTTTCTCCGACACCGGATACAAACAATTATCTTTGCGCACTTTCGTCTCTATGTCGAGGTGTTGCTGACCTACCTGCAGCGCGAACTGAAGGGGGAATTCGGCCGGGGCATCAACATTGCCGGTTACCGGGGCGGCTATCTGCCCAACGAACGTCGGCGTATCGAAGCCGGTCTGCGCGACGGCAGTATCACCGGCGTGGTGTCGACCAACGCCCTGGAACTGGGTATCGACATCGGCGGTCTGGACGTGTCGATTATCATGGGTTATCCCGGATCGATTGCATCGTTGTGGCAACAGGCCGGGCGAGCGGGACGGAGCACCACCACCTCCCTGACGATTATGATCGCCAGTTCCACTCCCATCAACCAGTTCCTGTGCGCCCAGCCGAAGTATATCTTCGAGCGCACGCCCGAGTCCGGCATTATCGATCCGGACAATCTGATTATTCGCACCAACCACATGAAGTGCGCCGCTTTCGAATTGCCGTTCGACGAGACCGAATACGGCTCCTCCGACGGCACCCGGGAGATACTGGATTATCTGGAAGATGCCCGGGTCGTGCGCAGGACCAGTGATCGTTACCACTGGTCGTCCGAAATATATCCGGCCGGACAGATTTCACTGCGGTCGGCATCGCCGAATAATTTTGTCATCCTCAATGAAAGCAAGAACTACGAAGTGATCGGCGAAGTGGACTACTTCTCGGCGCCGATTTTCCTGCATCCGGAAGCCATTTACCTCCACCAGGCCCGGCAGTACCAGGTGACGCGGCTGGACTGGGACGGTAAGAAGGCGTATGTCAAGGAAGTCGATGTCGATTACTACACTGACGCCGAGACCAAGACGGACCTGAAAGTGCTCCAGGTAAACCAAAGTACTTCCTACGGTGAGGCTGAGATAGCCTGTGGCGAAGTCTCGACTACCAACGTCACGGTGATGTTCAAGAAAGTGAAGTTCCGTACCCACGAGAACGTCGGTTCGGGTGACCTTACCATGCCGGAACTGGAGATGCACACCAGCGCTTTCTGGTATTCTTTCCCGGGTGATATCGGTTTTCGGCTCAAGATCGAGGGTGCCCGGTTTGGAGGTTCACTGCGGGGTCTGGCCAATATCCTCGGTAAGATCGCTCCTTTGTGGGTGATGTGTGACCAGCGTGACCTGCGCTCGATATCGCAGGTGCGGTCGCCGTTCACGGAGCGACCGACGGTCTACATCTACGAAAACATCCCCGGCGGTGTGGGACTGTCAGAGAAATTGTTCACCGAGCATATCCCTCTCTTCGAATCCTGCCGGGATCATATCAAAAGTTGTCCCTGCGCCGACGGCTGCCCCACCTGTGTCGGCCCGCCTATGGAAGTCGGGCCGGGCGGCAAAGATGGGGCGCTTCAATTGCTGCAATATATGCTGGCCGTAGCGCCGGCCTGACGGCGACGCCACACGCTGCCTGAAACCGACTAACACGGCGGCGGTGCCAGACCACTCCAGGAATTAGTAATAGCACACCAGTAAATACTTCATTAGTATTGAGCCCCCGATGGTGCAATACCCGTACCGATGAACTTCCAGTTACGATGCCCGATAATCTGCACTGCCGCGATTTCTACTGTCCCCCCCACATCATTGGTGAAGCCTATTCTGATTCTCACTTGCCATCTATCCCCAGCATAAGCTCGTGGTGGTCCCCGCCAAGTAACAGTTGGCAAAGAGGGAATAGAATCAGACATTATCCGCGCCCAGCGAGTATAATTAGCACTCCCACTAGCCTTTGAGCTATACCACCAAAGCCCTTGAGATACATTGAAGGCAGCATTGACATAACCAGAAGTTCGTGCCGGTCCATAGATATAAGTATCATAAATCATCGTCTTTGCTGCATCCCCGGCACCACCCTTGAAGTTGATGATGATCGAATCAAGATACATATCACAAGGGGCCGTGCCTACAAAACGTAAAGTATCCAATAGGGTGTCCCCGCTGGCAACGGTTTTCAAACAACTGTCTTTCACAATAAAAGGAATCTGGCCGTCGGTATACTCAAAGGACTGCCACACGCTGTCGTTCGGTGTGTTGACGGGGTATGGGGGCTGGCAGTCAATGACCACTCTCTGCAAGGTGTCACCATAGTAGTTGAATGTCTCCATGTAAGCTATTTCTGTCCAGCCCCCCCATACAGCATTAGTATCAAGCACAATACTCGTGACAATACCGAGCCGCCCATCTCCAATAACAAAGAAGTCGGGCCGGTAAAAACTACGAACAGAATGTCCTTTTTCTGTCCCTCGCGGCATAGCTCGGCCTTCTCGTAAAAGCGGCTGTTCACGAATTGTGAAGTTCTTGCCACCGTCGAAACTCTCACCTATGGCTATATAATCAGCCCACGTTTCTCCGTTTATGGTAGCTGAAGATGCTAAAATGACAAGATAATTACGAGCGATGCGACGTATGGAGAAATGCCAGAAGTCATACGTCGAATCTTCAAAGCTCCATCGCATTTTCGCTGTGTCTACAACATACCAAAGCGTATCGCGGGGCAAGAAGAATGAATCGGAACCGATTACAACCGTATCAACAATCCAATCTTCGGCATACGTCCCACTTTCATAGATAACAATTTCATTTATACTGTCTCCATCACCACCAGGATATTGATCTTTATGGAGAGCCGCTAACCGCACAGTGTTGATATCATGCAACCATGCTGACGGAGATATAAATGCCTCTAATAGGCTGTCAGCGCTTCCGATATGAACAGTGTCGCCGTTGGTCTTGAAGATTTGTATTGGATGTTGCCCGGCAATGATGCTGTCTATATGAGATGCATAAACAATAGTAGTGTCTGCCTTGTCAGTATAGCAGTACGTCCCCCGAAAGATCACCCACATCTCACCATTGGCATCAGTTGATAAGTGAGGATCAGATGTGAAAATACACATGTGCACCGTGTCCCCATCCTCTATTTTGTAAAGGAATATCCCGGTGTCACCAGTACCACGATGTGCGGTATCTGCCGCATTACTAAAAACAGGATTGTGAAGAGTGCTATCGTGATAGCCACATGAATCGGTAATACTGTCCGTCCCCCACCAATACTCTTTCCATTCGCCCCAGATATCGTTGGTTACATAAAGACAGATATTTTCATGGAGCAGCCCGGCATCGTATGGTGTGGTCGCTATCCAATATGACCAACCCTTGTATTGCTGAGGGAAATACTGGATGCTGGGATGTACTTGACAGAAACTATCGGTTGAGTCTGCTGGCCCCCAGTAATGGTCTGGCATACGAATCTGAAGAATTGTATCAGGCAATCGACAATAAAGATTGCCTGTGTCGAGGTGATTCCGATGCCCAATGCTGGACACTTCACCATAAGCAAGGAAGTCACCAACCACCTCAAGGTTGACGCCTGAGATCCAGTTCTGAGAATCGGCCGCAACCGCCGCATCCAGTGCCGACACATCTACGCCGTCAACCAGATGCTTCCGGGTACGATTCACCGTTACCGACTTGACGCCGTAACCATAGGGTAGCAGCACGCGGGCCCGTTTGGTTGGCAGGGCCGGGCCGCCGATAGTGCCGGAAGGGGGACAGCCCGGCATGGTCACCTCTGAGAACTGCTGTCCGTCAATTTCGACCGTTTGCACCAAAGGGGCAGCAAAGTCGTAGGTGATTTTGATTTGATCGGCGATTGACTGAGCTGCGGCTGCCAGTATAAAAACAAGCACCGCACATATCAGTGTGCCAATGGTGCCCTTGAATGAACGGCGTGGTGTCATCATTACTCCTCCAGGGTTGGCCGCCAACTGGTCGACGGCTCCGGACGGCCGGGCCGCAAAGATGGGGCGCTTCAATTACTGCAATACATGCTGGCCGTAGCGCCGGTCTGACGGCGACACCGTAACTACGTGACACCTACGGGCAATCCGCCGGCGCCGGGTCGCCCTGGAAAAGATAAGCCACCAAATGGTTCAGATCGGCAACATCAAACGAACCATCGCCATTCACATCACCCTCTGTGGGGCATTGTGGCGCCGGGCCGCTCGTGAAGAGGTACCAAACCAACGAGGTCAGGTCACCCACGTTAACATCGCCGTTGTAGTCTACATCACCACGAATCCCGTCAGTGTTGCAGCAGCCAATAGTGAAACAGTGAGGACCATCCCAGGTCGGAGCGTAGCGTTCAGTCAGAGTGGTCCACGCCCATGTCGACCAGGGCCAGTTCACCATAGTATCCGCCACCGTATCTAAGCAGATTGTCTGACCCAGCAGGGAAGGATCATCCGGTATTTCAATCGTGATGCTCCAGGCTACATGATCGTAGACAATCCAGAATCCTCCCGCCGAGTCTTCACCATAGAAAGATACTGTGTCAGCGCCGATCCCGTCCGCTCCCGAGTGAGAGATCGACCGGTCTCCGAATGGCAGCCATCCCGGAAGATACTCCCCGTAGGTTGTATCCCAGTAGGCGCCGTCAGGTGAGTAGAGACGGAAAGCATTATTGTAGGCAAACAGACCACCGGTATGGCTGGTGTCAATCTGCACTCTCAGACGAAATTCAACTGAACTTCCAACAGCGATATGCTTGCCGCCCAAAGAGACGATTTCAGACAGAGATATGGCGTTTTCAGCCTTTGCCGTGGTTGCCAAAGCAACCAGTGACATCGTTAGCACAACTAAAAGCCGCATAGTAATCCTCCGGTTTCTATGAGTTCAAAAACACTCTACGGGCAAGGCAACGGCGGTCCACCGCCCTGGAACAAATACGCTACTAAAAAGGTCAGGTCGCCGACGTCGGTACTGCCGCTACCATCAACGTCGCCTTCTTCCGGGCAAGGTGGCGGTGGCCCCGACTGGAACAGGTATGCCACCAGGTAGGTTACATCGCCCACATTGATATCTCCTTGACGATCTACATCGCCTCTGAGTTCACAACATTCACAGCCGACACCAAAAGCACCCATAAGTATCCCGCAAGAATTGTTGGCCGGTGCACAGGGGGATGACCCGGCAATAGTGAAGTCGCCTGTAGCGGTATCACAAAATAGTGGATCGAGGGACAGGTTGCCGAATGTATCACCGGGGGTGAACCCGTCACCGACGAAATCGCCTCCGGGATTACCAAATGAGTTATTGCAGAACACCTTCTGATCAAAATATGCTGCCGACAAGTCTATACCCAGGTCTGTATTAAAGGCAAAGATGTTGTTGTATATTTCTGAAGAATCTGGTGAAGGTGATCGTGAAGAAACCGGATTTCCCTTGGGAAAATCCATGTAAGCAACAAAACCGTCATTATTGTCGACAAAGGTGCAGTTTGAGACATAGATATTCCGCCAATCCATCGACTGAGTAATGTAGAGACCAGCGCTGCCATTGCCCCAGAAAAGAGAATTGGTGACTTCCGTTTGAGGGTAATGGATTGTAGAAATGAATGCCCCGTGACCGATATTAAACGAGATATCTGAAGCGGCGATATATGCCGGTGCGTAATCTATCCAGACACCTGCGAATCCTGTGTTATATGAAATCGTACAGCCAGTTATCCGCAATATCGTAGTGTCACCGTAGCCTCTGTGGTAGATACCACAACACGTGTTGGCAATTATCAAACAGTTTTGTATTGTCGGCGAGGTATGTCTGCAATAAATAGCAGCTTTATCGAAGTAGGGATCAGATGCATCAGGCTCATCGTAGGCATTGGTCACAGTGAAACCATCGATAACGCAGGTGGAATCTTCTTCGTAATGAATATAAAACCCACGATGCTGCTCTGATTGACTCCCCTGACAGTCGATGATTGTCACCTCCGGGCCGTTCACTGACTCCAGCACTATGTTCTTTCCCCAGAAATCAAGGTCCCGGTTGCCGACGCCAGTGTAGGTCCCATCGGCCACTCGAATGGTGTCACCGGCCAATGAGACATCAATCGCATCTTGAATTACCGGCAGATCTCCCGGCACTTGAATGACCTGGAACTGATCAATCTGAACCGCGAACCTACCTTCCACCCATGAACCCCAGTGGCTGCCATTGTCAAGGCGAACCCGTAAGTAATACAGTCCGCGATCCGACAATGCAGAACCGGCATACGTTGCGAAGGTATCCGTGGAGGGGACCTGTCCGGATGACCACATCTCACCCGTACCCCAGTCGCGATCAGTGCCAACTTCAATCTCGTAACTCTGCTGAGTAGTTATCACTGTGTCAACATACGACCACCAGAATGTGGGTATCAATGTTCCCGAATCAATGGTCATGTTCACCGGCGCTGGAGGATCGAAAATCCAGGGGAAGGCTCCCATGTCACTGGGAGTGCCGTCAGGTTCATTAAACTGCGGATCAGGAACGCCGGCATTGATACAGGGCGAGAGGTACTGTAATCGGTAGTCGTGAGTTGTGGGATATTCAAAAAGCGGATCAACGGAAGTACCATTCGGTCCAATAGGGCTTCCGGGATCGAAAACATTGTTATAATCGACCCATGATCCATCAAGCCCGGAGCCAATTATGCCATTCTGACCGTTGTGGATTATGATGTTATTCACTACTATCGCTGTATCGTGACTGACATTGATTCCATAACGACGAGGATCGACAATAGTATTGTTATAGAAACTGGCGCGACCGCCAATAGACACGGATGCAAGCCCGCCGTTGTCGTGGAACAAATTGTGGTGGACACTAGGAGAAGCATCCGCATGAATCGTTACCACAGAAGGACTATTCCAACCTCCTTCTCGATTGTTAGTGAAAATATTGTTTCTGATAGTCGGTGCACTGGCGCTTATGTCCAACGCTGAAGATGCACCGCTGTTTTGGAGTGTAAAACCGGCAAACACGCAACCCAGGCCCTCACCATTGTTGAACGACACTATTGTTCCAGCCGTGGCTGGTTCCAAAAATGTGACCTCAGCACCACCCGAACTTAGCACCTTGATGTCCTGTCCATTGAAGAGAATGTTTTCAATATAAGTACCTGTCGCCACCAGCACCGTATCTCCATTCGATGCCGAGTCGATCCCGGCTTGAATAGTCGGCTGGTCCGCCGGGACATGAATGGTGGCGGCATTGATGCCTGACGCAATTAGCATACAGGCAAGAAGAAGGCTATACCATTTCATCATTACTACCTCGCCGGGCCGCCCTGGAACAGGTAGGCGACAAGGTACGTCAGGTCGCCGACATCAATGCTGCCCGATCCGTCAACGTCACCGGCTGCCGGCACCGGCGGTGGAGGACCACTCTGGAACAGGTAGGCGACAAGAAAAGTGAGGTCCCCAACGTCTATGGTACCATCATCGTTCATATCGCCGGTAATGTGGCCGACGATGGTAACGGTCCCGTCGACGGAGAAGCTGCTCTGGTCGTTGTATTCGCCGGACACGTTGTGTATATGGACGGTTGTATCCATCTGCAATCCATAAGTGACAAGCAAATCTTCAACGGGGAAAGTGATCTGGAAGACCTCACCATCGAAATCCGGGTGTGACGGCAACACCTCCCAGGTGGCAGGAGCGATAGTCGTGTTGACCAGCACCGACGAGGGATCGATATCACCGGTGACGTATCCGTCCTGTAGATTACCCAGACACACGGTTGCCGTCTCCGTGAACCGCAGACCCTGAAGAGGGAGTTGCATTAAGTCCGGTTCAATAGTTGACATCTCGCCGGAACAACCGACGCCAAAGGCACCGACCAGGGAATCACAGACGTTGTACTCCGGCGCGCAGGGGGAGTTCTCGAAGAGTTGGAAGTTGCCGACGGCGGTGTCGCAGAACCAGGGGTCAGCCGAGAAGTTGCAGTTGACGCCATATTGCCCCGCAATGCAGTCGTCCCAGTCACCGCCCGAGTTGCCGTATATGTCACACAACCAGAAATATGGGTAGGCGTAAGGGGAGAGGCATGCCACCGCCGCGGGTCCTTCGTTAAAGGCGATGAGGCACCGGTCAAAAAACGGTGAGCAGTAGGAGGCGATGGTAACGGTGCCGCCGTAGCTGTTGCTGTGGCCGTAAAAGGTGCAGTTCCTGGCATAGGGAGAGGCATTAGCCATATACAGCGCCCCGCCGTTGCTGCCGGCGTGGTTGTCAACGAAGATGCAGAAGGTCAGGTAGGATGTGTCGGAACTGTACATGGTGGTGTCGTTGCTGTAGAAATGTATGGCGCCGCCGTCAGCCGTGGCGCTATTGCGTGACACGACGCAGTTGGCCAGAGCAATGGACGAGCTGGTGAAGATGGCCCCGCCGTTGTTGCCGGCCGAGTTACTGTCGAGCGTACAAGCCTCGAATCGCAGAAGCGAATACAGTTCGTCGCAGGCAACGGCGCCGCCCGAGTTGGCGTGGTTGCCTCTAAAAATACAGTTGCGTACGCTGGGGGAGGAACCGACGCACAACATCGCCCCGCCGTTTTGGGAATCGGAGTACCCGTTGACTACGCTTAAGCCTTCTATGAGGGAGGTCGAGTCCTCTCCCTGGTGCAGATAAAACCCCCGGTGTTCCTCAGAGGCGCTGCCCCCGCAATCGATGACGGTCTGTTCGGGGCCGGCGACAGAGGTCAGGATGATGCTCTTGCCGCGCAGTTCGATATCACGATTGCCGGTCCCGGAGTAGGTACCCGGTCCCAGCAGAACCGTATCCAGAGTTGAGCAGGAGTCAATCGCGGCCTGAATGGTGGGTGCATCGCCGGTGCCATCGGCATTCACCAACCACACCCGCGCGGGTGATCCACAGCCCACCTCCATGGCACCGATCAGCGTACCGCAGCCGCTGAGGGCCGGAGAGCACGGTGAAATCTCGTCAATATGATAGTCCCCGACGGCAGTATCGCAGAAGAGAGGATCAGCCGAGATATTGTCGTTGCCGTTGTCCTGACCGGCGATGCAATCAACCCAGTCACCGCCGGCGTTGCCGTAGACGTTACTGCATGTGAGTGTCGGGTAACATGGCTCGCCGGAGTAATAGGAACAATTGACGGCTTGCCCCGGGCTGAAGGCGATGATGCAATTATCCAGAGTGGGTGAAGAAGCGCGTCCGCAGTAGATACCTCCCCCGAAAAAAGTGCAATTGGTCAGAACAGGTGAGCATGAGCGATACAGCGACAGATCATAGCTATTAAAACCGGTGTTGCTGATGAAGAGACACTCCTCAAATGTCGGAGAGCAGTCCACCAGGCAGTAGATACCGCCGGTACCGCCCCAACTGAAGTTGGTCTCGAAGCGGCAATCGGTTATGCTTGGGAAGGAGTTGTCCTGCATGTAAATCGCACCGCCGGAGTGTCGGGAGGTATCATCCTGAAACAGACAGCCCGACAGAATCGGCGAAGATTGACTACATTGCATGCCACCGCCCCACAGGTAGCAATAGTTGGACCTGATGATGCAGTCAACCAGCCTTGGTGAGGCGCCGTTACAGGAAATGCCGCCGCCCATCATGGCCCAGCAGCCTTCGATGATACAGTCGACGATGGTGGGGGAAGTCGAGTCACAGCGTACGCCGCCGCCATAGGTGATGGTGGTGTCGTCGATGTACATGAACCCGTTGCGAATCGTAAAGCCCTGGACCACCGTCATAAAATCCTCATCGGTATTGAAGATAAACCCGCGGTGCGGATTCGTGGAGTCGCCCTCGCAATCAATGATGGTTGACTCCGGACCGTTCTGGGACTTAAGCACGACGGCCTTACCGCCGAAATCGATGTCGCGGTTACCCTCACCGGTATATACGCCGTCCGCAACGAGGACGGTATCAACATACTCTACGGCGGAGTTTATCCCGGCCTGGATGGTCGGCTGGTTGTCGGGGACGTGGATGATGGCGGCACCGATACTCGATGCCATTAGCATACAGGCAAGAAAGAAGCTGAACCGTTTCATCATACTACCTTTGTCTATGTGTTTCACTTACTTTCACTCGCACACCCCACCCGGGTGCCGGGCAGTCCTCGCTCAGTTGGCTGACCCCTCGATCAGCGCCTGTTTGGCCTCCTCCACACTGTCGTAGCAGTCAAACACTTGTATAAGGCGCGTCGTTGTCAGTAAGCCCCTGATACTGCCCATCCTTGCCAGAACCACTCGACCTCCTGCGTTCTTGACAGAAACGTAGCACCCTATCAACATACCGAGACCTTGCGAGTTTGTCCACTCTACATTCCCCATATCCATCACGAAATGCTTCCTGCCTGAACTGAGATGCTCATGTACCCTGTCATGGCAAATGGCGGTCTCCTGTCCACCGAGAATCTTGCCGTACAGGCTAACGATAACCACGTCACCTTCAACGGTATCCTTGAACTTCATTCCGACGTTCCCTCCGCATTAAGCCCAATACCAATTACCTATATATTACTGCCAGACCTACCCCGGCGCACACCCCACCTTCGGTGCCGGGCCGGATTGGAACAGGTACGCCACCAGGTAGGTGAGATCACCCACATCAACCGTACAACTCCCGTCGACATCGCCGATGAAAAGCGGGTAAATCGCCTGCCCGCCCTGGAACAGGAACGCTACCAGATACGTCAAGTCGCCCACATTGACATCGTGGGAATAATCGATATCACCCAGCGTCCAGGTCCAGAAGTCAGGTGTGTTCGGGGAGAGAGTCGACAGGCCGGTTTTGTCGAACGCTGTCACTCGCCACCAGTAGCGGGTGCCGAACGAGAGCGAATCGTTGAGTGTGAAGGGCACGGATTCGATTGAGTCAATGGTGTTAACAAAGGTGAAGTTGGAATCAACCGCTATCTCCAGTTTGTACCTGACCGTGTCCAGCGGGTCGGGATCGGTAGACGGCGCCCAGTAGAAATATGTCAACATGTCCCAGACCGGTGTTCCGCCAGTGTCCGGCGGAAATTGAGCCTGTGGCGCTGTTGGCGGCTCCGGGGTGCCGTTGACGAAGAAGGCTGACGAGAACAGGTCCGTCCATTCAGAGTACTCGTAGCCGTCGTATGATCTGGTTCGCCACCAGTAGCGCCAGTTTTCATGCAGTGGGACAGGCACCTGCCAGCCAGTGGAATCAGTGCCCTGAGCGACCCCGAAAACCTCCTGTGGATCAGGCTCCCCGTAGGTGGTATCGACTATGACGATAAAGTCGTATGTCAATGCGTCACCCTCGGCATCGGCGGAGTTGTCAATCCAGAGGGTGGGGGTAGTGCCGACAATAACGTCGTTGATTGGAGCCAGTGGGACAGGGATAGAGGGGATGGAGTTCATGCGGAAGGATGTTTCGTACCAGGGTGACCATTGAAGGCCATTGGTGACACGGATTCGTAATTGACATGTCGCTCCATCAGACAGCGGCAAGCCCGAATAGGTGGCGGAAGTATCTGCTGTTGTCACCTTCCCGGTCGCCCACATTTCCGCGACTGTCCAGTCGTTGTCAGTACCGACCTGAATCTCATACCCCTGCTGCCCAATCCCGTGTGGGTCGACGCTTGACCATGTGAAGACCGGAACGTCGGTCATGACATGCATGTTCGGGTTCGCATCATCAATGAAGAACGTCGTCAGTGTAGGCAGGGTAGTAACAGTCTTGGCTGCATAGATATCAAGTGACTTGTCGATCCACTCACCCTGTCGCCCAACCATAAGATAGCTGCCATCAAATGTCTCTATTACCTGTTTCAGATGATCTTCTGCATCAGTAGCGATCTTAAGCCACCATTCAATCCCACCAACTGAATCAATCTTGAGTAGATATATGTCAGGCTTGCCGGAGTTGGACGTGCCACCCACAATGAAGCCCTCGTCAGCGGTGATATCAATCGATTCTCCTACAAGACTGATCGTATCACCGTAAACCTGCGACCACTGAACCATGCCAGTACTGTCTGCTTTCAGAACAAGCATGTTGGTTCTTGCGGAATCTACACGTTCATATCCGGCAATTATAAATGAACCATCACCGATCTGACATATTGAAAAACCACGACATTCCCCAATATAGGTACCGCCTCCGTGTTGCTTCTGCCAAAGTACGTTTCCATCCCAGTCGAATTTCGCGATTAGCACGCCTGGTTTGCCAACGCCAGTAGTATCGATCTGCCCCACGATGACAAAGCAACTATCCGGCGTTTGGACAATGTCATGCCCTTCCGTCATTTGCGATGAACTCCCCAGATAGCTCGTCCATTCTGGTTCACCAAGAGGGTCAGTCCTTGAGATAAACGCTCGCCAGAAAGTTGTCGGAGTTGCGACTCCCGTGAAACAGTATCCGTCGTCATACGTTTGGAGTATTGCTTCGGCCATGTCTGCGGATTCACCTCCGTATGTCCGCGTCCAGAGTGTATCACCAAGACTATCCAGTTTCAGAATGTAAATATCCCAACTACCGACCCCCTCTGATGTTGTCGCCCCACATATTACGAAGCCATTATCGGTGGTGACGGCAAGATCGTATCCAATATCCTGCCCAGAGCTATAACCATACACTTTTGTCCAGATTGTATCGCCGGATTGGTCAGCCTTTACGACAAGTAAATCGTTCGTGCCCAACGGAAGGGGGGTTGAGCGTCCGAGAAACACAAAGTGGGTGTCGAATGTCTCAACCACGGCCATACCGTAGTCCCTTACCAGAGTGTCGCCATATAGCCTCTCCCACTGGATCGGAGGTGCATCAGGCTGCCTTCGAACTGTTGGCTGCGCCGATGGGACGTGGATAGTGGTGGCATTGACGGTGACAGCGCTTAGAATACAAACACAGCCTAAAAGCAAAACTCTCATGAAATCAGCCATTTCATTTCATATACCCTACCATTTCAATATACCGAAAACAGGCTGATTCGTCAATAGATTTTGTAAGTCTCAACCCCAAACAAGTTTGTGGTTGCCACCCGTCGATTTACGCGGCGCACCCTTCGACAAGCTCAGGACAGGCTGATCAATGGGGCAGACGGGGACGTCTGCCGCCCACAGAAGACGGGGACGTCTGCCGCCCACAGAAGTATCCAGTAGGGCGGGTCCGTCTTCGAACCCGCCGCCAGTACTTTGTCGAAACCGCAGGGGGGGCGATCTGCAAATCTTCGCTGATTAATGGGGCAGAATGGGGCAGACGGGGACGTCTGCCGCCCACAGAACAGGCTGATCAATGGGGCAGACGGGGACGTCTGCCGCCCACAGAGTCCCCTTATTAGTGTCTTGATGACAATTACCGGCAAGAACCCGCCAGCCGGTAGTATCAACCGTAGGCCCGGTTTTTTTGCTCTGCGCCCTGATTGTCCTTGCCTTAAACGGCAGCAGTGTATATCTTACACAATAAGCTGTTTGAATGGTTGGGATAATGCGCAATCGAGTACTTGAGATAGTTGTTTTTCTTATCGAGCACATTAAGGGAGATGCCTCCCGGCTCTCCGATACGGATGACCTCTGGGCGACACTGGAAGCTCGCGGTTATTCCGACGATGAGATATCGTCGGCTTATTCCTGGTTAATGCGACGGTTTGAGAATACTCCTCAGCGTTTCTTTTCAGAATTCCCTGCCACTGACGTTTCCTACCGCATTCTGACGCAGTCCGAACGCAATCGGCTGACTACTGAGTCTCACGGGTTCCTCCTCAAATTGATCGATGCCGGTGTGCTCAACTATGAGCAGTTTGAGATTATTATGGACCGTCTCTCCTCTGCGGACCGCAGACCGGCAGCTCTCGAGGAGGTCAGTTCGCTGGCTTCATCGGTGGTTTTTTCCGAGCTGGATGAGTTTGAAGCCCAGATGCTGTTGGAGCCGGGCGAGGACGGCATCGTCTCTGTAAACTGATACAGCATGTCCCTCCAAGGCAAGAAGATACTGATCGGCCTTACCGGCGGCATTGCCTGCTATAAGGTCGTCAGCCTTATCAGGTTGCTGCGCCGCGAGCGGGCTGATACCAGGGTTGTGATGACCCGCGCTGCCGGCAGGTTTGTTACACCGCTCACATTGGAAACGACCTCCGGTCATCCGGTCGCAGTCGAAATGTTTCCTGACAATCAATACGTGGGACCCCATCACATTGACATGGCTGAGTGGGCCGACCTGATGGTGGTCGCTCCGGCCACGGCCAATTTTCTCGGCAAAGCAGCTGCCGGCATTGCCGATGATCTGCTGACCACAATCATTCTGGCCGACCCGTCGACCGTACTGGTGGCTCCGGCAATGAACCCCCGCATGTGGGGCAACCCGATCACACAAAGGAATTGCGCCACTCTGCAGAAACATGGCTTTTTCTTTATCGGTCCGGGCGAGGGTGAGATGGCTTGTGAGCAGTCGGGAGTCGGTCGGATGGCCGAACCCCAGCAGATATTCGACGGTGTCGATGGTCTTCTCGGTGGCGTCGCGAGTGAACGGTTTCTGGCCGGCAAGAAGATACTGGTTACGGCCGGTCCGACCCGCGAACGGCTGGACCCGGTGCGTTATCTGTCCAATTTCTCCTCCGGTCGAATGGGTTTTGCCCTGGCCCAGGCAGCGGTGCTGCTTGGCGCCGAGACAACGCTGATAGCAGGTCCGTCCAGTCTGGAACCGCCGGCCGGTGTCGGTTATATCGGCATTGAGTCTGCCGCTCAGTTACGGACTGCCGTTAAGCGGGCTTTCAAGCACACCGACTGCCTCCTCATGGCGGCAGCACCGGCTGACTTTACTCCCGCCAAACCGGCGTCGCAAAAGCGCAAGAAATCCAGCTGGGATGGCCGACTGTCAATGCGGCCAACCGTTGATATTTTGCAGGAAGTTGCCTCCGGTAAGCAGTCATCTCAAGTCGTAGTCGGGTTTGCTCTGGAAACCGAGAATGCTCTGGCTAATGCCCGCCGGAAACTCAAAGATAAACAACTGGACCTGCTGGTTCTGAACCGCCCCGGCAAAGTCACCGGTTTTGAATCACTTACCAACCGGGTGACTGTCCTGATGCCCGGGAATAGACCCGATGCCTGGCCGCTGATGAGCAAAAACAGAATTGCGGTCAAATTGCTTGAAAAAATCGCTATCATGCTATAGCTTGGAGCATCAGGCCAGGTTGGATGTCATGGAAGAGACACCTGTCAGTCTACATGAAATGCTGCGTCGGGCTCTCACCGCCCAGGTAGAATTGGGCATGGGGGAGATGATTGTTGATGGTGACCGGCCGTTTTCAGAAAGATCGCTCGTTGACGAACTGGAGACCTGTGTGAAAAAGATATCGCATACGGCGGATGATATGTTTGGGGCCGATGAGAACGTGCAGCGAGTGGCTCAGTACGATTCTGTCGACGCCCACTTTCAGGCCGTCCGCGACTGCCGACTCTGTTCGCTGGCGGAGACGCGCACCAACTTAGTCTACGGAGTGGGTAATACCTCGGCCGACCTGATGTTTATCGGCGAAGCGCCGGGACGTGACGAGGACCTTAAGGGCGAACCGTTTGTCGGCCGGGCCGGGCAGTTGCTGGACCGTATCCTGGTGGCGATCAAGCTGTCGCGAGAGGAAATCTATATCGCCAACATCCTCAAATGCCGCCCGCCCGGCAATCGTGATCCCTTGCCCGATGAAGCCGCCAACTGTCTGCCTCACCTGCTGGAACAGATTGCGCTGATCAAACCAAAGCTAATCTGTGCCCTGGGACGAATCGCCGCCCAGATATTGCTTCAGACCAGTTCGCCGCTGGGCAAAATGCGCGGGCAATGGCATGAGTTTGAAGGTGTGCCGATGATGGTTACTTATCACCCGGCGGCGCTGCTGCGCTTCCCGGCCTACAAGAAAGACACCTGGGCCGACATGCAGGAACTGAAAAAGCGATACGACAAGTTTGTCGCTTCGCGTTGACCCGGTAATTGACGGAAGCACTATGGCCTACAGGACAACAAGAGAACGAACGGACGAGCGCAATAGAGAACCTCAGTCCATAGATGTTGAACGTGATGTCATCGGATCAATCCTCAAGGATGCCGAGGCGCTTCACCATACAATAGAGATTCTCGATGATGATGCGGCGTTTTACCACCCTAAGCACAGGCTGATCTATGGGGCGATACTGAAGCTCTATCAACGATCGGAACCGTGCGATATAACGACAGTCACCAATGCTTTGTTGGATTCGGGCAACCTGGAGCAAGCCGGCGGCCGGGTGTATCTGGTCGAGTTGGTCGAGAACGTTGCCTCCACCGCGAATACGCCGAGACATGCAGAGATTGTTAAGGAGAAATACTTGCTCCGGCGTTTGATCCAGACTTCCAACGAGATTGTCAGAAGTTGCTACTCTACCGACGAGACAGTAGTGGACCTTCTTGACCAGGCCGAGCAGCACATATTCTCGATCTCCGAGCAACGCCTCCACAAGGGGTTCACGTCCATAAAGGAATTGATTCCATCAACTTTTGATGAGATCGAAGAGCTGCAGTCAGAGGATAGCTCTCTGCTGGGAATCAAGACCGGCTTTGATAAACTGGATGAAAAGATTGACGGGCTTCACAAGGGGGATTTTGTGATCGTGGCCGGTCGACCGTCTATGGGTAAGTCGGCTCTCGTGGTCAACATTGCGGAACACGTGGGATTGATAGGGAAAAAGGTGGTGGGTATCTTCTCTTTGGAGATGTCGATGGAACAGTTGGCCTTGCGGATGTTGTGCGGACGCGCCCGGATTTCTCAGCACAGGCTGCGTGCTCGCAAACTAAGGGATGAGGAGTGGCAGAAGCTTGGCATCGCCGGGGGACCGTTATCTGAGGCACCCATATTCATTGATGATTCCGCTACTCTGACGTCGCTGGAGATTAGAGCCAAGGCCAGAAGACTGAAAGCACAGCACGGTCTTGATCTCATAATTGTAGATTATATCCAGTTGGTCAATGCTACCGGGCGGTACGAAAACCGTCAGCAGGAGATGACCAGCATCTCGCGTAATCTCAAGGCGCTGGCCAAGGAACTGAGAATACCTGTCATCGGATGCTCGCAGCTTTCACGCCAGGTGGAACAACGCGGCGGTGAAAAACGTCCCCAGTTGTCTGACTTGCGGGAATCAGGAGCTATCGAGCAGGATGCCGACGTGGTCATGTTTATCTACCGGCCGGAACTCTACATGTCGCATCTGGAGGAAAAGGATCCGGTCAAGTACGCCGAGGTCAAAGGCAAGGCAGAAATCATCGTGGCCAAACAGCGCAATGGTCCCACCGGTATGGTCTATCTCACCTTCCTCAAGGAGTATGCGCGGTTTGAGAACATGGCTCCGTCCGGGTACCGGGAGATACCGGCGGGAGTGGAGCCGGTCGGGGGCGGGGACGTGCCCTTTTAGGTAAGTGCATGGACTACGGACTACAGGTAATTGGTCGCCGTGGCGTCGGGTTTTTCACCCGACTGGGCGGCCTTTCTATTATGCTGGGGAGGTTTTTGGTATCACTCGGGGAAGCCCACCGCTCCTTGCGTCTGATCTTTGAGCAACTTTATTCTCTGGGTGTTCGATCGCTGCCTTTGATAATAATCATCTCTATCTTTGTGGGAGCCGTTTCGGCTTGGCAGGCGGCTTATCAATTCAAGTTTATCGGGGCGCCGTTGCGTTACCTCGGCCAGGCGGTGGGCAAAGCGGTGGTCATCGAACTGGCGCCGGTACTGTCGGCGATTGTAATTGCCGGGCGGGTCGGAGCCGGGGTGGCAGCCGAGCTGGGGACGATGCGCGTTACCGAACAGATTGACGCCCTGGAATCGATGGGTATCAATCCCATCCGCTACCTGGTCATGCCACGGGTGCTGGCCTGTCTTTTCATGGTGCCTTTCCTGGTCGTTTTCGCCAATTTCGTGGCTATCATGGGGGCGTTGGTGGTGTCTACCATAGGTGTCGACGTATCATCGGAGACCTTCCTCAACGGCTTTCGCGATTCCTTCAAGCTGAGCGATTTCGTCGATGGTCTGCTCAAAGCGGCTATTTTCGGACTCACTATCGGTATCGTGGGTTGCTACGAGGGGTTTAATGCCCGTGGTGGAGCCCAGGGGGTAGGGCAGGCGACCACTTCGTCGGTGGTTATCTCATCGGTGCTGATCCTGGTGTTCAATTTCATCTTTGCCGTCCTGCTGTTCAGGGTATGATCGTGGAATTGCCGCTGGTAAAAATCGAGGATTTGTATAAGAGCTTTCAGTCTCTGGAAGTCCTGCAGGGGGTTTCATTGACTGTCGACCCTGGCGAGTCGATCGTCGTGATCGGGCAGTCCGGGTGCGGCAAGTCGGTGCTGCTGAAGCACGTTATTCGCTTACTGCAACCGGACGGCGGGCGCGTTCTTTTTGATGGGCAGGACCTCTCCCGGCTCAATACCAGGGACATTACGGCGGTCCGAAGACGGGTGGGAATGCTGTTTCAGTCGGCGGCGTTGTTTGACTCCCTCACTGTTGCCGAAAACGTCGGCCTGGGGCTGACCGAATCGCGACTCTACTCGGGTGACCAGGTAGCTGAAATCGTGCGCGAGAAACTGCAAATGGTAGCCCTGACCGACGCCGCTGACAAGAGTCCGGCCGAGCTTTCCGGCGGGATGCGCAAACGGGTTGGCCTGGCCCGTGCCATAGCTGACGATCCGGAAATGCTCCTTTATGACGAACCGACCACCGGTCTGGATCCGGTAACCGCCGACATGATCAATGGCCTGATAGTTGACCTCAATCAACAACTCAACGTGACCTCGATAGCCGTTACCCACGATATGAAGTCGGCCTACCGAATTGCCGGCCGCATTATTATGCTCTACCGCGGGCGGGTGGAGTTTGACGGCAGCCCCGAGGAAATCAGAAGCTGCGACAACGAAGTTGTCCGGCAGTTTATCAGTGGCAGTTCTATCGGCCCAATCCAGGTCAGATGATTACCGGCAAGAAAACAAAAACTGCTTTCTTCTGTTCCCACTGCGGGACTCAGCACGCCAAGTGGCAGGGGCAGTGTCGCGGTTGCGCCCAGTGGAACTGCCTGGTGGAAGAGAAGGTGCCTGCGGCCGGCAAAAGTTCTGCCGTAGTTGCAGCCGTCGAAAAAAAGAAATTAGCGCAGATCAGCCTGGAGCAGACATCGGGCTACACCTGCGGAATAGCCGAGTTCGACCGTGTGCTGGGTGGTCGGTTTCTTCCCGGAATGACCGTCCTGTTGGGAGGCGAACCGGGGATCGGCAAATCAACGTTGCTGCTGCAGGTGGCCGCGGCATATTCCGAGCAGGGTATCTCGGTGGCTTATATCAGCGGTGAGGAGTCGTTCCAGCAGATAAAGCTGCGGGCTGAGCGCCTGGATATCGACGGTGGGGAGATAATGATCGTCAACTCCAATTCGCTGGAGGAAGTGGCGGCGATGCTTGGTTCCGACAGACCGGAGATTGTTTTCATAGACTCCATCCAGACGCTGGCCTCCGACCAGTTGGACTCACCGCCGGGGACGGTAGCCCAGGTCCGTCAGGCTGCCGCCCGATTGACGAGCCTGGCCCGCTCGCAGAATATGGCTCTGTGCCTGGTCGGTCACGTCACCAAGGACGGTATGGTGGCTGGTCCCAAGCTGCTGGAACACATGGTCGACACGGTCATGTACTTTGAAGGTGACAGTACCCACCTGTACCGGGTGTTGCGGGCGGCCAAGAATCGCTTTGGATCGGTCAGTGAAGTCGGTCTGTTTGAGATGCTTCCCGGGGGACTTTCGGAAGTGGCCAATGCCTCGTCCTTTTTTCTGGCGGACCAACAGACGCAGCCGCGAACCGGATCGGTCGTGACTGCTATCAGCGAGGGCAGCCGCACCATTTTAGTGGAAACGCAGGCGTTGGTGGCACCGGCCAGCTACGGCAACCCCCAGCGGGTGGCCGGAGGCATCGATCACCGTCGCCTGTCGCTGCTGCTGGCCATTTTGGAAAAGCGTTGCGGCCATTCGATGTCAACTCACGACGTTTTTGTCTCGGTGGCGGGAGGACTGAGGCTCTCGGAACCGTCGCTGGATTTGCCGGTAATGACGGCGATTGCTTCATCGCTGTTGAATCGGACAGTCGATTTCCGGACTATTGTGGTTGGTGAGGTCGGTCTGTCCGGCGAGGTGCGCGGCGTTACCATGATCGATCAACGTCTCAAGGAAGCCGCCAGGATGGGATTTGAGACCATGGTTCTGCCGCAGGCCAACCTGTCTCAGATCGGCGAGAGACCGATTGAGTTGACGCCGGTCACGGACATCCAGTCAGCGCTGGAGCTGGTGCTGGGATGAACGACGGCGACGCCACCCGGTTTTTCCATCTCTCTCATACGGACGGTCCGGCCCGGCGCGGTGAAGTGTCGACCTCGCACGGCGTTTTTCAGACCCCGGCCTTCATGCCGGTGGGAACGTCGGGTGCGGTGAAAGGGTTGACGGCGGAACATCTGGAGCAGTGCGGCGCCGAGATCATTCTGGGCAACACCTATCATCTCTACCTTCGGCCCGGCCATAACATCGTCCGTTCCCAGGGCGGCCTGACCCGGTTCACCGGCTGGAACCGACCAACCCTGACCGACAGCGGCGGCTACCAGATATTTTCCATGCGCGATATATCGAAGGTATCTGATGAAGGCGTGGAGTTTCGATCACACCTGGATGGCTCGAGCCACTTTTTCACGCCGGAGAAAGTTATCGAGATCGAACACGACCTGGGCGCCGATATTATCATGCCCCTCGACCAGTGTGTCCCCTACCCGGTGGAGGAACAATCGGCGGCGGTGGCGGTCAGGAGAACGTCGGACTGGGCGCGACGCTGCCGATCGGTTCATGCGGCTCGAGGTCGGCAGGGTTCATCCGGTATATGCTTGTTCGGGATTGTCCAGGGGTCGGTCTATCGACAATTGCGGACGCAGTCGGCCGAGGAAATCACGGCAATGGATTTTGACGGCTATGCTATCGGCGGTCTTTCCGTGGGTGAGAGCAAGCAGGAGATGGAGGATATCCTGGCCCATACGGTCGAGTTTTTGCCGCCCGACAAACCCCGTTACCTGATGGGCGTCGGTTATCCGGAGGATATCCTGATGGCTGTCGGTTACGGCGTGGATATGTTTGACTGCGTGTTGCCGACCCGCAACGCCCGCACCGGCAACGTGTTCACTTCTCAGGGGCAGTTGACTTACCGCAATGCCGACTGCGCCGACGATGGGCGTCCGCTCGACCCCAACTGCGACTGCCTGGTGTGTCGCCGCTACAGCCGAGCCTACCTG
>SDBU01001703.1_pt1 | contig 30615 bp, 25 predicted proteins | sample 2277071 | NCBI WGS metagenome assembly SDBU01 (sample SAMN10397929, study PRJNA504765) | marine sediment metagenome | isolation source: marine sediment core GS08_GC12, 126 cmbsf | place: Arctic Ocean: Gakkel Ridge, Loki's castle | collected 2008 | reverse complement strand
AATTAAAAAAAGAAAAGAAAAGACAGTTAATACCTTTAATGAATTTATCAATCGGGGCGAAAAAATTCTGGATATTGGAGCTGGTAGCGGCTGGATTGGCGAAGAAATTCAGAAAAGAAAAAATGTCAAAGTTACTCTTTTAGATATAATTAATTTTAATCAGACCAATTCAAAACTTGTTCTTTATGATGGGGAAAATATACCATTTGCCAATAATTATTTTGATACGTCACTTTTAATCTCCACCCTCCATCATTGCTTAAAACCTTTAAAAGTTTTAGAAGAAGCAAGAAGAGTTACTAAAAAGAAAATTATTATCATTGAGGATATTCCTACTCCCTGGATTAGTAAAGTTTTTCTTTATCTTTGGGACTTTTCGGGTTATTTAATAAGTTTCTTGGTCAAACCACCAGGAGAAAAAATTCCTTTTAATTTTAAAAAAGTTTCTGGCTGGCAAAAAATATTTAAAGATTTTCAATTAAAAATAATTTTTCAAAAGGAGTTTCAATCATATAAAGTAATTCGCCATGTCTTATTCGTTGTCCGTCCAAAAGCTTGACAAATTCTAAAAAATATACCATAATATAAGATAAAACTGGATAAAGGAGGGAAAGAGTGAAAAAGAGTGTAAATAGTATTCTGGTGGCAACTTTTGTTTTCTTTTTCGCCCTGGTATTTGCTGCCTTCTGTGTCAATGCTGAAGGAGAAGCCGGTTGGGCAGGAAATCTACCTGCCTGGCGGCCTGACCCTAATCTTTGGTGGGTCAAAATCCTTTCCATCATTCCGCTTGGCGGAAGAGAAGTTAATGGCTTCGACCTCTTGGTTATCAGCTTCTTTATAATGGCTTTTCTATTCATTCCTTTCTGGAATTGGACACACGGGAAAGCCTTGGGGCTTCGAGATTGGGGAGAGCTAATCTGCTTCTTTGCCATTTTTGCGGTAGTTGAGGATTTTCTCTGGTTTATGGTTAATCCAGCCTATGGTCTAGGGAAATTCTCAGCCGATTTCATCCCTTGGCATAAGAACTGGTTAGGGCCGCTACCACCCGATTACTATATTGGGATAGTAGCTTCGATCGGGTTTGGAATCTGGGCCAGGGGATGGAAATGGACTGGCATAGTGGCTGGAACCACTCTTTTGCTTACAGGAGGAGCTATTGGCGTTTGGGGACTTTAAACCAGAAACCAAGTGCAGGAGGAAAATCAAAACTTTTGGTTTTCCTCCTTTGCTTTTTTAAAAAAAATTAATTAAAATTAAGTTTAGTATGTTAAGTATTATTATTCCAACTTTGAATGAAGAGAAATATCTTCCTTTGTTGCTTGAATCAATTAAAAAGCAAAATTTTGATGATTGTGAAATAATTGTAGCTGACGCTGATTCAGAAGATAAAACAGTAGAGATTGCCAGAAATTATGGATGTAAAGTAGTGTCTGGCGGATTGCCAGCCAAAGGAAGAAACCAAGGAGCCGCGGCTGCGCAGGAGGAATTGTTTTTGTTTTTGGACGCTGAAACATTACTGCCGGAAAAGTTCTTAGAAAAAATTCTATTAGAATTTAAAGAAAGAAATTTAGATGTAGCTAGTTGTGGACTTGAGCCAATTGGGATAGAATGGGTTCCAAAAATTATTTTTCCAAAATTTCTCTACGATCTTTTATATAATTGGCCGGCTAAATTTTTAGAAAACGCGCTTCCTTTTGCTTCAAGCTTGATTTTGGTTAAAAAAGAAATTCACCAGCGATTAAAAGGATTTGATGAAGGAATAAAAATAGCCGAAGATCATAATTATGCCCGAAGGGCGGCTAAAATTAGTAAATTTGGTTTTTTAAACACTTCTAAATTACCTTTCTTTTCAAGAAGATGTCAAAAAGAAGGCATTCTTAAAACCTTTCTCAAATATCTATCCTGCAACCTTTTGAATCTTTCTTTGGGAGATGTAAGGACAGATATCTTTAACTATAATTTCGGGCAATATAAAAATTTAGAGAGAAAAAAGAATTTTAAAAAATTAAACCCAATTTTTCAGTTTTTTTGGATTCTCGCCTGCTATATTGTAGTAATAATAGGTTTAGCGAGTTGGTTAATAATTTTCTTGATTTTTAGCCCAAAGTTAATAAACTTGCGAATTCAATCATTATTCAAAAAACAAAAAAATTAAGCTATGATAGAATATCGCTATGGACCTTTACGAATTACCAAAATTTGAAAAACCTAAATTTGAAATGCCCAAATTTTTAAAGAGTAGAGCTTTTTGGTTTATAATTTCAACTATTTTCATATCTTCTCTTTTTGGATTCTTAGCTGGCCTTGTTTCTGGCAGCTTTTTTTATCTGGAGGTAAAGGATTATCTTTCTAAATTAAACATTGAGATTCCCGAAGTCCAAACAATAATTGAAAAAGAATATCTTCCCCAGGCCAGTCAGGAAGAATCTATCATTAGAGCAGTGGAGAATGTGGCTCCAGCCGTAGTCAGCATTATTGGCACTAAAGATATTAAAGTTTTAGAAAAATACTGGATTTATCCCCTTGAAGACCTTCCGTTCCAAATCCCTGGGTACCGAGAAAGAATTGAAAAACAGGAAATTGGCGGAACAGGTTTTCTGGTTTCAAAGGATGGGATGATTTTAACTAACAAGCATGTAGTTTTGGATGAAGAAGCAGATTACACAGTTTTTACTAATGATGGCAAGAGTTATCCAGCCAAGGTCTTAGCCAGAGATTCTTTTCAGGATTTAGCCATAATTAAAATTGACCAAGAAAAAGTAATAGATGAACAGGGCTCATTTATTTTAAAACCATTTCCCCTGGTCAAGCTTGGTGATTCAGATACCATTCAAATTGGTCAAACCGTTATTGCCATTGGCAATGTCTTGGGAGAATTTAGAAATTCTGTTTCGGTTGGCGTAATTTCTGGCTTAGGAAGAACGATTACTGCTTCTGGTGGCGGTTTTGTTGAAACGATTGAAGATGTTATTCAAACTGATGCGGCTATTAACAAAGGAAATTCTGGTGGCCCCCTTTTAAACCTAAAAGGAGAAGTGGTTGGGATAAATACGGCTATGGTTCAAGAAGCCCAGAGTATTGGTTTTGCTATTCCCATTAATAAAGCTGAAAAAGATATTGAACAGGTCAAGCTGACGGGTAAGATTAGCCATCCTTTTTTGGGAGTAAGATACATTATAATTACCGAAAAGATTAAAGAGGATAATGGTTTACCAGTAAATTATGGAGCTTGGATTATTAAGGGGAGTCAAGGGGAACCAGCTATCCATTCTGACTCAGTAGCTGAAAGAGCCGGTCTGAGAGAAGGTGATATTCTTTTGGAATTCAACAATGAAAAGATAACTTCCGAAAATTCTTTAGCTAAAATTATTCAAAAATATTCTCCCGGAGACAAAGTGGTTCTGGAAATTCTCAGAGATGGGAAAAAAGAAATTGTCTCAGCTACTTTAGGTGAAAGAAGTGAGTAAAGAGCTCGGTGCTCAAAGAAGATTCCTTCTTTTCGGTCTTCACGCCTCGTTGTGACTCGGCGTTCGACGCTTGCTTTTTTTATAATTTGTATTAAAAAGAAGTATATGATGCAAGGAGGTAATTTTACTCATAAAGCTCAAGAAGTTATACTGCAGGCTCAAAACTTTGCCCAAGAAAGAGGACAGCAGCAGATTGACGCCCTCCATCTTTTACATGCTTTAATTTCTCAGGAAGGAAGCGTGGTTTTGAATTTGCTTCAAAGATTAGGAGCTGATATTGAAGGCCTAAAAAGAAAAACCAAAATAGCTTTGGATAAAATTCCAGCAATTGCCACCCCTCAGGCTTTTGGCCAGCTTTACTTAACCCAAGATATGGCCAAGGTTTTGGAAAGAGCCAGGCAGGAATCAATGAAAATGGGAGATGAATACATTTCAGTTGAGCATTTATTTTTAGCCTTATTAGATACTGAAACTAAAGCTAAAGAGATTTTAGATAAAACTAATTTTTTACAACCAGGCGGCGGAGTCACTTCTTTAGAATTTGGCAAATTGGATTATGATACAGTTTTGAAAACCTTAGCCCAGATTCGAGGGGGCCAGAGAATTACTGATCCTGAACCTGAATCAAAATATCAGGTGATTGAAAAGTATGCCAGAAACCTAACTCAATTGGCTCGTCAGGGAAAACTGGATCCAGTCATTGGCAGGGACAATGAAATCCGGAGGTTAATGCAAGTTTTAAGCCGTCGGACAAAAAACAACCCGGTTTTGATTGGTGAAGCTGGAGTTGGCAAAACAGCTATTGCTGAAGGTTTAGCTCAGAAAATTGTGACAGGCCAGGTTCCCGAGAGCCTAAAGGAAAAAGAAATTATTAACTTAGACTTGGGGGCTTTGGTGGCTGGCACTAAATATCGGGGAGAATTTGAGGACAGAATTAAGGCTTTTCTCAAAGAATTAAATCGGGCCGGCGGCAAATATATTTTGTTTATTGATGAATTACATACTTTGGTAGGGGCTGGAGCAGCCGAAGGAGCAATTGATGCCTCAAACTTATTAAAGCCTGCCCTGCAAAGAGGGGAATTAAGAATGATTGGCGCCACCACCTTAAAAGAATATCAAAAATACATCGAAAGAGACCCTGCCTTGGAAAGGAGATTTCAGCCAATTTATGTGCCAGAGCCTACCCTTGAAGATACGGTCGCTATTTTAAGAGGGATTAAAGAAAAATATGAACTTCATCACGGGGTAAAAATTAAAGATTCAGCCCTGGTAGCTGCCGCTGAACTAGCTTCAAGATATATTACTGATAGATTCTTGCCAGATAAAGCAGTTGATTTAATGGATGAAGCAATGAGTTCTTTAAGATTAGAAATTGAGTCAGAACCCCCTGAATTAGATAATTTGAAAAAGGAAATCCAAAAATTAGAAATTGAAAAGCAAACTCTGAAAAAGGGTCAGAGAAAGCAAATGGTAATTTCTCGGCAGCTGGCTGACTTAAAAGAAAAAGCCAAAGAGATTGAAGCTCGCTGGCAGTCAGAAAGAGAAGTTATCGATAAAATTAAAAACTTTAAAAAAGAAATAGAAAGGGCTAAATTTGAAGTGGAGAAAGTTGAAGCTGCAGCTGATCTCCAAAAAGTAGCTGAAATAAAATACGGCAAAATTCCCAATCTAATGAAGGAATTAAAGGCAGCCGAAAGAAAATTAGCCAGATTCCAAAAATCTCATCCCATTTTAAAAGAAGAAGTTTTGGATGAGGATGTAGCTAGGGTAGTTTCTCGTTGGACCGGCATTCCAGTCACCCGGCTTTTGGAAGAAGAGGCCCAAAAATTAGAAAGAATGGAAGATATTATTTCCAAAAGAGTGGTTGGCCAAAGAGAAGCAATCTCAGCAATTTCCAGCGCTATCCGCAGAGCCAGGGCTGGAATTTCCGAAGAGCAAAGACCTTTGGGTTCCTTTATCTTTTTGGGGCCAACCGGTGTCGGCAAAACTGAGACGGCCAAAGCCTTAGCTGAATTTTTGTTTAATGATGAAAACGCTTTGGTCAGGTTAGATATGTCAGAATATATGGAGAAACATACAGTTTCCAAAATGATAGGTTCACCTCCTGGCTATGTTGGTTATGAAGAAGGGGGTCAGTTAACTGATAAAATTAGACGAAGACCTTATAGCGTAATTTTGCTGGATGAAATTGAAAAAGCCCATCCCGAAGTTTTTAATATCTTACTCCAGATTTTAGAAGATGGCAGATTAACTGACGCTAAGGGCAGGGTAGCTTCTTTCAAAAATAGTATTTTGATTATGACTTCAAATATTGGCTCAGAACACATTGCCAGAATGGGCTCGCTCGGTTTTCTGAGTGGGAAAGATGAAGAAAAAAAAGATTTAAAAGAAAGAATTATGGAAGCCTTGAAAGAGGAATTCCGACCAGAGTTTTTGAATAGAGTTGATGAGATTATTATTTTTAACTACCTTCTGAGGCCAGAAATTAAGAAGATAGTTGATTTGGAACTAGCCAAAGTGGCTACCAGGCTGGAAAGTAAAAAAATTGAAATTAAAGTTGCTGAAAAAGTTAAAGAAATTTTAGCTGAAAGAGGTTTTGACCCAAATTTAGGGGCCAGACCTTTAAAAAGAATAATTCAGAAATTGGTTTTAGATCCTTTGGCCATAGAAATTGTTGCTGGTAAAATTTCAGAAGGAGAAAGGGTAGTGGTTGATTTGGAAGGGGATAAGATTATTTTCCGAACCTCAAAAGATTTAATCAAAACTGGACCTGAGAAAAAAGACGAGAAAGTTTTAGTTAAATAATGAGTAAAAATATTTTTAAAATCATTGCTTTTTTTGTAATTGGCATGGTTGGCGGTATTTTTGCCGATCAGATTTTCTGGCCTTATTTCATCGAAAGGCCGCTTTTTTATCAATATCGATTAGAGCAAAGCCCAGTTTATGTTACCGAGAAAAAAGAAGTGATTATTCAAGAAAATGTTGCTCTAAAAGAAGCTATTGAAAAGGTGGAAAAAACAGTAGTTGGGGTGAGAACAGAAACTGTTGATGAGGAAATCTTAGAAGGTTCAGGCTTAATCGTTACCTCCGACGGTTTAATGGTTACTTTGGCTGAGTTAGTGCCCAAGGGCTCCAATTTTAGTTTTTTTATTGATGGCCAGAAAACTTCTTTTCAAATTTTGAAAAGGGATTTAGAGGAAAATTTAGCTTTAGTCAAGATTGGCGAGGGCAATTTACCAACTGTTAGTTTTGCCAACTTGAACAAACTGAAATTGGGCGAAAGAGTCTTCCTTGTTGGCCTCATCTTTGACTCTGTTGAGGTTCAACCTCAAGCAATGGTTAACGAAGGGATTGTCAAGAGTTTTGACGAAGATTTTATTACGACAAATATTTTTGAAGATAAAACTTTGAAAGGAAGTCCTTTATTTAATATTGGAGGCGAAGCCTTGGGAATAAATACAATTGATGCTGAAGGAGGAATAATCACTATTCCCATTTCGAAGATAAAAACATTCATCGGAATGTAAGCTGTACCCTATAAAATTTAATAGAAAGGAGGTAAAAAGCCATGGCAAGAATGGGGATTTGCTCTGACTGCAAGAAAGGACCAAGAGAGATTAACTATCGCCACCCTCTGACCCAACAGCCCATCTGCCATACTTGTTATTTCAAGACTCCAGGGAAGGCTCATAAAAAGAAGAGAGGAATCTGTCCTGTTTGTCAGAAAGGACCAAGGAGCATCACTTATTGTCATCCAGTAACCAAAAAGAATGTCTGCTCAACTTGTTATCTGAAGGCCACAGGTAATGTCAATAAAAGGAAAAGGGGAATTTGTCCTATCTGTCAAAAAGGACCAAGGGATATCACTTGTCGTCACCCAATAACCCAAGAGAATATTTGCATAACTTGTCATCAGAGGGCAAAAAGCCAAAACGATCATCAAGCTACATCTCAAGGAGTAGTTGAGCCGCCAAAGAGAGAAAGGCAGGAATCTAAAACTGCCACTCCGAAAGAAATAAGTAAGCCAGTAGAGAAAGTCGTTGCTGTCGTACCTTCTTTTCCTCAGGAAAGGATTGAGGCAAAAGAGGTGGTGCGGTCTGTCCCCAGCTACCGGCCTCCTCTTGTCAGGGTACCTGAAAGAAAGAATGTGCTATCGAGGGAAGAGCAAGAAAAACTCCGGTTAGATTGTTGCCATTTTCTTGATGCTGCGAGCAGTCAAAACCCGCAGCAACTAAATTCCTTGAGCTCCTTGATAAAGGAGGACCCCGAGAAGGTTAGAAGAATTCTTGTGGAAATCTTTAGACCTTCTCTATCTGAGGCAGCTAAAGGAATCATCAGAAGATTCCTACAGACAAAGGAGGGAAAGAAGCTCAAAAGCATAATATAACATTGCTTACGGCGATCAATAGATCGCAGAGAGGGCATCTACCAAAAGGTGCCCTCTTTGATTTGCTTGACTTTTTGATAAATGATGTTAGGCTAAAAAATTAGAAGGAGGGCTGATTGATTCAGTTCTTTTTATTTCTAAATAATTCTAGAAAAAAGGAGAAAGGAGAAATTATGGAAAGAATCATTATCATAGGCGCAGGACGAATCGGTACAAGACTCTATCAAAGGATTGTCGTTAGAGGATGGAAGGTGCCAGTTATCATTACCAGAAAGGGAGTTTTCAAGGACATCGAGCTCACCGAAAAGATTGCTGAACAAGAGAGCTATTTGGATTATCTTGATGCTGATGCTGTTTGCTTGGCAATCCCAACCCTGGATGATGGAACCATAGCCTTTAATTACATGAAGGCCGTACTGGAAAAAGACGTTCCGGTGGTGACTTGCGAGAAAGGAGCACTGGGAAATTATTTTCCAGAACTAAGACAGTGGTTAGGTATGATTGGCTATAATGCCTCGGTGGGCGGTGGCAGTAAATTGCTTGAATTGGCAAAACGGGTAGATGCAGAAGTGAAAGAAATCTATGCCATCGTGAACGGTACTCTTAACTATTGCCTTGACGGTATGTCCAGGGGAAGGACTATCTATGAGGTTTCTGACGAAGTGAAGAAGCTTGGATATGCCGAGCCAGGGCAAGCTACGCCGTTGGAGATTATTAACGAAGAAGCCAATCAAGATATACCCAAGAAGGTAGCGATCCTGTTCAACACTTGCTTCCCCGGGCAATCTCTAAGAGCAAAAGAAATATATCCACAAACTATCAGTGAAGCCAGCCTCAATAAGCTTATTAGCGAGGCGTCAAAAAGGAGACACATTGTTTCGATAACCAGGGAAGATTTAGAAGAAGATATGATTGGTGGCTTCAAGCGCGAGGAAGAAGGGTGGATAATTTCTGGCGGTTTCAAGAACAAAGATGAAAATCCTCTGTTCCATCGACTGGTTCCATCCGGGGTTAACAACTCCCTTCTTATTTGTAAGGGAGAGCACGGCAGGGACGGTACTCCTTGTCTGGTCGGAGAGGGTGCCGGAGTTAACCCGACAACTGCTGTCATGATGGAAGATCTCGTTGAGCTAATCGGAAAATGAAAGGAGAAGTAATTATGGCTATAATTGTCCAGAAGTATGGCGGAAAATCACTAGCTGATTCTGAAAAAATTAACAGCGTTGCTTACCGTGTAGCCAAAGCCAAGGAAGACAACCAAATGGTAGTGGTAGTTTCAGCCATGGGCGATACTACTGATGAATTGATTGCCCAAGGCCGTCAACTCAGTCAACAGCCAAACAAGAGAGAGCTGGATTCTCTTCTTGCTACTGGCGAAATCGTATCCAGCACTTTGCTGGTGCTGGCGTTACAGTCTTTGGGGCAAGATGCCATTAGCCTTACCGGAGCTCAGGCGGGAATTAAAACTGACAATAACTATGGTAGCGCCCGTATTCTGAGTATTGACCCTAGTCGCATTTTTAAGGAATTAAGTCAAGACAGGATTGTAGTCATCGCCGGGTTTCAAGGAGTGACCAAGAAGGGAGACGTTGCTACCTTGGGTCGCGGCGGTTCTGATACTAGTGCGGTAGCTCTGGCAGCGAAGCTGGGAGCAAAGAGGTGTGAAATATACACGGATGTAAAGGGTATTTTCACCGCTGACCCCCGTCTTGTTCCTGAGGCGCGGCAGCTAGAGCAAATTGACTACGAAGAGACCTTGGAACTGGCCAGTTTGGGTGCCAAGGTAATACATCCCCGGGCAGTTGAATTAGGAGAGCTATTTAATCTTCCCATTCTGGTAGCCTCTAGTTTCACCGATGCTCCCGGGACATTAATTCAAGGAGGGATACCCATGGAAATACGAAGCAAAGTGAGGAATGTAGTTGATGATTCCAATGTGGCCAAGATAACGATTATCGGTGTGCCAGATCAGCCAGGTGTTGCCAGTGCTATTTTTAGACCGCTAGCTCAAGCAGACATAAGCGTAGACACCATTGTCCAAAATGCCAGCATCGATAAGATTACCGATCTTACTTTTACTGTGACTCGCAGCGACCTAGTTAAAGCTATGAGCATAGTGGAACCAGTTGCCAAGTCTATTGGAGCTAAAGATTGCGTTAGCGATTCTAAGCTGGCTAAGGTCAGCATCGTAGGCACAGGAATGCGAAATAGTCCAGGTTATGCTGCAGAGATGTTTGAGGCTCTCTTTAAAGCAGACATAAACATCGAACTTATCTCCACCTCAGAGATAAGAATCACCTGCATTATTGATGAGGACCGGATTGGGGAGGCTGTTCGTGTCCTGCATCGAGCTTTCGAGCTTGAAAAAGATTAAGAGGTAAAGTTGCTAAGGGCAAAGAGGGGATGGTCCAAAAACCATCCCCTTGACTTTTTGGGATTAAGATGTTATATTAATAATCACAAAATAGTAGTCTTAACAATATTAATACTGATAGGAGGAGATGTTTTGAAGAAACTAGAACCATTGGAGATTCAGGAAGGAAAGGTCTGTCATAACGGCGTACAGTCAGTTAGGGTGCTACGGGTTGAAGATATGGTGCGCGGAAAAGAACCTGTTCGGGTGGTATTTTTCAAAAATATTGAAAACCACTCCGACGAAAGAGCTCTAGAGATAGGACTATTCTGTAAGCAATATCAACGGAGAAAAAGGAGAATATGATGCCAAAGAAGGCAAAAGTTTTTCTGGCAGAAGATGATCAGGCTTTGATAAAGATAGAGAAAATATGGATAGAAGACCCTGACTATGGTCACAAAGTTGTTCTTGTTGTCAATTCCCTTGAGGAAGCATTGGGAAAAATAGATTTAGCCAAGAAGAACGGTGTTGATGTCGCTGTGATTGATGGAAATCTCGGTACCGGACCTGGTGATGGTCCTGAAGTTGCTCAAGCTCTAAAAAGAGCTATCTCGGAGATTGAAATAATCTCTTTCTCGGGTGAGCCGGTGGACTGGGGAGATTTCAATCCGAGAAAACCATCAGACATTTCTAATCTCGGGGGAATTATAACAGAAGCATTATCAAAATAGGCTATAGCTACGCAGCTATGCAGGGAGGTATCTTTCTAGATGCCTTCTTCTGTTACTTACTTGACTTCTTGCTAAAAAGTGCTAAAAAAACATTAGCTCCTAGTACTTCTATAAAATAGATAATAGAAATCAATTTCAAAATGAAGGAGGTGATGATTTTGCAAGAAGTTGAAGATGTACCTGTCATTTTGTTAATCGGAGCTAAAGTATGGCTGGTGGTTGGCAAAAGATTCATCCTGGGGCTGGTTTTCATCGGCATTGCTTTTGTCTTTTGGGCAGCCTGGAGGGTAATCCAAAAGCTGAAGGTTGATCCGGATGCTTTTCCTTGGATTCCCGGTGTGGAATTCTGCGGCATCCTATCAGGGATTTAACAATGTGTCTCTCAATGAATTTGAGGAGAAAAGAGGGGATGTGTTCCGCATAACACATCCCCCTTTAACATTGTCCAATTTTTCAAAAAGCTGTATAATAAGGAAATTTATGACTTCGCAAATTTTAATTATGACCGCTTGGTTTTCCATATTGTCTCTTATTTTTTGGTATTTCTTCCCCTAATTAATTTGGTCGAGGCTTCGCCTCGACCAGTTTTCCACTTGTGATGGGTTTCTGTGGTTGTTATGATAGAGAAACATGAGTAAGAAAATTATTATTTCAATAGTTGTTGTTTTAATCCTCGGTGCCGGAGGATTTTTTTGGTGGCAAAATCGAGAAATAAAAGGAAGCCCTGATGATTATGTGATAAAAGAAACTGCAGAAGGGAAATTTGTAGAAAATAAAAAAGCGGGATTAGTTGTGAAAACGCCAGAAGGTTGGGAGGTAAAAAAAATGGAAGCTGAGGAAGGTTCGATGATAATACATACTCCAGGCATAGAAGGAAGAAACTGGAATGAAATGGTAGTTCCCCCATTAACAAAAGGATGCGGGATAGACGTATCGGTAGTGTATAAAAAAATGGGTTTTGAAGAGATAAAAGACGAAGTAAAGAGAATTCATTGGGGTATAGATATAAAATCTGAGGAATTCGAAGAAATTACAATAAACGATTACCCAGCTTTAAGGAATACTTTTGATAGTGAAATTTTGGGTTCAGTGATGTCCATTTACATTCCTATCAAAAACAAACTATATGACTTTGATCTATATTGGGCTCCTGATGAAAAAGAAAATTGTACTCAAGAATTTTATAAATTTTTAGAAACAATTTCAATTGACTAGTTCTTTTTATATAAAGCGGACCTCGGCTAGAGAGAGGCATGGTTCTTTGAAAACCGAGCTTCCATAAGTGGAAGCGAAGGTGAAGATGAAAACTAAATTTTCATCGTCTTCTAATCAAAATTTAATAAGGGAAATTGATATTTTCATAAATTACCGAAGCTTTAGCTAAGGTGAAGAAGAGAACAAGGTTCTCTTTGCCTTTTAATGGAAAATTTTCTAAAAAATAGGCAATTTTTTAATATTTTACTGCTAATTTGCTTAGCAGGATTTTTAGTTTTGCCAAAAATTTGTTTAGCAGATGATTTTAAAAATATTACTCTTACAGAGCTTACAGAGATAGATAAATACCTTGAATTACCCAGTAATAAAGTCGAAGCACTATTACGATCTTTAATTAATATATTTTATTCTGAGTGGGTAGACTTAATGGGCTCTGGTTATGCTACTGATGAAGAAATGGCAGTTCCGATAATTATGCGAGAGGCGACAAGGATACAGGCCTTAAATCATCTTTTAGTGGATGCACCGTTGGAAGTCACTAAAAAGATAATAGGCGCGGCAATTGATATAGTTAAAATATATATTAATCCCGCAGTTAGTTTAGAAAGGCTCGAAAAATTAACCGTAGAAAAAGCAATTAAAGAAGGTAAAAGACAGTTATTTCAAAACGAAATCAGGGTAACTCCCGGAGCAATAGATTTTAAATATATTTCACGAAAAGGAGAAGAAAAAATAGCTCCTTTTCAATACGTGATAATTTATCAGCCGCTCGATTCTAAAAAGGGAGAAATTTTAATAAGGTTTTATTCGTCAAACCCGCTTGCTCCTCCAGAGAATAAACAGAGTTTGGGAGGTCAATGGGGAACTTACACCGAACTTATCCACGACCTTCCTCCTTTTATTGTTGATATTCGAGGTATGGTAGAAAATTATAATTGGATTGGTAAACCCTCAGTAACTATTGATTTTCCGCCAGAGGTGCTGGATCTAGGGATTAAACCTCTTTCAGTTTGGGAAAAGCATTTTTTAAAACCAATAACAAGCACAATTAAAGAAGTAGAGATTATCATAACTAAAGTTACTGGCAAGGCACCAAAGATAGTAGAAGGAATTTCTGATTTACCTCAAATTATCGCTAATATTTGGAAGGAAATAAAATCAACCTTTCCTATGTTTTTTTCTTTTTCGCCTGGAGCCTTAATTGAAGCTCCAATAGCTGGAGAAGAACAGCTATCAATTGATGAAACCTTAGAGCCTTTAACAGTTACTGAAACCAGTGAGGGAATCATCTCAGGATTTTCCTTAGAGGAAGTGGTTGAAGTAAAGGGAGGATCGGTACCAACCTTAGAAGAAATGCAAGAGATATTTGACGATATTTCAGAAATAGTGGATATCCTTAATCAGGAGGTGATTGAGTTGGTTGAAGCCAGGCTTCAACCAACTGAGAAGATTGAAGAAATAAGAGAAAAAACAGAAGAACTGGAGGAAAAAGAAGAAGTTGTTGAAGAAGTTGTTGAAGAAGCAGAAGAGGTCATTGAAGTTACTGAGGAGGATGATGAACTTGTTGGGGATAATCTTCAACAGACCGAAAAGGAAGTGGTATTGTGTGAAAGGTCTGGCTGGCCAGCTAGGAATAAAGTTATTCTTAATGAAATTGCCTGGATGGGCACAAATAATTCAGCCAATGACGAATGGGTAGAGCTTAAAAATATATCTGTAGTTCCAGTGAATTTAGTTGGCTGGCAGCTTTTAGATAAAGAAAATCAAATCCAAATAATTTTTAGCCAGGAAACCATCTCGGCTAATGAACTTTTTCTTTTGGAAAGAACTGACGATGATTCAGTGTCCGAAGTAGTAGCTGATTTAATTTACACTGGTGCTCTTGCTAATACAAATGATGCTTTATATCTTTTTGATGAAAATTGTCAGCTACAAGATGAAGTTTTAGCTACACCTGATTGGTCAGCTGGAGATAATTCTTCAAAAAGGACAATGGAGAGAAAGACTAATTTGAGTTGGCAGACAGGTGCTAATTCTGGTGGTACGCCAAAAAGAGAAAATAGCAGTGGATATACTCCATATTATGGTGGAGGAGGCGGCGGAGTACCTTCGTCACCATCGCCTTCACCGGAAGAATCATCGTCACCACCTTCGCCACCAGAAATATTAATTAGCGAAATCCAAATTGCCAGCTCTTCTAATACTAAAGATGAATTTATTGAAATTTACAATCCCAACCAAGAAGAAGTTAATCTTTTTGGATGGTCAATTCAAAAAACTTATTCTAATAGCACTACCACTTATAAAAAGAACTTTGAATCAGAAAATAAAATTCCAGCCAAGGGATATTTCCTTATTGTAAATAGTAATGCTATCACTTCTTTACAAGCTTTGGCTGAAAGCAATGGAATGATCCATAATTCCTTTTCTTTGGCTGAAAATAACACAATTTACTTGGTGAGTGATAATGAAGAAATCGAAAATGTTTCCGATGTCGCCATTATAGATATGGTCGGCTTTGGAACGGATATAGTCGAATTTAGGAGTTTGCCAGCCGAAGGAGATAGTCCAGCTCTCAATCCTTCAACTGGCAAAAGTATCGGACGAAAATGGTCGACTACCACTGAAAATTATATTGATACAGATAATAACCAAAATGATTTTGAAATTCAGACCCCAACTCCTGGAGTTCAAAATCAAAGTCCAGTAGTACCTGAGAATCAGCTACCAACTGCTTAATTTACTTATACTCCAGAAACTCCATTGGTTGGCCAAGAGATTACTTTTGATGCTTCTTCTTCTGCTGATTCAGATGGAGAAATTGCTTCTTTTGTTTGGGATTTTGGTAATAATAATTCAGCCTCTACTACTCAAGCTACAACCACTCATTCTTATTCAACCTCAACCAATTTCATCGTGAGTTTACAAGTTATAGATAATGAAGGGGCAACTAGTTCTTTGGCTACTTCTACTGTTTCTATCAGAGAACCAGAACCCGGGTCAGAAGAACCTCTTTTAACTGTGGTTATTAATGAAATTGCTTGGATGGGGACAGCGACTTCAAGCTGGGATGAGTGGATAGAGCTTTATAATAACACTACTTCTACAATAGATTTGGCTGGTTGGAAAATAGAAAAAGGCGGTGAAGTTTTTATCACAATTTCCACTTCAACCGCAGTAACAACTACCATTTCAAATTTTTATCTATTAGAGAGAGCTGAAAAAGCGACCAATATTACTGCCGATTTTGTCTATGGGGGAGAGAGAATGAGTAATGCCGGAGAAAAATTAGAATTAAGAAATGCCAGTAGTACTTTAATTGATGTAGTAGATTGTTCTTCTGAATGGTTTGCTGGTAAGGCCAGTCCTAACTATATTTCAATGGAAAGAATTAATTCAACCACTACTGGCGCTACTTCTACTAATTGGGCAGATAATAATTTAATTACTAAAAATGGACTGGATGCAGATAATAACCAAATCTCAGGCACCCCAAAAGAAAAAAACAGTGTCTCTTACTCATCGACAGAGATTTCTGGTACAGTTGACTATCCTGTTTTAACTTATCTTGGAAGCCCTTATATTGTTAGCAATACTTTAATTGTTCCCTATGGAGAAACTTTAACTATTGAGCCAGAAGTAACTTTAGAATTTGATGATGACGCTGGCTTGGAAGTAGAAGGTACCCTAAAAGCAATCGGAGAAGAGAATGAAGAAATTATTTTTACTTCCTCTAGCTTGAATTATTGGCAGGGAATCTATTTTAATTCTTCCAGTACTGATTCGGAGCTAAACTGGGTTAAAGTTAAATATGGTAGATGGAAACCTCAATTAGGAAATCCACCAGCCATTTTAGTAGAAAATAGCTCAATCAGTTTCAGGAATTCAACTGTAGATAATTATATAAATAGAGGAATAAAGCTAATTAATTCCAGTTCCAGCATTGAGAATGTGAGATTTTTAGGTCAGGGAGTCGAAACTTCGGTAGCTGGTATTGAGATTAAAACTGGAGGAAACCCGACAATTAAAGATTCCTATTTTGAAAAGAATAAACACGGAATTTTAGTTAATTCTTTAACAACGGGCAGTCTACCTACTATTGAAGGAAATAATTTTAAAGAAAACGAAACCCCAATTTATGCCATATACCCCAATATTATTTTTAAAGATAATCAAGGAGAAAATAACCAGAATAATGGGATTCTACTTTTCCATAATATTTCCCAAGACCTCACCTGGTTTAAAAATGACCTTCCCTATGTCGTTGGCCAGCCGATATCAGGAACCACTGTTAGTGTTGATTTTGGAAAAACTTTAACTGTTGAGCCAGGAGTAGAGATTGAATTTGGCAACGGCGGCGAATTAGAAATCTATGGAACTCTTTCAGCTCAAGGAACTGCTGCTGAGCCAATTATTTTTACTGCCTATCCTTTCCAAGCTCCTTGGCAATGGATTCATTTTACTTCCTCCAGTACAGATTCAATTTTAGAAAATGTTCTAGTTAGTTATGGTGGCTATTCTCCCTTGGGCTCAAAAGGTTCTATTTACGTTGAAGAAAGTTCAATTGAAGTTAGCAACTCAACTTCTTCTAATAGTTTTGAGGCTGGAATTTATTTAGTAAACTCAAGTTCTACCGTTGAAAATTCTCATTTTCTAAACAACAAAATAGGTATAGAGATTCAGGGGACGGAAAGGTTACCTCAATTAACTAGTAATCAATTTAGCAACAATGAAAAAGCTGATATTTACTGGCCGAATGGGGGAGAAAATTGTGAGGCTTTTAAAACAGACCCAGCCTTAGAAGTTGAATGCAATTGCTGCCCGTATTGATTTTCCAGGCCGTTGGGATTTGACAAGGGTTTTTAAATAAGATATATAATAAGTACTATGTTCACTACTCCTGCTTTCGGGCAAGGGTAGTTTTTTTATGGTATGATTTAATATATATGGCGATTATATCAATACTTTTATTACCTGGAGATGTAGAAAAGTTTAAAGAAAGTTAATAATTTTTTCTTTTTTATTTTGAAATTTTTTGAAATTTGCTATACCTTAATCAGCACCCCTTTGTTTCATATGAAGGGAGGTGATAATCAAAGGTAGAGTATAACTTGAGGGGAAATAACACTAAACAAAGATATCTCACCTGGGCGAGGATACCTAAATACTGACAGGGTGCTAAAGTTTTTAGTTGTATCCTCGCCATCCTCGTTTTCAGTCCGCCTTTTACCAAGGGCGGTTTTTTGGTAGAATAAGAAAGAATCAATAAATTTATGGAGAAAAAAGAGAACAATTACGCATTTATTGATAGCCAAAATCTTAATTTAGGAATTGAAGATCTTGGTTGGAAACTAGATTTTAAAAAATTTAAAGTTTATCTAAGGGAAAAATATTCTGTAAAGAAAACGTATCTTTTTATAGGGTATTTGCCCGAATATCAGAGTTTATATAAATCGCTCCAAGAGCGTGGATATGTTCTTGTTTTTAAACCGGTACTTAAAGACAAAAATGGGAAAGTAAAAGGTAACGTAGACGCTGATTTAGTTTTACAGACAATGATTGATTATGATAAATATGATAAAGCTGTAATTGTTACAAGCGATGGTGATTTTTATTCTTTAGTAAATTATTTATATACCAATAAAAAACTAGAAAAAGTATTAAGTCCTGATTATGAGAACTGCTCTGTTTTACTTAGAAAAGCAGCGAAAGAAAAGATTATTTTTATGGGTAATCTTAGAAAAAAACTGGAGTATAAATGAAAAAACACCATTAGGGGACAAAACCCAAAAAGGTGCTTTTTCGTAGTGATTCTATTTTTATATTAGCAAGGCGTACGAGACTGTCAAGCCTTTTTTTGATTGAGGTTCGGCCTCCGGAAAATTAACGCTGCCTTTTGAAAAGGGGCGGTTTTTTTGGTAGAATTATTGGTGGAATGGAAAATATTAAAAAAAGAAAATTTGTTATCGCCCTTGGAGGTTCAGTTGCTTTTCCCAGAGAAATTAATACAGCTTTCCTTCGCAAGTTTTACTTATTCATAAAAAAAGAAATTAAAAAAGGAAATAAGTTTGTTATTGTCTGTGGAGGGGGACACGTTACCAGGGAATATCAAAAAGCAGCCTCTAAGATAGCGAAAGTTCTTGATGAGGATAAAGACTGGATAGGGATTCACGCTACTCGTCTTAATGCTCATTTTTTGAGAACAATATTTAGGCAAGAAAGTGAGGCAATTGTTTTTAATAACCGCTTTAAGGTTAAAACATTTGGTGAGCATTCGGTAATAATTGGTTCTGGCTGGCGGCCGGGCAACTCAACTGATTTTGTAGCTGTTCAGATTGCTGTTGATTTTAAGATTGATGAGGTTATTATCTTAGGGAAACCAGCGTATGTATACACTTCTGATTTTGAAAAAGACAATAATGCAAGACCAATTTGGGAAATATCTTGGAAGGATTATCTTAAACTTATTCCCTCTAAATGGGAGCCCGGCCTTCATGCTCCTGTTGATCCCATCGCAGCCAGATTGGCCAGGAAAGAGAAAATTAAAGTTATTGTGGCTGATGGAAAAGATTTGAGTAATCTCAGAAAAATTCTAAAAGGTCAAAAATTTAAGGGAACTACCTTGCTGTAATTGGCTTGTGGAGGTTCGACCTCGAATATTTATCAATCCGCCCTTTGGAAGAGGCGGCTTTTTGGTGGCGGGCTTGATTTTTTTGTTAAATAATGTATAGTTTGGTCAGAACAAAAGCGTCAATTTAGTTGGCCGCCTGACCAGGAATGGCAGGCAATAAAAAAGGGGAAAAAGTGCATTTAATTCATGTTGGTTTTAATGGGGTGGTAGATATGGAGAGGGTAGTAGCTGTAGCCGGCACTATGTCAGCTGCTCCCACTAAGACATTGGTCCAGAGAGCTAGAGACAGGGGTGCCCTTGTTGATATGACCAGAGGCCGTAAGTCCAAGTCAGCTATTATTACCAAAGACAACCGCGTCATTTTGGTTCCACTTGCTTCTGCGACCATAGCCGGAAGATTTGGTACTTCCCTGAAGGAAGTAGAGATTCCGGAAGAAGAGGAAGAGGATTCTCAACATATCGGTGGATCGACCACGCTTCAGTTAAGGTAAGGAAGAAAAGTAAAGGAGGGAACCATGGAATGGTTAACAGACAAGCATCATAGTGAATTGACTGAGAAAGAGGCGGTGGCGGAATTGGAACACCTTCTTCTCAATTGCGAAAGCAAAGAGGTGTTTGAACAAGAGTGTGAGGAAAGGTTTGGAGGGCTAGGAAGCATAAATAGTATGTGGGCGCCTAAGTGGAGGAGCGCTTTTCCCCGTTTCTCTCAGAACGGTATTGACATGGACGTTTTCGCCCACGTCACCACCAAGTGAAACATGGTTTGTTGCCAAATAGGGTTTGGGGTATCCAAATAGAGATTATCTCACGATTAGGAAACTGATCGTTTGGCTCTACCCCTTACCCGACCAGTCGAGGTTCGGCCTCGGTTTTTTATTTCAGTACTTACTCAATGAAAACTTCGTTTTCATTTCGACCTGCGCTTCCGTAAAACGGAAGCTTGCTTTTTGACCGATTTTTTTAATTCTGATATAGTGAAGAAACGTCATTATGGACAGAGATTTTTTAATTCAGTTGACAAACAATCTTTATAAGCTAACTTTGCTTTTTCCAAAAAAGGAACCCTTGAGATATAAGATGAGAGAGGTGGCAGACGAAATTTTGGCCAAACCGACAGAGAGAAATTTAGAAACTTTGGCTAATTTTTTTGAAGTAGCCAAATCGCAAAACTGGGTAAGGGCCGCAGACGTATTGGCAATTCAAAAAGAATATGATAGCTTAAATGGCGAATTCGGAAAAGAAAAGAAGGAAAACCCTCTGATCAAGGTTTCGCCTCGACCAATGGAGATTCGGCCTCGAACATTGGAGGTTTTGCCTCAGGTGGTCGAGGTTTCGTCTCGACCAATTCCGGAGAGGCAGGAAAAGATCATGGCTTTTTTAAGGGAGAACGGCCGAGCCCAGGTTTGGCAGGTAAAGGAAATTTTACCGGAAGTAACTAAAAGGACCCTAAGAAGGGATTTTGAGCATATGCTCAATCAGGGTATAATTGAAAGAATAGGGGAAAGAAATAGTACCTTTTACCAGGTAAAAACTATTAAGGCTTAAGTAGGACAGACACATATATAGTATGGTAGGACACTATGTCCTACCTTCTGCAAGTTAAATGGCAAATCAACGCAAAGAATTCGGCAAAATATACGATCAATATATAGAGAAAATCTATCGGTTTGTTTTTTTAAAGGTAAATTCAAAAGAAATTACCCAGGATTTATGTTCAGAAACTTTTTTAAAGGGCTGGCAAGCCTATAAGAAAATTCCAAAAATTGACAATCCCTCAGCCTTTTTGTATAGAATTGCCCGCAATTTAGTGACTGATTATTATCGGGAGAAAGGTAGGACAAATATTGTTTCAACGGAAAATGTACCGATTATTGATCCTCAGCAGGGCTTAGAGGAAAAAGCGGCTTTGAGCTCGGATTTAGAGCAAGTTAAGGCGGTTTTGGTTAATTTAAAGGAAGATTATCAGGATATTATTATCTGGCACTATTTAGATGACCTATCTATCCCAGAAATAGCTAAAATCCTGGATAAATCGGAACAAGCCTGCCGGGTCCAGCTTCACCGGGCCTTAAAATCCCTTAGAAACCAGGTTCTCTCTAGTTGAAGCCTGGCTTCAACCAAGCTGTAATAACTTCCCTTCTTTTTCGTCATAATTATATGATGCTGACCGAAAAACAACTCATTGGCAAGGTCAGGAAACTTCGCCAGATTAGACCCAGAAAAGACTGGGTTTCTTTAACTAAAAAGGATATTTTAGGAGAGGGACCAGGGTTTTTCTTTTTTCCTTATTTTAAACCAGCCATGGCTGGCTTAATAACTATTTTTGTCTTATTTGGAGTTTTGGGCTACGGTTTAGTTAAAAACTCCTTACCTGGCGATGTCCTCTATGCAATTAGAAAGGCTGTTCATCAAGGGCAGGCTGTTTTTATTCCTGAAGCAGAAAAACCGGCTTTTCAACTGAAATTAGCCAATGACCGATTGGAAGATTTAACCAAAGCGCCAGCTAAGAACTTGGCTCCAACTATAAGCGAGTTTCAGGCTAATATTGCTGAAGCAGCTAAAAATTTAGTCAAAATAGATGCTACTACTTCTGACCCAGTAGCTATTAAGAAAATTATTGAAGAGACCAGGGAATTGGAAGAGAATATAGAAAAAGTAGAGTCTTTGGGCGTGGTTATTGGTCAGCAAGGGATGTCTGAATGGAATAAAGCTGTAAAAAGAGTGACTGAGAATTTAATTGAAGATTTAGAAGAAACAACTTTAACCGAGGAGAAAGAAAAGATTTTAAGCGAAATGAAGGAGCTTTTTGCAGAAGGCGAGTATTCGGCTGCTTTAGAGTTATACTTAATAAATCAGTAATAATAAGTTTTCCACAGAAAGGCATTGATTAATGTTTAATTATTGTTTATATTTAGAAAATTGTTTATATTTAGAAAATGGAAAGACGCGGGCTTCGTGGCCTCAAAGCTTTGGTCACGAAGATTCAAAGGTCGACGCGGCGAAACATAAATTATTATTAATTTCTGAAAATTATTAAAAAAATGTCTAATACACTTAAAAAGATTGTTGCGACGATAACTTTGCTTGGCGTTGCTGGTTGGGCTGGAGGTGTTCAAGCTATCACAGCTGCTGAACTCCAAGAGCAAATTGATGAGTTGATGGCTACATTAGAAGAGCTACAAGCTCAGTTAACTGAATTAGAAGGCGGAGAAGCAGTTGTTGTTGAAGGTTGTACGATTACTTCCTTTGACCGCAACCTGAAACAGGCCATGTCAGGCGATGACGTGAAATGTTTACAGATCGTGCTCAACACCGACTCTGAAACCAAGTTAGCTGACTCTGGAGCTGGTTCTCCCGGTAATGAAACTTCTTACTTTGGTCCTATTACCAAAGCAGCCGTTATCAAATTCCAGGAGAAATATGCTGATGAAGTTTTGGCTTCTTGGGGTTTAACCTCAGGAACCGGCTTTGTTGGTTCAACTACCAGAACTAAGTTAAATGAATTGTTATCAGCAGGCGAGCAAGAAGAAGAGGAAGAAGAAGAAGAGGAAGAGGAAGAAGAAGAGGAAGAAGAAGAACTTCCAACTGCCGCAGGTTTAACTGTTGGTTTAGCAGTTGATACTCCAGCTGCTGCTACTGTTATTGCTGATGCTACTGATGGAGGTCAGGCTTTAGTTCCTTTCTTGAAAGTGAGTTTTTCTACTCCAGTAGGGACTTCAGCTAAAGTAACCACCTTAAAATTAAAGAGGATAGGAATTTCTAGTGATTCAGATATTCCTATGGCCTATCTTTATGATGGTGATACTAAATTAGCTGAAATGACTTCCCTTTCTTTGGGAGTAGTGACTTTCACTAATTCAGCAGGTTTATTCACTGTTTCAGGAACTAAAACCATTACGGTTAAAGCTGACCTTTATTACAACACTTCAGCTGGTAAGACCATTGGTATGGGAATAAATTTAGCTGACGACGTTACCACTGACGCTGAGGCGGTCAATGGAACTTTCCCAATGAATGGGAATCTAATGACCACAGCTGTTGTCACTGATTTCGGTCGTTTGTCAATTAGTACCACTACTAATGCTGCCACAATTGACCCGGGAACTGTTGCTTTTGAAGCAATGAGATTTACTGCTCAGGCTTCAAATCAGAAAGTTAAACTTTATTCTATAAAGTTCTTGCAATTGGGTTCAATTCTGGCTTCAGACGTTACTAATCTAGCTCTTTGGGTTGGCGCAACCCAGATTGGTTCAACTGTAGAGAGTTTGGATTCTGACAGAACCGTCACCTTTGACCTTTCTGATTCTCCTTATGAGATTTCTTCAGGAGTAACCAGAAATATTTCTTTGAAGGTTGATGTGGTTGGTGGTTCAACCAGAAAAATTCAGTTCTCTATTCAGCGCTCAACCGACATTGTGGCTATGGATGCTAATTACGGAGTCTATCTCAAACCAGATAATGCAACTTTGGCTACCTGGACAGTTGTTGATTCTACCGAGACTACGGTGAATTCCGGTAACTTAATTATTACCAAGAGAACAGATTCTCCCTCTGGAAATGTTGCCTTAAATAGCACCAATATTACCTTGGCTAAATATGATATCAAGGCAGTTGGTGAGGATATTAAGGTAAGTTCGTTGATCTTCAAAGTTGTTGATCCTAACGATGGAGCTATCGGGGGAACCGGTTGGACTGACCTTAGGAACGGCCGGATACTTTATGATGGTGTTCAGGTTGGAACTACCAAAACTTCAGTAGCTAGTAATACTGATCAGACTGTTACTTTGAGCTTTACTGTTCCATTTGGAGTAACCAAGACTTTAGAGATAAAGGCTGATATGGTTCAATACACTTCAAGTGGTGGCCTTGCTTCAAGTGACACTCTAAGAACCTCTTTGGAACAAGGAAGTAGCAATGCTCAAAGAATGACTTCTTTGGGTTCATTTGCCTTCCCAGCTTCAGATCAGACAGCTAATACCTTGACAGTGACCACTGCTTCCTTATCAGCCAGCAAAAACCTGGCTGTGGGTGATATCTCAACTGTTTACAATGTCACAGGAATCACTATTGGTTCCTACTTAATGACAGCTGGAGCAGCTGAGGGAGTGGATGTAAGTAAAATTACTTTTGGCGGTGCTTCAGCTAATAATGCTACTGATACTTTAGCAAATTCTGCTATAGGAGCTGCCTTTACTAATTTGGAGCTCTATTACGGAACTACCCAGTTGGGCGTAACCGTTACTCCTAACGTTAGTGACGCTACAGCTACTGACTATTCCTTCTATCCTTCACCAGCCTTGTCTTTAGCGGCTGGTCAGCAGATTAGGATTGATTTGAAAGCAAATGTTTTGGCTTCAGTAGATTGGGCCAACACAAGTGCTACTCAATTGGTAAGTGCTGAAAGTACTGGAAAGGTAACTACTAATGCAGCTAATATCGATGACAGCGATGGTTCAGTAGCTGGTCAGGCAATAGCCCTGAGCGGGGCTGGAACCATTTTAGCCGTAGTTGAGGAAACTCCGGCTATTTCCATGGTGGCTATGGGAAGTACACAACAGACCTTAGCCCAATGGACATTGAAATCCGGTCCTATTGCTACCCCGGTTGAAGACTTAACTGTTACTCAGGTTATTGTTTATGCCAGTAGCTCTGCTCTTAGTAGTGCTAATGTTGGTAACTTAAAACTCTATTGTGGCGATGTGCTCTTTGATGAAAAGAGTGGTTTGACTGATGCTACTATTGATTATGCTGCTTTTAGTAATACTGAAGGCTGTGTCATTACTAAAGGAGAAGAGAAGTTATTCGCCTTGAAAGCTGATATTACTACTTTTGCTGCCGGAGCTCAGGCTGGAGAATATAACAGGTTCTATATAACAGTTCCTTCTTCCATTACTGGTGTCTCTGATAATCCCATTATTGCTAGGGGAGCTGGTGATTATGCCAATGTTAGTGCAGGGACTTATCGCTCAAATGAGATTTATCCTTACCGCACTACTTTGGCTGCGACTCTTGCCTGTTATACCGCTGATTGTGTGATAGATAGGGGTGCTAATCAGTTGGTTGCAAAATTGACTTTAACCGGTACTTCCCTTGGTAAGGCTTACCTCAGAACTTCAATAACTGCTGAGGATGAAGCAGTTGATGATTGGAGTGTGGCTACTACTTCAGGTAGCGGTCCGACTACGGTAGCTACTGATACCAACGATAAAATTGATGGAACTTATGCCGTTAGGTTTACTGAATCTGCCACTTCAACTGTTCAGGATAGAGTAATATATGACTTTGGAGCAAGTGCTGGTCTTAATGGATACAGCAAGCTAAGCTTCTGGATTTCATCTGCCGCTGGTAAATCTGCCAATGATATTGAGTTGCGAATTGCTACCTCAACCGCCCTTATAGCAGCTTCCGGTACCAGTCAGTTTACCTCTCTCATTCCAGCTCTTACTGCTGGTGATCCTGCTTATGTTACTATAAGTTTGAGTAGCCTTACTGCAGCAAGTCAATATCTTGCTCTTGTAGTAGCAAATGGTGCTGATGACAATGACACCTGGGATATTGATAACATCAGACTCTACAACGATTCCATTACGGTAGATATTAGCGGGGATGCTACTACTGTTGCTGCTACGGTCAATGGTCTTGCCTTTAGTTTAAAGAGTGATGGGACAGAAAAGGCCTTGGGATATTACGACTTAGCTAACACTAGAGTTGTATTTATTCCTACCGCAGAAATTAAGACCGGTGCAACTGCAGTAACCTTGAATGTGATTACAGACACGAGTACTTTATTGTTAGCGAAGTCTACTGGTGTAACTAGAAGTGTTACCTTAAAGTCAGACCTCTATGGAGCTACTCGTAATTCTGCCGGTGATTTCCGCTGGTATGATCTGGCTGTAACTGCTCTTTCACCGATTGAATGGTTGAACGGAGCTAGTCCAATCTCGGTTACTATAAAGACTGGTACAGGACAGTAAAGATTAGCTACTAATCTCAGAATTTAGTTTCTTTCTGCCTTTCCTTGTGGGCACTGAAAAGCCGCTCCTTAACGGAGCGGTTTTCAGTTGTTGAAACTTTATGATAAAATACCTTTGTGTTAAAATAATTTAATGTCTAAAAAATTTAGAATAATTTTCATTGGGGCAATACTTTTATTTATACCTTTTTTTACTTCAGCTGCTGAACTTTTAGAAAGGGTAGAATTTTATGTTGACCCAGAATACGATTTAGAAAATAGAGAAAAAATTACAGCTGTTTTGCAAAGAATTACCGACCAGCTCTATTTTTATTTAGATAGTCAGTGGTGGGATTCTTTAAATATAGAGGAACAAAAAGAAGTTAACGGTGCCATTTCTAATTTGTCTCAGGAATTTGAAAACAAAATTTATCCGATTTTAACTTTAAATTATGGTTTAGAATGGAAGCCAGGAATTGATAAAGATACAAGAATAACCATCTTAATTCATCCGATGTTAGAAACATCTGCTGGTTACTTTAATCCCGGAGACGAATATCCTCGGGCTCAAGTTTCAACTTCTAATCAAAGGGAGATGGTTTATTTAAATTCAAAACATATTACAGATTCTGCCAATGAAAGCTTCCTATCTCATGAATTTACCCATTTAATTACTTTCAATCAAAAAGATAGAATTTATGGAGTATTTGAAGAGACTTGGTTAAATGAAGCAAGGGCTGAATACGCCCCAACTTTGTTAGGATATGATGAAGAATATCAAGGCAGTAATATTCAAAGAAGAGTCAAAAAATTCTTAGGGAATCCTCAAGATTCTTTAACTGAATGGCAAGGAAAAAGTTCTGATTATGGGGCCTTGGATCTTTTTATCCAATATTTAGTTGACCATTACGGCAAAGAGATTTTAATTGATTCTTTACAGTCAGGAAAAATAGGTATAGCTTCTTTAAATTATGCTTTAGAAAAAAATGGATTTTCTGAAGATTTCTCCCAGATTTTTACTGATTGGACAATTACTGTTTTTCTTAATGACTGTGAAGTAGGTGAGAAATATTGTTACTTGAATGATAATCTGAAAAATCTTAAGATTACCCCTTTTATTTATTTTCTGCCAACTACCGGAGAAAGCACTTTGAGTGTAGGGTACTTAACTAAAGAGTGGACGGGTAATTGGCAAAAAATTATTGGTGGGAAAGAATCATTGAAACTGGAATTCACTGGAAGCTCAGAGGTTAATTTTAAGGTTCCTTATATTGTTGAAGATTTTTCCGGCAATTACTCAGTTGGTTTTTTAGAACTTGACCAATCCCAAAAAGGAACAATTTATGTTAGCGATGAAAAAATTATTTCTTTAACTATTATTCCCTCTGTCCAGGATAAAATTTCTGATTTTACAGATAAAGAGCCATCTTATCAATTTTTCTGGTCAGCGACATCGGAAAGATCAGAAGAAGAATTGATTGAAGAACTTAAAGAGAGAATTAAAGAGTTAAAAGCCCAAATCGCCATATTGCAGGCCCAAATCGCAGCTATATTAGGGGAAGAAGCTTATTGTCAAAGATTTGAAAATAATCTTTATTATGGAATGAAAAATAATAAAGAAGTTAGTTGTTTACAGGAATTTTTGAAAAATCAGGGTCCGGATATTTATTCTGAAGGTTTGGTAACTGGAAACTTTCTGTTTTTAACTAAAGAAGCTGTGGTTCGCTTCCAGGAAAAATATGCGGAGGAGATTTTAAATCCTTTAGGTTTAGAAGAGGGAACTGGCTTTGTTGGTTCTTTAACTCGTCAGACCATAAACAGACTAACTAGTTGGTAAATCTGCCCCAAAATCTATCCACAGATAGTCCCCAACCACCCCTATTGACACCCCTTGACACCCTTTGATGGGTGTCTTATTATTAAAGCAGAGGACTTTTCTTCTTCTTCCTCTTCTTCTTCTTCCCCTTCTTCTTTAAACAAGGGGAATATATTTTAACTTTATGACTATTAAACCAAAGGAAATTTATACAACCAAAGAAGCCCAAGATTTTTTAAAAGTAAGTTCCAGTACTTTCAAGAGGTTATTAAAGAAAGGAATAATTAAAGCCTATAAAGTGGGCGGAACTTATAGAATCTGGGGGGACGAAATTTTAAATTTAGTTTCTTCAAAAGTTGAAAGAAAAGTTTACAAAACTTATCGAAAAGTTAGAGAAAAAACTAAAAAAGCCATTGAAAAATGGTAAACTTATCAAATTACAAGGCAGTTATTCTGGCTGGCGGCAAAGGAACTCGGCTTTACCCAATGACCTATGAAATCCCTAAGCCCTTACTACCAGTCCAAAGAAAGCCAATTATAAATTATTTAGTTGATCTTTTTTTTGAACACAGAATAAAAGAGATCGCTGTTTCAATTGATAAAAATTTTAGAGAGGAATTTGATTGGTGGAAAAAGAGATATTATCCTAATAATAAAATTAAGTTTTTAGAAGAAAAAAAGCCCCTTGGAACTTTCGGGGGGCTTTATTTTTTAAAAAATTGGATTTCAAAAAGCCCTTTCTTTTTAACTAATGGTGACGAGTTAAAAAAAATAGATTTAAAAAAAATGGCTCAGTTTCATAGTCAGTATCCGGTTTTGGGAACGGTGGCTTTAGTTAAAGTCCCCAACCCTCAGGATTACGGAGTGGTTCTCTCTAAATCGGGAATTGTCCAAGAGTTTTTAGAAAAACCAAAAAATCCACCCTCAAATTACATTAATTCTGGTCTTTATCTTTTTTCTCCAGAAATTCTAAAAGAACATCCCGGTCCCAAATTTACAATGGTTGAAACCGATCTTTTCCCAAGGTTAGCCAAAGAGAAAAAATTAGCTGGGTTTAAATTTAATGGCAAATGGATGGATACTGGAAATTTCGCCCGTTATGAACAAGCTATAAAGAAATGGAAATGATTTAATACTTTATGAAGATTAACAGTATTTCAGATATTAAATCTTTGCTCTTTGACAATATTGGGTTAAAACAGACTATTATTAAAAACACTTTTTGGTTAACAATAGGAGACGTTGGCAGTAGATTGTTAAAATTAATCTTACTTGTTTATGTCGCCCGAATTTTGGGAGCTACTGAATACGGAAAATTCACTTTTGCTTTGGCTTTTGTTCTATTGTTTCAGGTTTTTGCCCATTTTGGTTTTCATCAGATTGTTACCAGAGAGTTTTCTAAAGAAAAAGAAAAAGAGAAAGACCTTTCTGCCATTCTTTCTTTAAAAATTTTATTGGGCGTTGGTGTTTTAGGTTTATTATTAGCTTTTTCTTTTTTTATTACTACCGATCCTGTAATTCGAAAAATAATTTGGATTTTAGCAATTACTAATATCATTTCAGCGTATTTTTCAATATTTTACGCCGTTTTTCAGGCTCGACAAAAAATGGAGTATGAAACTTTGATGAGGCTTCTGGAAACCTCGGTATTGGTTGGAATTGGTTTTTTTGTCCTTTTCTATTTTCCTTCAATCCAGAACTTAAGCTACAGTTACTTATTCGCTAGTTTAGTTGCTTTAATTTTTATTTTGTTTTTTTTCCACTTTAAAATTCAAAAATTATCTCTTTCTTGGGATAAATTAATTTGGAAAAAGTATTTATCTATGTCTTGGCCACTAGCTTTAATTTCACTTTCTTATATTATTTACAATCAAATTGATTCAGTAATGATGGGTTCTTTGGGTCAAATTACACAAACTGGCTGGTATAATGCTGCTTATAGAATGATTGTAATGGTTACGATTCCGATGGGCATAATTGCTGCTAGTTTTTTTCCAGCATTTAGTAAAGCCCTTAAATTAGCCAAGGAATCTCTTCAAAAAATATGGAATTACCAAATGGAAATAATGATTTTTTTAGCTATCCCCTTAACAACAGGTGGAATGGTTTTAGCTCCAAGAATTATTGATTTTATTTACAACCCAAGTTTTATTCCTTCAATTTTGGCTTTTCAAATTCTAATCATTACAGCAGGTATTATGTTTCTTTACAATACTTTTCACCAAGTATTAATTGTTGCTAACCAACAAAAAAAACTTTTTTGGGCAATTCTTTCTGGAGCCATACTTAATGTTATTTTGAATCTAATTTTAATCCCTATGTTTAGCTTATATGGAGCAGCCGTAGCCACGGTAATTACCCATATTTTAATTTTCTTTTTATTAGTAAGATCTACTTTAAAATTTACCACTATAAATCCTTTTAATTCAAAGATTATTTTAAGTTTTATCGGTGCAATTCTTTGTAGTATTCCAATGTATTTTGTAATAATCCAACCCCAAATTTATTATCTTAATGTTATATTGACCATTTTAATTGGAGCAGGAATTTATTCAATTTGCCTTTTTGGGTATAAAAAATTAGCAGCTAAAGCTTTCGTTTATTAATATAAAAATTATGCAAATAGTAGTTTTATGCGGAGGGAGAGGGACAAGATTAAAGTCCTTGACCAATAAAATTCCAAAAGTAATGATTCCCTTTTGGGGCAAGCCTTTCCTAGGGTATGTAATAAGAAGATTTTTGGCTGAAGGTTTTTACGAATTCGTTCTTTTGGTTGGATATTTAGGCAAACAAATCGAAAAATATTTTGGTGATGATATGATTTATAGCTATGATGGGAAGAAATTGCTAGGCACTGGCGGATCACTTAAAAAAGCAGAGCCTCTTTTAGGCAGGGAATTTATTTTGGCTAGTGGGGATAATTGGTTGGATATGGACCATCACGATTTGATTTCTAAATTTCAAAAAAGCAAAAAAATGGCGATGATGGTTTATACCAAAAGAGAAAAAAGGAATGATGTTTTAGTTAAGAAAAAAGAGATTATTCGATATGATAAAAAAACA
>SDBU01001702.1_pt1 | contig 30635 bp, 51 predicted proteins | sample 2277071 | NCBI WGS metagenome assembly SDBU01 (sample SAMN10397929, study PRJNA504765) | marine sediment metagenome | isolation source: marine sediment core GS08_GC12, 126 cmbsf | place: Arctic Ocean: Gakkel Ridge, Loki's castle | collected 2008 | reverse complement strand
GATAAGTTTTCCAGGCCGCAGAATCGTAGGTTTCACGTCATCATGAAGCATAAGCTCTCACCCATCGATGCCGATGAGCTTTTATCGAATACATCGAATAAATTAGAGGAGGAGACAAGTGAAACTGGAGCTACAGGACGCGAAAGGTTCAACAGGAGTATTCATCGAGCTGCCACTGGAGCAGCTCAAGGAAGAGCTCGGCTTACTCAGCTCTTCGACAGAGGCTGAAGCCCAGCTCAAAGAGAGCCAGGACAAGGTAGGGGAGATGGAGACCCAGCTCAAGGAGAGCCAGGGCAGGACCATGGACGATTTCACGCAGATGGAAAAGGCTAACTTCGTCATTGGCTGGGCAAAAGATCTGTCTCCGGAGAAGAAGGCTGTATTTGCCCAAGCCGTGGGGCTCCCCATTGCCGGCGCCAAGGTGGAAGAGGTGGAAAAGGTGGAAGAGGTGGCTGAGGTAGAGGAGAATCCGAAGATCATCCAGGGTAAAACAGATAAGCCCGGCTATATTTACTACGAGTATCTAAATCTCAGCATGAGGGAATAGGAGGAAGGATATGACACCGGAAGAACTAGCGGAGCTGAAGGAAGTGGTGTCCAAGGCAGCCGAGGGAATTGAGCTCAGGCTCGCCGACAGCTTGAACAAGGCGATAGAGGACATCAAAGGTAAGGCGGCAGCCGCCGATGAGGTTCAGAGCAAAGCCAGGACCGCCATGGAGGCCGTGCCCAAGCTCATACAGGAGCAGATCGAGTCCCAGCTGAAGATCAACCTGAAAGGCATTGTCGAGGAGGTCGGCAACCGGTTCGAGGAGAGGGTGAAAGCGATGGGCGGCGGTACCGGAGCCAATGGAGGCCCCATAACCCTTGATAAACTGCTGGCCAACTCCGATAAGATAATCGGGGTGGTAAATGCCTTCAGGTCGCCGACGACGGATCAAGCTATGCTCGGGCAAATGAATTTTGTAATGAAATGGCACAAAGTCCTTTCCAGCATGGAGAAAGGTGGCGGTTCTGGTGAAGACATTACAAGGGCAATCGCCGACACATTTACCCAGCAAGAGCAAAAAGAGTAGAGAGGTCAAAAAGCTGGAAGGCGAGCGGGACCGGGCGCTGGGCCGGCTGGTGAAGCTGAAGTCAACGCGGAAGAAGAAGAAGCTCCGGCGGCAGCGGCAGACCCTGGGCCGTCAGATGCTTAACCTGACAATCGCCCATACCCGGGCGCTCATTGAGGGAGAAATTTAGTGAAACCGATCCTCATCTGGCAATATAATTCTCTGGTCAAGGAGCTGCTTTTATTGCAGCAGCATTCACAGGACCCGAGCTGCCCTTGTGAAAGCGGCGGGGAGATGTGCATCAGGAAGCATCTTCTTACCATTGAGGCCCTGGCTGAGGAAACTGCCACCATGGAGGAGGATGAAGAGAGGGCGGTTTTGCTCAACACTCTGGCTCTCGAGGCCAAGGCCCACAGGGCAAAAGAGGAGCAGCATTTATGCGGTGTTGAGATTGACCCGGAAGATCTGGCCAGCTGGTCAAGGGACCGACGTAAAGCATTCGAGGAGATTGGCCTGGCCTGCGGCCTTGCCCCTCCGGAAGAAAATGCCCTTGTCGAAGAGATAGCCCAGATGTTCAAAAAGAAGGCGGAGCCCCGCTGGTGCCATCCCGTGAAGGAAACGGCCAAGGAGCTCAGTACATTGTCCAGGACGCTGGGGACGGCCAGGAAGCGGATCGCCGAAATCCAGCAGCAACTTGATATACCACTGAACATCTGTCGTGGCCAGGCGGAAATGTTTGAATCGAGCACCGGGGTACTCGATCCCTATGGCAGCCGCTGCCGGGATGAGAAGACCGGCCAATGGGTTTACTCAGAAGATTGCGGCTATGAACCCGCCGGCATTACCACCACGGCCCTGGGGATGGATGGCATCACCCATTATGAATTTGAGTTCAAGCTAGTCAGCCTGGATAAGCTGATCATTTCCCATGATCCCTTCACCTTTACTCCCAACCCAGAGTACCCGAAAGAGCTGCAGCCGCGGCTCAGGGGAAGAGCTGCCACCAAACTTCAGGTTGAGAAGATAGCCGCCAACCTGGAGCCGGATGCTGTGATCACCGACTTTCACGTTATCGACCGCGGTACCCCCATTGTGGGCCCCGATTTAGTCGTCGAAGCCGGCAATGGCCGCGTGATGGGAATAATAAGGGCGGCCGCCGACTATCCGGACAAGTACTCGGACTATAAACAAAGCCTCAGTGACCGCGCCCGCGATTACGGCCTGAGCGCCAAGGATGTCGATTCAATGGAAAACCCGGTGCTGGTCCGTCTCCGGATTACCGACGTGGACCGCACTACTTTCGCCCAGGAGGCCAACCAGGCCGCCACTATAGCACCATCGGCCATTGAAAACGCCCGCACCGATGCGGCAAAGATCACCATGGGTATGCTGCAGGAGCTCGTCGTCGGCGAGAATGAAAGCCTGGAGGACGCCCTGAGGGCTCCTAAAAACCAGTCCTTTGCCAAGCGGTTCCTGGGTACCCTGCCCGAGAATGTTCAGGCCGCCCTGATTGACGCCCATGGCTACCTTAACCGCGACGGCGTTCACCGGATGGCCATGGCCGTTTTTGTCTCCGCCTTCCAGGGGGGTCCGGGACTTCGCTTGGCAGAGAAGGCTTTTGAGAGCGTAGACATGGACGTTAGAAATACCGTGAATGCCATCGCCCGTAGTCTGGGTACCATGGCGCAGGCTGAGGCGCTAACCAGATCCGGGGACCGGGAGTTGACTCTCTCAATAGGTGATGACCTGGCCCAGACAGTCAACGTCTATTCCGCCATCAAGAGGAATCCGGCGCTGACGGTCGAGAAATATCTTGCTCAAGAGCAGATATTTGCCCGCGAGCTCAATCCCTTCCAGGAAGATATTCTGAGGGTCCTGGAAGAATACAAGAGGTCGCCAAGGAAGCTGGGCGGCATATTCACTGCTTATGCCGAGGGGGTCATCGCGGCGCCGCCGCCGGCGCAGACAGCGCTTTTCCCCGGAGCGGAAATAACAAAGGAAGGTCTCTGGGAGAGTGCCGTCAAAACACCCGAGGCCCAGCCGGTTCTAATGGAGATAGCCCGGATGTTTGAAGAAGAGAAAGCCAATCTTTCAATGCCCGCGCCTTTTGCATGGGTAGGGGGAAAGAAAAAACTTTCAAAGAAGATAGTCTCTTTAATTCCACCGCATAAGACATACGTGGAGCCGTTCTGTGGCGCTGCTTCAGTCTTTTGGGCTAAAGAACAGGCCGAAGTAGAGGTGCTTAACGATCTTGACCCTGACTTAATGCGGTTTTATCGGGACTTGGGCTCCGTTGAGAAATGCAATATAAGGGACATTAGCAAGGATTGGGACAAGATCAAAGGGGGGGTGGGAAACCTGAGCGCCTGTGAATTCCTGGCAGATGTGCTATGCAGTTATGGCGCGGTTAGGCATGGTAAATCAAAAGAAGAGAGACCAACTTGTGCTACCAATGCTCCCGCTTTTCATCATAACTTATCTGAATATCAAGCTCGCCTGAAAAAGACCAAGCTCTATAATGAAGATTGGAAACAAGTGGTTTTTAAATATGACGCCCCTGATACATTCTTCTATCTTGATCCCCCCTACCATGGACTACCTGACCACGGCTACTACAAGCATGACAATAATTCACTAGCGAGCCTGAAAGAAGTTTTGCCAAAATTGAAGGGAAAATGGCTATTAACTTTTAATGATCACCCGGATGTTAGAGAAGCGTTTAAGCAATTTCATAATTTACCCGTAGACAGCGGCCACGCCCTAGTTGCTCCTCACGATGCCCCGCCTAAAAGTAAAAATAGCGGCAAGATGCTCCTTATAGCGAACTATCCCCTTGAGGGGAAATTGAATGAGCAAGACGAGGAGGTAGCCAAGATGTTTGAGGAATCCAACTTTTCTCAAGAAATGTGCGAGCGCCCTTCTGCCAAGTATCAACACCTCTCCAGGTTCTTTACCGAATCCCCCATAGAAGCCGCGCTTTTCGCCGCTGAAACCGGGGTACCCGAGCGCAAGATAGATGTGGCTCTTGCCCAGCTCGAAAGCGGCATAGCGGAGATACAGGAGAGTGACAAATTCAAAGCCTTCATCGATACCATGGCGAAGTTCCATAACTATTCCCTGGGTAATATTATGTTGATAACTCTCCAAAAACCTGAGGCTTCCCGGGTTGCCGGGTATAACACCTGGCTGGACATGGGCCGGAATGTAATAAGAGGCGAGCATGGAATCATGATCCTGGCGCCATGCTTTCCCCCCAAGCCCAAAAAGGAAGAGGACGAGGAAGACGAGGAAGGGATTGAGATGGAGCCGACGCCGGTATATTTCAAAGTAGTGCACGTTTTTGATATTGTCCAGACAGAGGGCAAGGAGCTGCCGGCGGTAGAAGTTCCGGTCATCACCGGTGATGAAACGGGACCCCTCTTCCAGGATGCTTTGACCTTCATAGCAAAGCAGAGCATAACGGTCAGCTCCGAGCCAAAGCCGGAGTTAAATCCCGATCTGATGGGTTACTGGAACCAGGCTGAAAAGCTGATCTGGGTCCGTCCGGACGCCCCCCAGGACCAGAGGACGAAAACCTTGCTACATGAGACCGCCCATGCCATGTGCGCGATGAGAGGCGCGAGAGACGCTGAGGTGATGGCGGAAAGTGTCGCCTATACGGTTGCCAATCACTTCGGCTTCGATACCGGTGTCAGGTCCTTCCCCTACGTTGCCGTGTGGGCCAGGGACGTGAAGGTGCTGAAGAGCAATCTGGAAATCATCCGGAAGGTGGCCAAGGACATGATCGTGGGACTTGAGCAGGTGGCCGGGCTGTCTGAGGTAGCCGGGCTATTTGAGATAGCCAAGCTATTCGCACCAATGAAATTACTCACCAAAGAGATCCGGGACAAGCTGCCCCCGCTCTATTCACAGGAAGAGGTCCAGGATCCGATGGTCCAGGTGAAGTTCTTTACACCCGACTCCAACTGGACCTGGTACGGCATTGAATTCGACGGCAAAGACTTGTTTTTTGGCTGGGTAGTGGGCTTTGAGATGGAGCTGGGCTACTTCAGCTTGAGAGAGCTGCAGTCCGCCCGGGGCCCCATGGGCCTGGCCATTGAAAGGGACAAGTGGTTTAAGCCGATGCCGCTCTCAGAGGTTAAAAAGCTCCACGCCCATGAGAGGGGAGAGCTGTCTGATTTCGCATTCCCAGTACAGATATTCCCGGCCGTTTTGACAGGATTGGGCCTGAACATAGGTTTCAGGATCGTAGACTTTGCGTTAAAGAGACTCAGAAAAAATAAGGCAAAGGAGTTACAGCCTTATGCCGGAGGGAACGGGGAAGGTGTAAACTCCGGAGCTGAGCAGATAACAGGCGGAATGATGTCAGAAGAACACATCCCAAAAGAGGTAGAAGTCTTTGAGACGACCATTGCCAAGCATTACCGGTCTTCGGAGGATTTTCATGAAGGCAGCATCCGGGTCGTTAAACCGGAAGAGGATATCCTCGTTTACCTGGGATGCCTCAAATCTGATGTCTGGGACGCGGAGGCAGTGATCTGCTCCCCGGGTGCTACCGTCCTGAAGACCATAGTGCCTAATAACAAGAAATACCTGGAGGAGCTGCAGCACTTCAACCTGGTCCACCCGGAGGTCAAGATAACCTTCCAAGCGGTAGAGGCCGCAGCGGAGCCGGTACTAAGCAAGGAAGAGCAGGAAGAGCTCCAGGCGGTGGACGAGGCTCTTGAACATGCCGAAGAGGTGGCTTGATGGAGAAAGAAAGAGGCTTTACTTTCTGCAGGAACGGAAAGCCCACGAAGGGCCCTGAGGTAACCGGTGAGGCCCACTCGGTTGCCGTCCCGGTCCGCTGCCCGGCCGGCTCAAAACCACATGCGCTGGTCCATACCCATCCCGGGGGATCCCTGCAGCTCTCACCCCAGGACATTAAAACAATGAAAGAAAAAAAGATACCGGTTTGTGTGCGTGTGGGCAATAAGATTCGCTGTTACCGGCCAAAAAAATAGAAATCGCTTGACAAACCCGGCTCTCTTCTGTTAATTTTTAAAAGTCAAGGGGCGGAGACGGGCCTAAGAAATTGGGTCTCCGCCCCGTTTTTTTAGGTCAGTCTCCGCAGGAAAAAGGGGTGTAGCACTCTCGAAAGAGAGGTGGAAGGCTACACCCCTTCCTTTTTTTTCGAGGGTGCGATCCCCGAAAAAAGGAGGTGCACGGATGAGCGACAAGGCGAACCTTGAGAAGAGCAAGATGAAGAACGGCGAATGTCGCACCACCCGCCAGGGCCGCAAGTACTGTAAGCGCGGCGGCAAAGTTCGTTTCGTCAAGCGCTAAGGGGATCTCTCCCCTTGGTAAAATTTGAATTTCATGCGAGGTGATCAGTGGAAGAAAAAGCTCAATTAAATCGAAAAATGCGCGAGGGCGAATGCAAAACCACCAAGCAGGGGCGGAAGTACTGCAAGCGCGGTGGTAAGGTTCGCTTCGTGAAAAGGTAGAGGTGACATATGGATCCTAAAGAAATTTTAGCACTCATGGAAACAGGTTTTGCAACCGTAGGCAGCAAGCTCGACGCCCAGCTTGCTGAGCTCAACGAGACGGCCAAGAAGGTCCTGGTCACCCCGGCCACGGTGATCAAGACGCCCGAGCAGCTGGCCACGGAAGCAGCCACTCTGGAGGAGAAGACCAAAGCCGAGGCTAAGGGCAAGCTGGAGCAGGCCGCCGTGGCCCGCAACATCACCAGCTTTGAAGTCTGGGATATCCCGGTCGGCCAGGCGCTCGTGGGTGGTTTCACCGCCGTCTTCGCTTCCGAGCTCATCGACGGTTTCCTGATCAAGCAGGGCGATATATTCAAGGGCGTAGTTAAGCTAGCCGGCGCCGGCGTCGCCGTAAAGTGGGGCGGCCGGGTCCTGGGCTCAACCGGGAGCAAAGCGCTGGCCATCCTTCTCGCCTACGATGGCATCAGGTCCCTGATCCCCATTGATACCTGGGCCAAGAAGGGCGCCACCACGGTAACCGGCATGATGCCCGCCGGTGGTCTGGGCGGGTTCAAGAAGAATGCCCGCGAAGAGCCAGCACCGGGCAATGGCCACAAGGCAGATTACTATGAAGCTCTCAAGGGAGGTGCGCGGTAATGGGTGAAAAAATAACCATAAAAGTTCCTGCATTCTCAACCTGGGCCGCGTCCACTGACCTGGCCCCGATAGCACTCCCGCGGGAGGGGCTGATCACCGAAATCAAGATCCGCTTTGCCTGCACCACGGCGGCGCTGACCAAAACGGTCACCCTTGAAAACTACCGGCGCACCATCCAGAACCTGAAGATCCAGGGGGATGGCGGTCGTGCCTTCCTGGGGCTCTCGGGTCCCGAGATGGGGCGGCTGCTTGCCTTGTGGAATGAGTACGAATACGGGTCGGCATTCCTGACGCCCCCCATTAACATCGGCGCCACGGTAGCCCACCGGACCTGGGTATTCCACCCGGGCTCCAACCCCATGGACCCGTTTGACCTGTCGGCAGTAATCCCGGCCAAGGCCCTGGCCACCCTTCAAGCCCTGCTCACCACCAATGCCAACACCCTCGTCGATGCCGCCGCCACCATCGCCTCCGGCTACTTCTACTACGAGATCAACGAGGTGCTCGAGGAGGATGTCCCGGCAGGGATCATGGTCCCGCAGGGGTCAACCCTGGTGTGGCCACACGATTCCGACCACTCCGACTTCTCCCATAATATCGACATCCCGGGAGGAGCCTGGCTGAGGCGCATTATCATGATGATCCAGGATGACTCGGCTCCTCCGGATCTGGCTGATGATGAGGTAACCGGGATTAAGCTCAAGATGCCCCGGACGCAGAGCGCCCAGATCGAGACCTTCTGGGAAGAGCTGAAGATGGAGTCGGCCAGGTTCAACCGGTTCCCTGGCAGGCCGAATCCGGTGGTGGTTACCACTGCCGAGCAGTACCCTCCGGGCCTGATGGAGATGGTGCTCTCCAAGGGGTTCGCCATCATCGACCTGCGCAAATACTTCCACCCGATCTATGGTGCGAACCTGACCAACTTCCAGACCGGGGACGTGAAGCTGGGCCTGACCATCGAGAACTATGCCGCCGGAGACGACACCATCATCTACTGGGACCAGCTGGCACCGGTCGAAGCCAAATACGTCGGCAAGTAAAAACTGAATACGCGGCAGAGACTAGCAGGTAGGGGTCATCCATCGGGATGATATGGAGGATTTAGTCTCAATCTAAACCTTTTGAAACAAGGGGGCTAGTCTCGTTTACGGGATTAGCCCCTTTTATTGAGGAGGTTTGAAAGGATGCAAAACTATAGCGCAAGGTGTGAGAAGGACCGGACATTGTTGTTCGAGGTGCCTAACTTCAAAGCGTTCAACAAACCCAGCCCGGTCATCATTAAATGCAGGGGTGGCTGTGGACGTAGATTCACCGTTCGCCCCACCGAGGAAGGCGGCGTTACCGTCCATCCTTATGGTAGAAGAGGGAAGCCGCTAAAGGTACTTACCGCTCCCTCCGGGGAAGCCTAAGAGGGGGTAACTTAAAATGCCACTAAATCTGCAAGGCAAAGAAACGGGCTGGATCAGTAAGTGGGCTTTCCAGGTAGGCGCCCTGGCGGCAGATCTTATCGGCCGGCAGGCAATAGCCGATGCCTACTTCGCAGCTACCTCCGCGATGCGGGCCAAGTTTGCTGATGGTTTTTTGACCGAGGCTAAACTAGCTTTTCCAAGTGTTGACGGTCTGCATCCTCACCGCATAGCCAGGGCGACCTATGACTTCGCCGAGCATGGTGGGGCAGTAAGTGTTATCGGTTTGGGGGTAACTCTCCCGGATAACGCCATTGTAACCAGGGCCTGGTATGAGGTATTGACTACCTGCCATTCTCCTACTACTCCAGATGCGGCAACGATATCCATCTCTATTCCCGCTGATGATGTTGACGGGATCCTGGCTGCCATTGCCATTAGCGATGGTACAAATCCCTGGGATGCCGGCTTGCATGAGGCGATCCAGGACGGGACCGTGGCCAACTTTTCAACAAAGACGACAGCAGCAAGGGAAATATCAATCGAGATAGCGGTTGAGGCTTTGGATGCGGGTAATTTCATCGTTTTCTTGGAGTATGTGGTCAGCGATTAGTAAGGAGGCAAAGGAGAGCAATGGAAAATCGGGAAAATAAAAGTGAATATCCTAGGCAGGGACTTTTCGACTTCTTTACCCGCCGGGACGAATTGCTCATACGAATAAACAAGACCCTGGAGGCCCTGGACAGGGCAATCCAGATAATCGTGCCGCCAGCCAAAGTACTCGATAAAGTTGAGATGCGCAAGCGGGTAGAGAGCGGCGAGTGGGTCCCGTATAACATCAAGACCCTTCCCCTGGATACGGCCAGGACTGATGAGCCAATCGAAATCGAGGGTGACTTCATCCATGCCTGGACCGATGGCGTTTACGATGGCATTGGTGTCAGGCTTGGAAGAATTCAAAACGACTTATTGTACTTCAAGAGGCGTAATCCGGTAAGCGGCTTCAACTTCTGGACGTTTTATCTCACCAACACAGCCCAGCCGGGCAAGACGCTTGAGTTAATGATAGGCAGGGAAGCCTCAGCACAGGCTCAGACCCAAGAGGTGAGCGTATCAAGCACCCAGCATTTTCTAACTTTGAGGTCGGATAAGGATACCCACTTCACCGGTGCCATAATTCAGAACGCCAAGGCTGATGAGAACCTGACCGGGCTGCTGGGCAACAAGGTCAGGATATCCGGCGTGAGCCTCCAGGCCAAGGAGAACCTCAGCTTCCGGGTCATCTTCTGGAAGACAAACGGCTTTGATGACACTGACCTTGATCTCGACCGATTCTGCGGGGAGGTAGTCATAGATCTGCCAGCCAATGGCTTCCAGATAGCGGCGGCTAACCAGTACTACCTCGATATGAGGGGGCTAGACCTTGACTACGAGGATGAGGGTCTCAGCAATGAGTTGCATGTCAGCCTGATGTGCCTGACGGTAGCGGGCAAAAGTGCTGGAGCTGCTGGTGAGGTGGTATTGGAAATATTCTATGAGCCGAGGTCATAAAGATGCACGTTAGCCAATTAGGTGGAGCTAGGACATTCCTGGAACTGCTGGATACGCCGGCCGCTTACGCCGGGCAAGCTCTCAAGCTGGCAAAAGTCAACGCCGGCGAGACAGGGATTAGCCTGGATCTGCTTTTGTCCTTTACCGACTGGTATGCCGGCGGAGCTCCTACCTCTTACCCCTGGGAGTTTGAAGCTGAATTGCCCTTCACACCAGACGCAGTATTCCTTTCGCCCATAATTAAAAATGCCATAGGACAATACCACTGTTATGTCTTAGACACTCAATCTGATACTTTTCATCGTTATAACATCACCACAAAGGAGTACCACCGCCTTGCCGACCTAACTATAGCACGCAGCTTCTTTACATACCGCCCACCTGCCCTATCACCCAATGGTGAAAAATTAGCTTGTTTTGCTGGTGATAACTCTCGAATAGAAATATACGACATTGAAACTAACGTCTGGACAGCCTCAACTGTTCCACCTGGCACAATCGGCGGCAAGCTAGTATGGACAGACAATGACACCATTTGGGCAGCTAGACTGTCAGGAACATTTAAGTTTTACCGCTATGTTGTGTCTACCACCACTTGGACACAATTCGCCAATACCCACGCTGCAACTCAATACAACCCCCAAGCCATTGCTTGCAGTCCTGATGGTTTAATTCTTTACGCTGGTGGCGCAGGAGCTTTCTACTACACAGTTATCAAGTACATCATTGCCACTGATACCTACTCTGAAATGGCTCCATCATCCACCTATCTAGGAAGCCAAAGACGTGTGTTCTTTCACTCGGATCGAATTAGAATTTGGTACACCTATGAGGGAGACTGGGCAATTCACTACTTTAAATGTGAAGATGAAACCATCCACGTAAACCAATTTCCAGCCAACCCCCAGCGTAATAAACCTAGCAACTGGGTTTTTGGTGCTTATGAACTATCAGCCTGCCTTTGGGAAGCTCGAACCGCCGCCCCCCGGCTTATGAGCTACTTTGGCAGCGGTTCCTGGCGGCTGGCCCAAGAGACGTTGACTGGCTACAACCTGGTCGTATTCAAAAAACCCGCCGATGGTTACTCCATCCAAGCGGTAGACAAGGCAAACGGACTCTTTATCCCGATACCGCTCTTTTCTACCCTGGTGCTGCCGGCGGGGACCTGGGAGTTCTTTTATCCTAAAGACGGAGATTACACTAAGCTGAAAATATCGGGGAGCGCGTTAAAATGAGTGTAAATTTGCAAGGGAGGGGTGAATAATGGACATAATAATTATCGAAGTCATCACCGGTCCGGAGATAATCGCGTTGGTGGCATTGATGGCGGTCAATGTCATCCTGTCGGTTTCCGCCGCCATCGCCAGGGGTGAGTTTAGCTTCCGCAACCTGGGAGATTTTGTCGGGACCCGGGTGGTACCGCTGATTGCCTACGTGGTTGTCGCCTTGCTGGCCCAGGTGATAAGCGACTGGACAGCCGCAGCGATCGCTGTCTATGCCGGTCTGGTAGCCCTCTATGGCGCCGGGATCGCCGCTGCCATCAAGTCCCTCACCGGGGTCAGTATTCCCAACATCTTCACGGAGAAGAAACATGAATAAGCTGCTGATCCCCGGGATAGTCTTGATGTCCGCCGGCACGGTGGGGATACTCTTTGCCGTGGCCATGGAGATCGCCACACATGAGCCCGTCTACTACCTGGTGATGAAGATAACTGCCGGCTTGTTTGGGGTGGGGGGGCCGCTTGTCGGCCTGGCAGTGGCGAGAAGGAAGGGGAGACATGGGAAATAAAGGAGTCCCGATTACATGACCTGGAAATTAGCAGCCCAGGGAGTTAGCTTCAGCGAGTTGGAGCAGACTATCGCCGATATGGAATTGCCCAAAGGCAGTAAGATGAGGATAACCATGGATACCTCGATGCCTTGGGTCTTCGATATGGCTGGGGCGGAATGGGCTTTCAAGCCCTTTGTCCCTGACGGCATGGATCTGATTGATGTCTACGGCGAGGGTGGCCAGGGCATCGTCGAGATGGAAGCCGACCCCGCCTGGCTGCTGGCGGCCCTGGCCTTCATCAAGGCACACTGGCTGGCGATAACCATTGCCGGCTTCGCCCTGGCGCTGCTGGTGCAATTCATCTGGGTAATGATCGAGCTGCCGGCGGCGGCACTGCCTCCAATCTGGCTGTTGGTAGGAGCTGCCGTAGCTGTTTTAGTTTTGGGAACACGCGGGCAAATCAGGGGGAAAACATGATCACCGGATATTTTACAAAAGTAGAGGTCCCGGAAGTTAGAGTCGGCGAGGATGTTAAAGCCACGATCGGCTTCTATGCTTTGAACCCGGGTGCTTACTACTGGGCTACTTTTCTTATCGTTGATAGCCAGGGTTTGCCTCTCCTGAAGATGCTGGACAAGGCAAGGGAACTTGGGAGTGAAGGCGGCCGGGAAAAGACCTATAATCTTGGCAAGATGCCTGACAAAAGGAATATTGGCATCAGTTTCTTTCTCTTTGCCCATGACGAGGCGGCCTATGATTGGGACTGGGATGAGTACAACCGGTGGAAGATGGGGTTTTCCACCAACCTGACCTATCTCGGCAGTGCCTATCGCTTTATCAGCCCGGGAGCGGCGCCGCCGCCTCCCCCTCCACCAGAGGACCTGAAAGTTCTTAAATATGAGATTCTCGGCGAGAAAGCGGGAGGCTCTATAACCTTTGATCCTCCAGCTCTGGATTATGAGGGGCATTACACAAAATACACCGTGGTCAATCTGAGAGCGGTCGTTAATCCGGGCTTTCGTTTCGTCAAGTGGCGGGGCGAGGTGGACAATGAGCTATCGACAAGTTTGACCAATACGGTTACCATGAGTGAGAACCGGCTCGTTAAGGCAGAGTTTGGAGCTCCCGACCTGAAAGTTCTTAAATATGAGATTCTCGGCGAGAAAGCGGGAGGCTCTATAACCTTTGATCCTCCAGCCCTGGATTATGAGGGACATTACACTAAAGGCACCGTGGTCAATCTGAAGGCGATCGTTAATCCGGGCTTTCGTTTCGTCAAGTGGCGGGGCGAGGTGGACAATGAGCTATCGACAAGCCTGACCAACAAGGTGACCATGGACGAGAACGCGACGGTCAAGGCTGAGTTTGCCCTGGCTGAAGTGGAGCAATTCTATCCCCTCGAGGTTGATATCACCCCCGCGGCGGGAGGCTATGTAACGACCGAGCCGGCGCCTACCGATATCGAGAATCATTTCGTGAATGGCACCGTGGGCAAGTTCGCCGCCGGCATAAGAGTGCTGGTGACGGCCCACCCGAACACGGGCTATCTGTTTGATCACTGGTCTGATGAGATCCAGGGTGGGGTAAGCTACAGCAATCCGGAGTTTGTCGCCGGCGTCATGGATGAGCACCGGGCGGTTAAAGCTCACTTCGTAGAAAGTGGAGCGCCGGAGCCGCCGCCCGAGCCGCCGCCCGAGCCGCCTCCTGAGCCGCCGACGCCCACTCCCAGCTGGCTGAAGCCCGCCTTGATAGCCGCGGTGGCCGCCCTGGTTTTGGTGCCAGGCAAAAAGGGGAAGTAAGGTGTGGCCATTAATTCTGATAGGCAGCCTGCTCCCGATCTGGAAGAGGGCCGGGGTGGACCGGCCGCTAAACGCCTGGCAGTATGTCTCCAGCGATCCGATGAAACACATCCCGGTGGAGGAAGCCATTGACCGAGCAAGGCAAGCTGGTTATCTCAAAGAACCTGGCCATAGCAGCCTTGCTGGCTAGTTTAGTGCCGGTGTGGCGCTGCGGGCTGCGGGAGGACCTGAACTTCTGGGAGTGGACCTATCTTCACACCAAATGGGCACCGCCGCCCCAGTATATTCCCGAGGAGTTATATGAAGGCGGTAAGTAGACCCGGGGGCATCCTCTGGCCTGAACCGGACGGGTTTTTCGGGACCTTTAAGAATTTGTGGGCGTTCTTCCCCGGGGAGAGGTTAAGGCTGATCCCCCTGGGACTTATCTGCGGCCTGTTGACGCCCCTGGTTATTTTGTCCTGCCGTCTAAATCTCACGAGTTATTCCGGCCGGCACCGGAAGGGGATTGCCACATGAAGGAGGTGGTTATTTTAAAAAAACAGAATGTTTTTTCTGGCCAGTAAATCTTTGAGCTCAAGGAGTAAGCAATGAAAAAAAGAATAGTTTTCGGATCCCTGATTTTAATTTTGATGCTTGCCCTGGTGCTGCCGGTGGCCATGCCATCGGAAGTACAGGCTCAGGCTCCGGCCCCAGCGATTGCTCCAGCGCCGGCGCTTGAGATAGCGGCAGAGGGCGCCGCCTTTGTAAGCGTAGATTCTGCACCGGCTCCGGTCAGCGCCCAGACGGCGCTGCCCTATGCTTCAGTCGCAGGGCTCATTCTGATCACCATCGTTGCATCGGTAGCCACGTTTAGACGCAAGATTTTTACGTCCATTGGCCAACTGATTGCTAACCTTAGAAGCCCAGACTTCGGCGGTCCGCTTAAAACTCCCTACGCCCGCGGGTAGCGCCCGCTGACAGTGCACGATTCATCATTATAAATTGATCCCCCTCCCTGGTACCGGGGAGGGGGATTCTTTTGGGTCAACTTTATCACCGGTTTCGACAAGTTGGAAATATCGACTAATTTAAATGTAATATAGTTGACTTTTCCAAACTATCCTGCAGCATACGATCGATACTATCCTGCAGCACATGATCTACGCTGTGATGGAAGTGTTGGAAGTGATGGAAGTGTTGGAAGTGTTCTTACCACCTGGCCTCAGTTATCTCTATGAATAAGATTGAGGACCGACATTTCCCTTAATGCCTCGGCCGAGGGATCCAGCCATACACCAGTTTTAATCGGTAAACTCTCCATAATAAACGGATCAAAACCCCTCATATCTATCCCCCTCTTCACCAATGCCACGGTAAAGAGCGCGGCCTTTGACAAATCCGTGAAGGCAGGGCAAATATTTCTACCCTCAATTAGGAGCTCCAGCGCCTGATCGTCATCATCAGATCCCCGCGGGGCAAGTATGAGCACGTTTCTCAGTGGCTCCCCGGTGGTTATCACCTCGGCCATTATTCGATCATATTCTTTTCTCATGTCACCGCCTCAAGCTCAAACATGTCATTTTCTTACCAGGGTGATGACCTGCTCGATCTCCTCCTTCTCGAGCTCCCCGGATTCCAGAAGGTCGATGAGGGACTGCAGCTTACTCCGGCGCTCTATCTCCCGGATCTCACCGGTGCCCCAGTACGGCAGGAAGGGGTGAATCCGGAAGATCTGGTTATCTATCCTGGCCTGGTCTTTCTGGGCATAAATGGCCAGCATCCCGAATTCTTGTTTAAGAGCGGTATCGGACCAGCGCATGAATCGGGAAATGTTCAGGGCGCTGGCTTCAGACAGCAGCAGCTCCGTGGCCAGGGCCCGGCGGATGGAGTGCCAACCGTAGCCGGCGCCAACCTTGATCCCGGTTTTATCAAGTATCCGGAGAAATCGGTGGGACATGTAATCGGCTGTGTAGGGCTTGTAGTTTTCAAGGAAGGGTGCTATCTCAGGCGGGACCAGGTGAGTGGTTATCGGCCCCCCCTTGACGGTGTGGATGAGGATATGGCCATCCGCCATCTCCGGCGCATCAGGTTTACCCAGCTCCTCTCTCCGGAGCCCGTAGGTTGTGGACAGGGCCAGCCAGGAGAGCTCATTCGGCTCGAGGAGCTTCCGGCCCATCTGTATCAGGCTGACTACCTGATCTTTGGTGAAGATGGTACGGGTGATTTCTTCAGCTCTGATTTTCCGGAAGGTCATCTTGGGGAAGTCCCAGCCCTGGATCTGGGCCAGGAGCTTTATCGGCCGAAGATGTGTCTTGATGGAATTCTCGCTGAAGCCCTGCTCCCGCTCCCAGGCCAGGAAGTTGACGCAATCCGAGCGGACATACTTTTTCTTGATGCCGCAGACCGTCTCGAACCTCTCGGTCCAGGTCTGCCAGTGTTTCGCGGTGTCGTGGCTGCTCCCGCGGCGGCCAGTCAAATCTTTGTAAATTAAATCTGCCAGCTCTCCCATTTTACTATTTCCTCCGCAAAATATTTCAGGGGGTGGCCCAGGTCTCCGCCCTGTACTTAAAATAATAACAGCGTTCTAGTGAGTTGTCAAGCGTTCTTACCAAGAACGCTGTTTATATTTATGACTGGGTAACACTTTAACCGGCCACTGAAAGCCCTATTTACGGGGTCGGCAGGTAAAATCCCACAGGGCAGGGGGGGGAACCGCACAGATTTGGCTCTCAGAGCGTCATGCATTGATGGGGGCGGGTACCCGCCACCGGGGGCAGTGGCCACCCCGCCGGCGGGGGACCGGCGGCCCGGACCGGGACCCGCGGACCGGCACCCGAAAATTTTTTTTCTTAAATTTCAAACTTTTCCCTGAGGTTCTTGGCCACCTGGTAGACCCTGGCTTTTACCTCTTTTATCATCTCTCTTTTTTCCCGGTCTTTGTCCCATAAATCGATGTGCACGTCCAGGGATATTTTACCGAGCCGTCTGACATCGGCAAAGAACTCATCTCTCGAATAATCCTTTACCGGCAGATTAATGGCGAAAGAACCCAGGCAATCGATCGGTGGATCTAATTGGAGCCACACTATCAGATCGTCTTGTCCTCCCAGCCAGGGACAAATTCTCGGGTGACCTAGTATATCGATGACCCTGGCTTTATGTTCGCCCAGCATTACTTCCACGTCGCTCACCTCCTATATGGTTCTACTCCCTCATCTTCCACCGCCATCCTCTCAAACCCTTCGCACTTCCGCCCGATATCCGGCTCGACTATCGGGGTGTCGTAGATCACCAGCTGGCAGTACCCGAATCGGAAAAGCCCCTCGCCATGCAGTGAAGTGATGTACTGCTCGGCAAAGTGCCGACACCCGCGGCACTTATGGCGCCGGGGTCGAAAAAAGATCAAGAGCAGAAGGACTCCAATGCCGGCTATGATTCCCCCCCCCCACAGAACTATGTTCATGATTTTCACCTTCCTTTTAAAAACCCTGCTCTCGTACTATACGGTCAGCTTCTTCCAGGACGCTTATTTTCGTATATCCTTGAAGTGTCCACCTTAACGCTGATTGCGGGCAGCTACTATCTTCCCTGAAGCAAAAGCTGTAATAGAGCAATCCGGTAGTAAGAAATATCATTAAGCAGGTCGATCCCTCATCCGGGAAACGCCTGAATCCCCTTGCGAGCGCAATCAGGTTTAAAAGCACCAGGAAGTATTCTAGATCGTCCTCTGCAGGGGTACCTTTATAATTCTTCCGGTACCGGTCAAACATTCGCCACCCCACTTCTCTGAAAAGCCGGATCACCTCGGGTTTACTCATTCCCAAAAACTTGCCAAAGATTGAGATTGAATCATCATTTTCAGCCGGCATTACACCGTGTTGAAGTAAGAGTTTTCTACTGGCTGCAATAAGCTCTTCGGCACTATACATGTCTCCCCCCTCCTTCTAAAAAGCTAGCCTGCCATCAGGGAGCAGCCACATCTCCTTTCTCAAACCACACTCTATGCACTTTGCCATCAGCGCATAGCTGCCCCGGTAAAAGCAGAGGGTACATTTCCTAACTAGATCGACTTTAAACCTTCCTCCACACTTGCACTTCACATGTTTTATAAACTCGTTCTTCCGAGTCAATTCCAACTTAGGCATGGTATAGTCTAAAACGACATATTTCCCTATGCCCACCTTCAATCTCGTTTTGGCCATCAGCCCTGGCCTCCGCCGCTGATCTGCTTAAATCCCCGGTCCGCCATGGCCTCGTAGAGTGTTTTGCCACCGCCCACGTCCAGGTAAGGCAGGAAGACCTGCTCCACCTTTACCATCTCTGTGTCCAGGATGGCCATCTGAGCTCTCACCCAGTCCTTGATTATCCGCCAGGCAACCCGGGCGGCTTGAGCCTTGATACGGTCCATAACCTTCTCATAATCGCTGTGCCAGGTTTCCGGTGGGCGGGCTCTCATTTTGAGCAGTATCTTTTCCACCTGCTTGACGTTTGCCGGCAGCCGGAAGGGCAGCTCTCCCTGGGTAGTCTTAAGGACGAAGGCCAAGGCCACCGGTACTTTACCATCGTAGTCAATCATTATGGCCCGGGCGCCATGGCCGACAAGGATGCCCTGGATCTCCCCGACGCTCCTCATCGCGGGCACATCAGTTGTATAGTTGGCTATAGGCATGGTCCCTCCTTATTTTACCCGGGTGCATTTGATTACCAGGGTCTCCCCGACCTTCAGCTGATAGTCCAGGGCACAGTCGGCTCCCCGGAACTTATTTTGATTAGCAAACTGCTCCTCGAGGGCTCGGCCGACGGCCACCCTGGGGGAGCTCCCCCGGGCGAATGTCTCGCCGGCGTTGACCTGAACTCTATAATCTTTAAGCATCTCCTACCTCCAAGCCGGGAGGGCAGCCTTTTTTATTTTATTCTCCTGCAGGGCCATTAACTAGAAATACCCGTAGATCTTCCTGACTGATGTTATGGCGAGCCATGCACTCTTTTTCCCAGGTTAGGTATTCAGCTTCTATCTTGTCATTCCGGTCAAATTCAGCCTGTAATTTCTCCATATATTGTTGAGCTTCTTTTTCCGTAGCGAATGTTTCAAGAACGAACTCATCTTCCTCATCGGCAACCTGCCATCGGCCGGTGAGCTTCTTATTTTCATCCTCTTCCATAAAGAGTCCCAGTTTGCCCATAGCTCTTTACCTCCTGCAAAATAACGCTATTTATTTAACCTGGCTAATTCCAAGGTGGCTCCCTATAGTTTTCAGCGAAGAGCTCGGCAGCCCTTTCGCACAGTGCCATGCCCATCAACTGATTAGAAGGTGGCTTCCATCCACGACCGGACCATCCTTCTAAGTACGCAGCTCTCGCGACACGGCGCCAAGTCATGTGGCCATCGATACGCCAGTGGCGTAACTGGGCTGCTTGGCCTAGAGTCATACAGGCGACAATATCGGTGAACTCAGACATCCTTTCATCAGCTTTTCGTCCAAGTTCAACAAGATCCTCGAAGGTCAACCGTTTGCCTGCTTGTTTTTCCATATTCGCATGGAAAGAATGAAACTTCTCAGGCTCAGTGTTTTTCATGCTCTCCATCATTTCCCGCATATTGATTACTCGCACACGGGACTGGCCATTCTGGGAAGCCTCCTTGAGGATCGCCTGGTCGGTTGCATCTAGCCGCCCGCCTTGTTCTTTCATCCACTTGTCTTCAGTTACGAAAGCTGTTTCTTTCTCCACATTACCCTCCGGAAGCATTATTACTCCCCTCGAGGTTGGTTCTCTTTCTTCAGCTGCTGCCTGAGACTCCCTTCATCCATGCTCATTGTTCTGGCTCCTCATGTTCAGCAAAGCGTTGAGCCAATTCGCCACCAAGCATAACCAGAAGAAGCTGCTCATCCGCTGGCAGTTTGCGGAGTATTTCTTCAGCCCGCTTTTCACCCGTATCAGTTATATAGATCTTCTTGTCGTCCTCAGAAGTTTTTATAAACCCCAGGGCCTCCAACTGTAATACAGCTGCTTCTGTCTTAATAGATAACATATTTACCTCTTATCTAACCCGGATAATTGCCTTTCCTCTTCCACGGTTGTCTCACCCAGGGAGCGGTTGACTTTTTCCCAGTAACCATAATCGACTAAGCCGGCACAGTCTCTTGCTCCCGGGGCCCTCGTGTGAAACCACCGCCTGATGCCGCTCTTCTTATTCCGCAGTAGTACACAGTCTTTTAACTTTGCGAACTTGTTGCATCCAAAACATTGTGGCGTTTTACCCATTACTCACCTCTTTCTTCAGCTGCTCCAGCTCTTTTTTATCCGCCTCCATAGACTCAAGGATTGAGGCCATGGATTTGCGGACACTTTCATATCGCTCTTTCAAATCTTTGAGCCTCCCGGTCCTGATAGCGATCAGCTCCTCCAGCATTTCAATTTTTACTTCAATGCTCAATCTTCCTCCGGGACGACCGCTCGCGTTCTCAATTTACAACAGCTGCCGCACCATAGTTTATCCGGATTTTCAAGGTCAACCTGGACCCCTCTGCTTTCATGTCCCGGGCCCAGGAGGATGCCGCACAGGTAACATCTTGGATGAAGCTCCAGATCGATGCGGCAAGTTTCACAAAATCCGGTTTTTTCCCGGAAAACCTTGTAGAGGGCAGAGGCACAGGTCTCACAATCCAGGATAAGTTTAACGGCTGCCTTCTTTTCGACCTTGGATCCTACCCCCAATGCGCTGGCTAGTTCCCTGCGATCTCGGCCGCAGCTTCCACATTTAGGGGAATAAACGTCTCTGGTGAGATCGCCATCGCTGGTCATTCTAACCCCCTCAGCACGTCCTTTTTCTTATGTATGCGGCCGCAGCGACAAGTGACAGACAAGGCTGTTTCCCGACGCGCATATAGCAGAGTTCGACCGCAGATGCACCGGGTTGGATCCTTGTAGCGCTTGGTTTTAGCTCCTGGTTTTCTCCCGCTTCCCGGCGGTCTGCCACGTTTCTGCCTGGGGTCCTGAACCGGTCCATTCATGTCTCTATTCCTCCAGTAGGTCCTTTAACAGCCTTGACCGGCTCGGGTGCCGCAACTTTCTTAAAGCCTTTGACTCAATCTGCCTTATGCGTTCTCTATTGACATTAAATTCTCTGCTAACTTCCTCAAGAGTGCGGGAACGGCCATCTTTCAAGCCAAACCTAAACTCCAGCACCCTCTTTTCACGGGGTTCTAACTGGTCCAGAACAACCTCGATATTCGCCTTTAGTAACTCGTTATCCACGTCTCTCTCTATGGCCTCCAGAGCCAAATCCTGGGTAATACCTTGCGGCAGCAAGCCCGCCCGCCGGCTCTCAGTGAGTCGTATAATCTGCTGCTCCTCCAGCTCAGCCACGCGATGATCAAATAGGCCATCCCTGATTGCCTCCATCAGGCTCGACGGAAATAAGAAATCTTGAGATAATTCCAGAGCTGAACAAATCTCATCCATCATTTGCGAGCTCGGTATGGTCCTTAAAGTTTCAATGTGCCCTAGATGGCTCGAGCTTATACCGGTTAATTGAGATAGATTTATTTGCGTCCATCCCTTTGCCTTCCGAGCATCAATTAGCCGGGCATTATAGGTGGTAAGTCTCAATCGGACCGGGTTTGTCAACGCGCTTTCATCTCCTGATTATTATTTTAACCCGAATCTAAGCCTTCTATACGGCCGGTGATGGTGAGCGGCTCCAGAGCTGACAGCGCCACATGCTTGGAAGTTGTGAAGATTGCCGCTTTGGTCCTGCGGCCACTGGTGAGGTCGATGACCAGCTTTTTATCATTCGCGTCCTGGATGCTGCGCTTAATAGGAGCTGAGCTGGGTGCGGCGATGGCAACAATTTTCTCTATGGCCACGAAATGATGAAAACCAACATGAACCATCTTAGTGATCAAATTAACCTCCTTTTAAGCACCAGGCTTTTTAGGCAATATGAGGCAGCCCAGCGCCTCGTAGTTTCCACTCAGATATAGGAACCCCACTATGGCAGAGGTGATGGCATCCAGCTCGTCATGGGTCACCTCCAGGTCCCCCACAACTCCATACCTGGCCAGGGCGGCGGCGAGCTCCTTGATCCCTTTTTGTTTCCGCGGCATTCCCAGGATATCCTGAGCTGCCCCTGGGTAGCTCTCGATGACCGGAATGCTCTTGGCCCGCAGCCTGTTGGCGAGTGCGATTCCACGCATGGTGAGGCTCTTCATAGATGGAAGAAGACACCAATAGACGCCGATTCCCCGCCTCTTTAGCTCGAGCTCACAATTCCGGTAGATCTTCTCGGGGTCCTCCGGAAGGGAAAGTGGAGAGTCGATTGACACCAGATCCGGTGCCATGTCCAGCACAAAAGCCTCGATATCCAGATCCGACTTCAATCTCGCCGTCATCACACCGAAATAAGCATCCAAGCAAGCCACGCCACTACGCTTGTTCTCAGATCCCGTCAGGTCAATGCCTACTACTCTCATTTACCTCAGCCCTCCTTTTTTGAGCGTATTAGCTCGGCCTCGTATTCTGCACCCCGGCCACAGGCTTCCCAGATTTTCTTGCCGGCCAGGAAGTCGAAGCCCAGTCCGCTTTTTGCGTCCTTCTGCTCATATAGAGTGCACCCCGCATCACTAGGTCCGGTGACTCTTTTCCTCGGAATCATGGCGGTGATCTTGGCACCTATCGCCTTAAACACCGCCTGGACTTTCTCGGCCGCCTCTTCCTGGGTCCAGGGACCGTACACGGTGATGAAGAAGTCCCCCTTGTCTGTCTTAAGAAGCCAAATGTAGTCTTTCATATTATTCATCCCCTTTCCTCAGGGCGCTGCCAGCGCCTTATGGTACTAGCTAGTACACTAGGTAGTAACTAGGTAGTACCTCAACCTCTTTCCTCAGGGCGCTGCCAGCGAACCCCGAGGGCATTATAGATGGATATCTCACTATCGCCGGCGATCCTCTGATCCGCCTCGTTAAACAGTCCGTCGCCTGACGCGGCCAGGCGCCAGCCCCGCGTCTTTGCCCTCGAGCAGAGCCGGATATTATTCTCCGCGGACCCGGTGCGGATAAGCAGCAAGGTCCCCCAGGTCTCCCGTGTGGCAACGTACAGGTCGATTTGAACAATCCCGGACATGACGCGCATGATCTTGTCACCCTTTACCTTGACCTGGCCAATGCCCATTATTTCGTGGTGAAGGTTCCAGAGATCGGCGGGGATCAGTACAAAATCGATATCATTTACCCAGGGCTTTTTCCTCCGCACCGAGCCGGCCACTTCAATTTTCTCGCAGTACGGGCTGAGCCGCTCGGTAACCTTAGCGGCTATTTTAGTGGCCCATTCCAGTGATATCTTGCTCATCTTTCCACTCCCAGCCAGTCGAGCAGGATTGCCCTGACATAGCTAACACGGAATTTATTGTGATCACAGGCTTCTTTAAATGCGTCATAGACCTGCTGGGCCGCGGCGCCGCCGGCCGCGGATATTTCTTTTTCCAGATCTCTCAGCTGAGCGGTTTCTCGGCTGTTAGGTTTTTTACCAAACGCTGCAGGGAAGACCAAAATAAGGTAGTCAAAAAGCGGTATATCGGTAAGAAGTGAGGCTGAGGTGGTACTAGCTAGTACACTAGGTAGTACACTAGCTAGTGTACTAGGTACTCTTCCCTCTCCCTCTTCTTCTTCTTCTTCTTTATCTTCTTCTTTATCAGAGGGGGTTGTTAAGGGGGATTTCCCCGGATTACCAGGTAGTACCGTTGGCGGCCAGTTCTCGGTTACGATTTCCTTGGGGGTCAGATGGTAACGTATGTGATCAATCCAGCCCTCTGGAGGTGGACTGCTTGACGGAGACGCCCATTGTAGCTTTTGCTCTTCCCACCAGTCTATCATTTGGATAGCTTCAGTCTTTGATGTGGGGTATAACAATATCAAGCCTGGCCTTGTCTCGGCCAGCTCCTTCAGGAGGCTCGGGATATCATCCTTTAAGATAGATGGGAGATTCGGGCAGGCAATATACTTGAGTTCGTCAGGATCGCCAGAGAGCCGGCCTTGGTCGTCGGCGTTTATCCACATCCTGTCGTAGAGAATGGCAGCCTTTAAGCTAACCCGGCCAATACGCGGGTCAGTTGACCGGCTCTGTGGGACTATTCTGCCCCGGGCGACTTTTCTCATTATCTTCCTTGCTGCCTGGCAGCTCTTTTTTTTAGTTCATGGACGAATTGCTCGGATTGCTCGCGGGTGAGGCGGGCTAGAACCTCAGCCAGCTTCCCGCGGGGATCCACTTTAAAGCTGCTCAAAAGCCAGGTTATAGCGGTGTCATCGGACCATCTGATTTCTTTAAGCGTTTCCTTAAGCCAGATGAGGTCCACTTTGCCCGGGCCCCTGCTGAAGACTTCATCCTCGGCCGGCGCCCGCGGCCCAGGCGCTTCCGCCGTATTTTTGGTTTTTTCCCTATTCGCTTCGGAATCCAGGTCCTCGCCGGCCTCCGCGCTTTCCTTCGCCTTTGTCGATTCTTTGTCACTTTTCGCTTGCTCGGCCGTCTCGGCCCTTGGTTCCTTGGCTGTAGTGGGTTTGGCTCTGCCGGTTCTCTGGTTTTTGGCGGTTTTTTCCCCTGGCGGGCTTATCAAGGGTATAGTGAAGACGGTGTATTCTGCATCGATGATATCCTGCGCGGCCTTCACGCCCTCGGACCTGCGATAGAGCTCCGCGGTGTACTCTATCATTTTCTGGCGCGACTCGGGGAAGTTCTCGCGGCACCATCTTTTTACCGCGCGGACCCGGGCCTGGTTACCCGGTTGAGTCCCCGCCGGCAGCTTGTTATCTATCGCCTTATTATGCTCGGCCGTCGTGTAGTAACCGTAGACCGGGTTGACCACGGTGGCGGACCGGCGCTTGCCCAGGGCCACCCAGACATAAGCCTTGAGATCGGTGCACAGCTCCCCAGCGGTCCGCGTGGCCATCTCTTTCAGCTCCTCGAGCGGGCGCTGCTCGTACTTCATCATCAGGTAATCGAGGAGCGGCATCGTCGCCGGCGCTCCGTCATACTCTTCCGGGCAGCCACGTGCCGCCATGGAGAGCGCCCCGTCCTCGGTAACCACCATGGCCACCGTGGTCCGCTCCCGACCGCTTTTATCCCTCGTCCGGAAGGGGACGGGTACCGCCTCGGCCGGCTGGATCAGCGGGTCCAGCCCCAGCCGCATGCAGTCGTTTATGAAGAGCGCCGCGCCTGGCACGTCCTTGATGGCAAGAGGGAAGCGCAGAGCCAGCATATTCAGGGCTCGCTGCAGCTCCGTCTTTACCATCATCTTCGACTCGATTTTATCCCGGATGTCAGGGTAGACCTCGGCGCCGCGCCGGTACTCTTCGGTGTAGGAGGTGCGCTGTCGGAATCCGGAGTGCTTCGGATCAGGGCAGCCCAGCGCCATGGCCGCCCGCTTGGGTATCGTGTGGATGGTGAGCTGGCCGCCACAGATGGCACACTCCTGGTCCTTGATCAGGGCGCCCCACTCAGCCCAGATCTTCGGGGTCATTTCAGTCTGTTTTACTTCCATGTTTATTTTGCTTTCGTCTTAGCTATCAGCTCTTCCAGCACGGGGATATTAACCTTAGTTCCCCACCCCAGAAGTGCTTGCTCATCGGCTTTTTGGTCGAACCCACCGACGACGCCGGCATAGAGCTTGCGCTCTCCCGCTTCATTCTCACCGACGACGATGCCGAAGAGCCCTCCTATGTTGCTGAACCAAACTGAGTCTATTACCTTCATGTCTCACCTCCATGCTGGCCTGCAGGGCAAGGATAGACCCGATTTAGCACTCTTCAATTTTCTGCGAACTCCCTTTTTTATTTCCTTGCCCTGCAGTCTTGCTGGGGCTAGGAAAGCAGACTACGGTATCGAACCGCCTTTCCTGGTTCTGCTTTCTGGCTGAGTTCTTTCACCTCACCACCACCCCAGCAATCTATTCACTTCTTAATTCTCAATGTTCTTGGCCAACTTCCGCCCGTACTTCACCTCGAGCACCCGGGCAACGGCTAACCAGGCAGCAACGCTTGTCTCCTGGATGAGCACCTTATTTTCAGGAAGGTCAATCCGGATGGCCAAGCTGGGGTGACCGGACTTCATCCCACTGGCCAGGGCAGCCACTGTAAAGGGGCTCTTGAGATGGATGATATCCTTCGGCCTGCCTATCAGGTCAGAAAAGGCGCTCTCACCCTTCAGTATTAGCTTTATCACCGTCATGTCGATCCTCCTCTGTAGTCTCTCCTGGCAGCGGATAGAGGTTATACGCTAGCTCATCCGTGTGTAAATAACTGGTATTTTTTCTATTCCCAGTTTTTGGGCAACTGCCAATCTGTGAAGCCCATCCCAAACTATCTTGGAGCCATCTTTCCTAACCCTTACTTCGACGGGCTCAGTTATACCAGACTCCTTTACCGATTGGGTTAATTTATCCAGATAAACCTTCTCATCTTTCCATAACAAGTCTAATGGTATTCTCATCTCAAGTTTCAATATATCTTTGGTTAGTGCCATCGTTTACCCTCCTCCCTGCAGCTCATGATCGGCATGCCGGTCCTCCTAGTATCCCAGCAACGCCGGCACAATGACCGCGGCCAGGATGAGCAAGATTGCGATTACGATCAGCCACTCAGGTACGCTTATTCTCATCAGTACACTTTCTTCTGCAGTAGCTCTTTGAGCGCATCGATGGTCCGCTCCGAGAGACGCTGGGTCGAGGGGCTCAGGAGATGCCGGTACTGGTCCAGGGCGGCCTGGTGGAAGGCGATGAGCTGCTTAATTTCTTCCGGATCCATGGTTACCTCCTCAAGCTAGGGCAGCGGGGATGTTTTATACATTGCCCTTTCTCGTCTTTCTCGCATAGAGCCATCAGGTACCGACAGATGCCGGCCCCCTCACCTGTGGTTACATCTTCGTTCAGCGGACAATGAATTTTCCCCCATACCCGGCAATGTTCACCTTCTGGTATCTCGATGAGTACTTTCACTTTTTAGACTCCATTCGGCTGAGCTGGTTCACGGTACGGACGATATCAGCCTCTCTCTGAACCTGGTCAGAGACGCGCGATTTCTTCAACTCCTGCAGCGCCCTTATGGTCTGCTCGATCATCGCCCTATCCTCGTGGCTCATCAGCCACAGATTGCCTTTGAGTTTTGCCCTCCAGAAAGCTATTAGAGCTTGCATATCTCCGGCCTCAATAATATATTTAATTCATTCATCCCTGCCCACCAGGGAAATTCTGATGGGCAGGCATGGATGGATTAATCCTCCACTTCCTCCAGCTCTATCTGGCTCTGGTCGAAGTCGGCAGCGCCGACCTGATCTTTGAGTGCTTGCCTTGCGCCATCCTCATCTTCGGCCTCGACAGTTAGAGCTAGGGTTGCTTTGTACTTCTGCATTTTCACCTCCTTCCAGTAAGCGGTCTCCGCGCTTCCTGATATTTTCGGCAGCCTCCGCTACCATTGACCTCATCGTAAACGATGGCCAGCCATTCCAGGCCATCGTCCATCAGAATGTCGTTAAAGCGAGGAAGCAGGAGCAAGGGCAGGGTGGCGATACTGACCACCGATTGCTCCTCTCCGGTCATTTCCAGGACGGGTTTATCCCGGAGGAGCTGCTGAGCTTCTCTGAAGATATTGCCGTTAAACATTGACCAATTTCTTCCAGCAGTCGTAATAAAGAACCAGGGAGTTCCCTTGTGCGTATCCCCCCATGGTAAAACCGAGCTGCACATCCCCGGTCTGGAAGGTGGTAAGGTCCAGCCCGTCCAAGCTCCCCAGAAGAGGGATAACCATAAAATCTGGCGCTGCCAAGGGTTTATAAACCGGCAGCGTCGTGTCTAATATGACGAACCGCTTATTTTCTTTGGGGAAGAGTAGACAGATCTCCTCGATAGAAAGCTCCCCCTTTGGCAAGATCAGGATCCGCTTGATTACCAAGCCGCCGGGCAGAGCCACCTGAAACGAGAAATCGGAATAGTTAGCATTTACCGGGTATTCGTGTTTGAACCACTCATCATTTACTCTCTTCATTGCTGCTCACCTCCAGTATTTCTATCCCCAGCCACTTCAGCGGCTCTTCAGCCTTGATTTGGTAGGTCCCGATATCCCCGTGGTCCACCAGGTAGAAAAACATGAAATCAACCACCAGCTGGGCCAGCTCCTCATCGGTTAGCTTGTCTATGATCTTAAAGAGCTTTGCCCTGGTGCGGTCATTCTCCGGAGTCCCCGCCGATAGTTTGTCCCAGAGCCACTTCTCGGGCTTCTTGGTACCGGATTCCTCACCGTAGTAGTGGGACTTGCTGGCATGTAGCCCGTCCATCTGGGCCAGGAGAATCAGCTTGATGCGCGGCCGGTCCAGTGTGGTAGTCTGTGCGATTGCTTCCTTGAGCGCTTTCACCTCAGCCTTCTTCCGGGCCTGGCCCTCGGCGTTCTTTGCCCGGGTAAAGGCTGACTTCTTTTGGCCGAGGCATTTTGTGTCCGAGCAGATGTGGATTTCTCTCTGCTCTTTCGCCTGGCTGTCGAAGGAATAGTGAAAGCCCTTGGTGCAGCTCTCCAGGCACTCTTCGGGTAGTACAATATGACGGATCTCATCATCCAGGATGGCGTATCCCTGGTTTACCTGGCGCCAATACGCGCCCCCGGAGCAGATATCCTTGAGGTCCAGCACTTCAGCTCGGGTGCCCGCTTTTTCCCTGGCCATGGCAAGGATATCTTCCGGGATCTCCTGGGGAGCCGGCGCCGGCGCGGCGGCGATTCGCTGGCCGATATCTTTCTCAATTAGATCTTCAGGAACCACCTCAGTGGTCTCTTCCACCAGCTGCTCAGTGCACTTGCTCCAGCCAGCACTGACGCTCCCGGAGGTCCCGGCTTTGCCCGATGACTTCCATACCTTGACCAGCTCTATATTCTCAGGATCGACTCCCAGCGCCTCGGCCGCGGTGGCCAGGTCCTGCGCGGTGACATCGAAGTGCTCCAGTTTTCTGGACTCAGGTTTTTCAACGAACCGGTAAGTATGGTTAAGCGAATAGGACCCGGGGTTTATCTCTGTAGTCACCGGTGTGAAATAGGCCAGGGCACTGGCATCGGTAGGTTCAATGCCCGTCTCAATGGCGATCACGATACCCTGGGCGTCCAGTGCTATCCAGGAAGGGCCCCGTTTTTCCAGGGTGTACTCAGGCTTTTCTTGAGAAAGGGCGGCGGCCTCCCGGTCCGCCGACTCGGTGGCTTTCCGGAGCTTCTCAATCCGCTCAGTAACCGCGGCCGCCGACTTTCCCTCTTCGGCAAGGACCTGAGCTGCCCGGGTGATAACCTCGGCCTCCATCTTGGCCTTGGCCCCGGCCGCCGCCTTATCCCGGTGCTCCTTGTCATGGCGGTCCCAGCACTCCTTGTCGGTGCAGAAACGGGCGGTACCGCTTTTGGTGGGATGAGTCCTGATCATCTTCTGGCACTCAAGGCAGCCGGCCGCCCGGGTATCGAAGAGCAGGGTAAAGCGGTATCCCTCAAATGCCTTGTCGATCGGTGGATACTGCCCCCTGATTACTTCATGGATAGACGCCTGCAATCCCTCCACCGTGTTGGCGTGGCCATAGGACTTGTTGCCCGTCCTGAGGCCGTAGAGGGCTGAATCCATCAGGTTGCCCGCTTCCTCCAGACCTTCCAAGGTGAGCAGCTCCCTCCCCTGGGTAAACGAGATCACACCGTTGTCTATCTTCTCGAGCAGCTTTTCAGGCAGCCGCAGGACCCGCTTCATGTTTGAGACATTGGCCTCGGTCATGCTGTGCTTTTGGCCGAGGTCCTTTTCAGTCACCTCCGGAAACTTCTCGCTGAACGCAGAGATGCACCGGGCGGTTTCGATCGGGGTGATATCGGTGCGGCGGAGATTTTCCTCCATGGCGAAGTGGAACATGTCCTGATCGGAGATCTCCTTCACATCGAGGGGCATAGTCTTCCAGTGCTCGGGATCTTTCTTTTGGTTGGCCAGGTAGCCCCTTTTCCTCATGTGGCCGTAGGCGAGCTGAACCCTGCCATCGACATGCCGGGCTTCAGGGACTTGCCGCAGGCCGATCTCCTGGAGGGACTGGGCCATCTCTTTGACTTTGGCCGGGTGGTAGTACTTTCGCGGGTTGTGGGGGTTGTCGTCGATGTGTTCCAAGGGTACATCTATGATTGCCATTGCTTACCTCCGCTTCAATGTTTCTCTGCCAGGTGCTTTTCACACTCCCGCTGCAGGCTTTCCGGAGTAGCCGCCTGGCTGAACCGGGCGATGAGTTCGCCCTGGTGGTGCAGCTCCACGATGTGGTCATCGGCATGTTCCAGGGTAAACTCCCGGGCAAAATCACCTAGAGCCTGAACTTCAGTTTGTGTAGTCATTTTGAATCCCTCCGCTTTCTCTCGTTGTCGTATAGTTCCCAGGCCCTCTGCCCAGAGATTTTAAAGAGCTTTCCGATTTCAGCCCAGCTGACCTCGGCGTGATTATCCCGGTACTCTACCAGTAGCCGGTTTCTTTCCAGATTTCTCATACTGTCATACTTTGCCACGACTCAAAGTGTAGAGTAGTCAAAGGGGCTTGTCAAGGGGGTTATGGAACTTTTCTAAGGAATTTAAAGAAATTATCGGTTTTTTTGTATTAGCTTCAAAAAGGGCTCACCAGAATCGAAATCTGGGCGTTTTCTGAGACTGTTAATGGTAATCTCCCTGGGCCTTCAGGCATGGGGCTTGACAGAAGTATATTTTTGGCTTATATTTATCGGGCAAGGGGCGGAGACTTCTACTCTCCGCCCCTTTTCTTTTATCGCTTATATCGAATAAAAGGTGGGGTAAGTGAAGCATAAAGATTTCTTGTGTCCACTATGCCCGGATAAGTTTTCCAGGCCGCAGAATCGTAGGTTTCACGTCATCATGAAGCATAAGCTCTCACCCATCGATGCCGATGAGCTTTTATCGAATACATCGAAT
>SDBU01001701.1_pt1 | contig 30644 bp, 39 predicted proteins | sample 2277071 | NCBI WGS metagenome assembly SDBU01 (sample SAMN10397929, study PRJNA504765) | marine sediment metagenome | isolation source: marine sediment core GS08_GC12, 126 cmbsf | place: Arctic Ocean: Gakkel Ridge, Loki's castle | collected 2008 | reverse complement strand
CATCAAAGATTTCCCTTGATCCCAGGTCTGGATTACAGTGTCGTTTCCATCGCAGCCCAAGCAGCTTACGAAAGGCTGTAAAATATGCTTCAAAAAAGGCCCGAATCGACAAACACGTTACACCACATGTGTTCAGGCATTCTTTTGCTACTCATCTTTTAGAAGCTGGCTATGATATTCGGACAGTTCAAGAGTTGTTGGGGCACAAGAACGTCAAAACAACGATGATATACACTCCTGTTCTGAACAAGGGACCATCAGGAGTGAAAAGCCCGCTAGATAGAGTCCCCTCTTATTAGGTTATCTGTATCGTTTCCAGGGTCTTGACGAGAAAACAGTTGGGGTTTATTAATAATCCAAAACGATTATCTTTTAAGGAAATTTTATATCGAACAGGCCGATAATTATCTAACTTAACAGGTCTTTCTCTTGGGTCTTCTCTTGTTCTCTCTTGTGGTCGCTTACGTAGGTGTAACCATCCGGAAGGATGATGCCTTTTGCGAGCGCTTTGCGGATCTGTTCCTCGGCAACTTTGGCCAGTCCGGTCCAGGCATCAATGTTGAACCACTGGGTATCTTCAATGCTATCCCCCTCTTTATTATTGAATGCGCGGTTAACTGCCATCGAAAACTTGGCGACCTGTTTGCCATCCGGGGTGAAGCGGATCTCGGGATCCTTCCCAAGGTTTCCTATCAGCTGTACTTTGTTCAGTCCTTTCATGGTATTTCTCCTTATTGGTTAATACTCGGTTAAATAGGAAGAGCCCCCTTATTCACAAGGGGGCTCCGGTGTGTCTATTTTTAACTTTTTGCAAACTAGGTTCCGGTAGCTCAAGGGACTCAATAGACTTAATTTCTCTTCCCTTGAAAAGTGGATGGGGGAAGAAAATCGGGAATCTACATGTTCATCAAGACAATAAACCCAGCGGGTGGAAGGATCTCAATCCCCCGGTACTCTCCAAGATCAAGAAGATGGTGGTCTCCCGAGACAATATAATCAGCTTCCGCTGCTACGGCGCATTCTAAAACGCGATTATCGTCCGGGTCATCTTCTATTACTTCCAATTCTTCCTTAGGTTCTACAACGATAGAGGTTGTACGCCATCCACTTAACAACCTGTCGGTCTCTCCCGGAGTCAACCCCAGATGCTTTTTGATCTTATCGTATCCCAGGACTCGTTTTACTTCATCAAGAAGAGGATCTGATGCGGCAACATTAAATGCTCCAGCTTTCCAAAGATCTATGATCTGGGCTGGAGGACCTTCAGCAGAAAGCAAGGCGCTGATCATGACATTGGTGTCAAGAACAATGATCATGACCGCTACTCTTTTTCAGAGCGTACCGCGGCTACTGCTTCGGTTGCCAGCTGGCTCGCTTCCTGGGGGCTGAGGTCTGCCCTTTCCTGGATCCCTCTGATCTGATCAAAGAATCCTTTGCGCTGCTTTTTCCAATTCTGATACACCTGAATGGGCACAACTGCTGCGGCTTTTTCTCCATGCCGCTTAATGACATACGCCCCGCTCCGGTACTGCACGTCTTTGATGATGGAACTGAATTCTTCCCTTGCCTTTGTAACTCCGATTTCTTTTTCAACCATTTTCTTCATCCTTGTCCGACTGTCTAAACACTGTTATAATGTACTTTCTGTACATTATAACAATTATGTACAGAATATCAAGGGCACAAAGTATCAATTTTCCGGGGGCTTTCCTCCTCTAAATTTTTGAAGGTGCGATTTTCTGCCATCGAAAACCTGCCGATCTGATTGTTATCCACGTCCATCCCGGCCTTGATCTCCCCTATAGGCAAAACCTCCGCTAGAAGTTGGGACAGTTCCAGGGGAGGAAGCTTTGCCAGATCCCCATGCAGGACATAGTAGTTATTCATGTGTAGTATCCTCCTTCATTAAATATAAAAACCCCGCTAGTTTATCAAACCTGGCGGGGGCCTGTCAAAGCAATTTTGGAATAACTTTGGTTAGTAAATTTACCTCAATCTATAGCCAGTGAAAGGGCTAGTGCGTGGGAAACTTTTTCCATATCAGGCGGGGAAAGCGCACCTAATCTTTCCGTGAGTCTCTTCTCTGAAATGGAGCGGACCTGAAATGTGTCTGCAGAGGATTGCTTTTGAAGTCCATTTTCCTTTGAAGACTCAAGTTTCACATGCCAAGGGGCTTTTTCATATCTTTCTTTCCAAGTGGTCAAAGGTACCACAATTTTAAGCGGTAGCTTTGCTAAATAATCCTGGTTGACAATCACACAGGGTCGGGTTTTCTTGATTTCTGCCCCAATTGTAGGGTCCAAGTTGGCCATCCAGATTTCTCCCCTTTTCATAAGAAGTCCTCACCATCCAAGCTTGTAAAGGCAGTGAGCTCTTCATCAGATTCATACCAAGGAGCAAGTTCTGCCGCGGCCTGTTCGAGCACTTCTTTTTTCCTTCTCTCGAACTCCCGCTCTACTGCCTCCCGCACAAAGTCTGATTTAGATTCCTCATGTTCATCAGTCATCACGGTAAGCCGCTCATGCAAAGATTCGCTAATCAAAATATTTAATCGGTGTGTTTTCACTTTTACACTCACGTAACACCTCCTGCACATCCTTTATGTTCAATATATATGCTCATCTATTATACTTATATTTCTTTATCACGTCAATGCTGTTCTGAGGACACAGCAAGTGACCCACCTCAGTTTTTTTGCTTTCCCCCGTATTCATACTCAAAGCCGGCATCTTCCAACAGTTGGTACAGCCTCTTGCAGGCAGCATCCCACCCTGCTTCAGTGGCCATTTCATTGAGATCCTTGTGACCGTCATATTCCCCCACTATGGCACGGCCGTGTGGGATCTTTTCCTTCCAACGCTCGATTGCTCGTTTGCTAAGCTCATCGTCCTGGGATAGAAACCCGATGCTTCCTGGATTAACTGCACCCAAACTACACTCAAAGGCAACAAAATCAAGGCAAATCCACTTAAATACTTCCCCAACAAACCTCTTGACAGATTGTAATTTCACTGTAATAATAGTTTTCACCATTCGGTGAAAAGGCACATTATAGTGAAAATTAATCAGATAGAAAAGCAAGCTGAAGAGTCGTTTTATAATTGCCTAGAAGGGATTGACTTTGTTAGGTCTATAGATGACGTAACTGGTCTCTATGACCTATACATCGATAAAGTCTTCAGAGTTGTTTTTCAAAAATCCAAAAAACCAAAATACTTCCTGGTCGAAATCAAAAGCAATGGACAGCCCCGCTTTGCCCGACAGGCTGTTAATCAATTGCTGATTTACCTTAACGATATGGAAGAAGAAAGTTATGGTATGTTTGTAGCGCCATATATTTCATCAGCGGCTGCAGAGATTTGTAAAAATAATAACATCGGGTATGCAGATCTTGCTGGCAATTGTTACCTATCCTTCTCGAATGTCTTCATCAAAAAAGAAGGAAACCCGAATCCTTTCAAGAAAGAAAAGGATCTCAAATCATTATTCAGCCCAAAATCAGAACGCCTGTTACGCATACTTCTGAACAGCGGGCCGAGAGAATGGAAAGTGGCTGACTTAGCTGAAACCGCAGATGTCAGTTATGGATTAGTCGCCAAGGTTAAGAAAAACCTACTGGGCCGTGAATGGATAGAAGCAGACACTGTAGGCTTCCAATTAATAAAACCCTTTGTATTACTGAGTGCCTGGACAGAACGCTACACCTACAGAAAAAATCTTGTTAGGGAATTTTATTCCATGCAAGATATTAGCAAAATTGAAGCAGCTATTTCAATAAACGCCCAAGATTTAAATATCCGTGCAGGATTAACTGGATTTGCAGGAGGTGCCAGATTAGCTCCCGCGGTTAGGTATCAACGCGTGATGGCTTACGTAGAAGACCCCGAAAAATTAGCACTATCAATGGAGTTGAAGGAAGTCAGTAGCGGAGCTAACATCCTATTGCTAGACCCGTATGATGAGGGCGTGTTCTATGGATCCCAATCTTTGGGAGATGACGGGGTCGTTTCTCCAATCCAGATCTACCTGGATCTGATGTCTATCACAGGACGTGGTGAAGAAGCTGGTGAAGCTATCATGGAACAGATCATAAAGAAGATATGGTCACAGTAAAAGATTATCCGGCGAACCTGATCCAGGCTGCCCGCATGGTGATGCTGGAGCTCAGTAGGTTGTTGGGCGAATATTCAGATTCGATTGTTATCGTCGGAGGTTGGGTCCCAGAGCTAATAATTCCGCAAGGCAAAAACCCTCACATCGGCAGCATTGATGTTGATCTAGCCCTAAACCACCAATCCATTACCACAGACAGTTACAAAACCATCCTCGATCTGATGTTAGAGCGCGGATATAAGCAAGGCACACAACCCTTCATCTTTTATAGAGATGTAATAATCGATAAACATCAAATTACTGTTCAAGTGGACTTACTGGCCGGTGAATACCTCGGGACAGGACCCTCTCATCGCACACAACAGGTTCAAGACCTGCGTCCAAGAAAAGCCAGAGGTGCTGATATCGCATTTCTAAATCCAATTATTGCAGATCTGGCCGGCGAATTGCCAGAAGGTGGAAGAGATCAAACCAGAATTCAAGTAGCTTCAATTCCCGCTTTTATTATCATGAAGGGATTTGCACTGCGAGGAAGACTTAAAGAGAAAGATTCCTGGGATATCTATTATTGTCTCAGGCATTTCCCCGGGGGAATTGAAAAGTTGATTAAGGAGATGGAACCGCTAAAGAAGAACAAACTTACGGTAGAATCCCTTGGAATTATCGCTGAGAAGTTTTCTTCCCCAGAAAGTGTTGGCCCCGTTCACGTGGTCAATTTTGATGAAATAACCAACTCAGAAGAAAGGGAACGAATCCAACGAGATGCCTACGAACGAGTCCGGGTATTACTGAATGGTATCGGTGTTGGACAATAGCTCTTGGTTTTTGCGAACAAATAAACCTGGATAGATAAACACCTTATGAAAATCATCGCCATCAATGACACTTACGTAAACTCAAATATACGCAGCCGTATAAAATCCGGTAATAATCAACTCCCCCGTTTTTCCCCTCTAATCTTTTTAACCTCTTCCCTAACTTTGTTAAAGTCTTGCGGGCCATCTACCTCCACATTTCCCCATTGGTCCCCGAGACTATTCCTGATCGGTTGAATCAGCAGGGCTCCTTCTGTCGCAATAAAAGCCACCGTGTCCCCTGGCTTGATGCCAAGACTATCCCGAATCTTTTTGGGGATTGTCAATCTCCCTCGGGTACTCATTCTCACAAGTGTCATTGTTCTATATCCTCCTTCTTTCATCATAGACGAGATCTGACAACAAGACTGACCCTTTGTTCCTCGCTATTGGATTCCAGGGAGTGAGCGGCTTTCCTCCCCAATGGATTACACCTTGCTTTACTAAATCAACTGTTCTTTCTTCAAGGTATTTCCCTTCAGGAATGATTCGCCCTATCACATTTCCACGCTTTGTAATTCTAATAATCATTCCATCTTCCACATAGCTCAGATACAATCCCAACCTCTTCCTCAGTTCTGTCAGGCTTATTTCATATTCGTTCATTTGAGTACCTCTTGTCTATCTCTTTCCTGTACCGGACCACCTTATGTGCCAGATCTGTCAGCGATAATCCCTGCTGGACCCGCTGAGCCGGCGACAACCGGCGGGTGATCTCGACCTGAGCTGGATCCACCTTAGCCACAGCGCCTTTGATCTGCAGGGCCATCTCCTCACTGCCCTCCCCTTCCCCTCGCAAGTAAAAATCCTTTACGCTCCCCTTTCCAGCTGTATCCCAATTTATAACCAGCTGCCAGAAATGCTTTCCGAACAAACCATATATCCAGAATGAAAGCTCGTAATGAGATATCCCACCAAGAACAATCTGCTCCCAGGGTTCGCTCTAGGCGCCACAACAATCCCTTCCGGGTCAGGTAACGCTTGGTGGTAGAGAAACGCTAGCAAGTGTTTCCTACGCGCTCTGGCAACCTCGCCTCCAAAAGTTTGATCAAGAGAGAGGATAGCATTATCCATCCTCGTGTCCATATTCAAGCCCATATCCTTATTATAGACTGTTTCACCCGTCCTCGAAGCCGGGTGAAACAGTCTCGCTGAAGGTCTATTTACCAAACTGGCCAGACCTTTAAGCTAGCCATGAATAACAGATACAGGATAACGATGATTATCAGCAAATCGATTTTCACCCCCCTGGCTATCAATGGTAATACGTACTTAAACAAAACAAGAAACGCGACGAAGGCAATCAAAGCACGTACTATTTGCGCCCTCAAATAGATTAACATCTGTAGCAGCTGCATATTAACTCCTTCCTGTGAATTGGATTGATTTCCATGTCGGCCGGCGCATTTCTGCCCCGGCCCGGGGATACACCGCATGGGTCTTCGGCCAACACACCTACAGGAGCTTACAGATTCACATGAGCTCTAGTAATATTACGAGGAAGATAAATACTAGGGCAATATCAAATAAACGCTTTCCTGGCCTCTCCCCTGTTTCAAGAATTTTCGCATGCAAGCGATCACTGTCCCGTAACGGGCCCCTATCCTGGTGATGATTTGTTTAAGATATTTTTCTGGCGGGGCTGAAATATGTACGTACATGTTTAGGGCTCCTTTCCAGTTCAAGAGTTTTTCTTGACCGGATCTAGGCCCTGATGTACAATGACATCAGGACGTCCCACCCGACATCCGCTAGAACGGACCGGGTGGTTAGTAACAAAATTGCCGCTGGCACAATTTGCCGGCGGCAAGCCTTTTAATGGGGGAAATGAGATACTACTCTTCTGATTTTGACAGCTCTTCCAGAGCAGGTTTATAGTCTTTGATGAATTCAGAAACCTGGGCAGCAAACTCCTGATCGATATCCTCAATATCTGGAGAATGCGCAACAGGTTGGATCAAAATCCGGTTTTGCCCGGGATCCACGGATAGGCTGACCTCGTCACCTTCAGTTAACTGTAGACTTTCAACAATATTCTCTGGCAAAACTACAACCAGGTCCCTTCCTACTTTGATAATTCTTTGGATCATGGTTTTACCTCCTTTTCTCTTTATTTCTTTTGGGCATTAGATTTAACAAAACAACCGCAGGAGAGTTGGTAATCTCATGCGGCTTTTACAACTTACAAAACCCACGGAGTCCGAGGGGTTTAGAAGGTGGTGTATTCACTTTTCTATCATCTTACTATATATATATTTATATGATAAACGATTTGATTCTGTGAGTCAAGTTTTTGATGTAGAATATAGATAAATCCACCCCTTTTAAATAAGGATCAGAAAAATTATTCAATCTGCAAAACACGCGGAAAATAATTTTCAAAATTGGTCAACGGTTTTTAAATTTATTCCTCTCGGCCCACCCCCTAAAAATAACATCAATATAAATAGACCGTATCATATATATATCTTTTAATCATTAATCCTTGAAAAACTTACATTAAATATCTTGTTTATTGGGTAATGATTCGTTTTTTAATTTTCATTTTTGTAATTCTTTTTATCCAATTCTTGTCTACCTTGTTTCATATTAATCCTTTTTAAATATTCGCTCTACTTCTATTTCACACACCTTCTTTTGATCTTTTCCTATTCAAACTTAATTTATTCCCATTGTTTTGATGTTTGACTATAAAAATAGAGTGCTTACCTACATCGGTTAACTACTCTTGTAGAAATTGGCATTACATAATTTCAACTTATTAGTGTCCGCTAAGCGGACACTTTTTGCTTTTTTGTTTGTGCTATAGTTTTTTATACTCTCGCTCAATAGCTTGTCGGAGAGGGATCGTTTCCTACGGCACTGTCCATTCCTGGTGGCCGGAGACTTTCGCGTCCACCTCGGTACGTAATCGGTTACCATCACAGTCTTCAGCCCTAATTGTATAAGTGTCAGGTCTGACAGAGAGAGTTAACGACTCACTTGGCTGGATATACTCCACGCCAACCCAGTTCCAGCTTGTGTAGGCACTCTCTGAGTTGCTCATCCACAAACTGCAGATTGGATCAGCTGCGTTATTGATGATTGTTAAGGACGTCCCGCAAGGAGGCTTGCCTCCTTTCCCAAAATCATCAATAATGGTGTGCGTGTACTCAGAGCGAACATTAATATTCTCATCAGCTCGGTATTCTTCTGAGCATAATTCTATCCAGACTGCGTATTTGCCAGGTGGAACTTCTTTTGTTACTGACTCTCCAAATCGGAGAGGATGATCCTCCACCCAGTCTACCCCACCCATATACTCGCAGCGATTTGGCGAAACAAGAAGTTGACAGACACTCATACATATATCATTTTGGATAGTAAGGGAAACATATTCCTCCCCTGGTCCTGGAGTGGGGATCTCTTCACCCGCTTCTGGACAGGGCAGTCCGCCGCCGGGGCTGCAGCTGCTGATCAGGCCGGCAAGAACTAGCAGACTAAGCAAAGTGTATATGAGAGGAAAAATCTTTTTCATGGTGTTCCTCCTTTCATTGCAGAGAGTAGTTACCTGGTACGGGAAATTTCTCCTGGCTATTAATGTCGCTTTGCCCTACATATTGATTAGGATCAACGAGTGTCCGCTAAGCGGACACTTTTATCTCTGGAGGTACTGATCGCTTGAGAATGTTTACCCTCTTTCGATCTAGTCCTTCATAAGGGCGTCATACTCCTGCAGCAGCTTTCCATCTCGCACATACATGGTCTGGCCGTATTTCGTGCACTTCTTCTTTCTTCTCGGCGCGGGTACCAGCTCGGCTTTACTGTAAGGACAGTAACCTTTCGTCTGAACACCCCCCCACCCCAACGAACAGGCCGTTTTTATCATCATATTAAAGTTTGACTTATCTGTATTATATAGTCAATTATCCCGCGACTTCAACTATGTGCCAGGGCCATAACATCAGTCACCGTTGAAGTCTTTTAGACCATTGCAGATAACCTTTTTCGGCCATAATTAGTAAGCCTGGCAATCAAATAAAGTTTGTCCGTCAGACGGACAAACTTGCTCAATCAATAGTTAAATATTAGCCATTTTTGCTTTTTCCCCTTTGTTTTGAAATTTCATCCCGAGTAATTACTGGCATTTTACAAGTGATTTACTGGCATTTTATAACTAGTTAGAGCCGTTTCTGGTATATGATTCAATTATTGAATCTTTTGAATATAAAACTTGGGATTCAGTAAAGGATTTAGATCTGGTGGATAAAAGAGCAAAAATAATTACAATCACTTCCAAGAAAGGGGGAGTTGGAAAGACCGCCATCACTGCGCTGCTGGCGCGCTATTTCACAGAAGTAGAAGGAAAAAAGGTGCTGGTAGTGGACCTTGACGGCCGAGGTGGCGTTACGTCGCTTCTGAATAAAGACAAACTTTCCAACGGATATGCGAGTATCGCAGAGCTGTTACTGGTTGCAGAACAGGGAGACAGTGTTCAGGACGCCTATGATCAAGTCGTTGTTGATACCGGCCTGGAAAAAAGCAAGAATTGGAGTGATAACGGGGGAAGACTTTACCTAATTCCAGCAAAGCCAGCACTGGACAGCATCTTACCTGAAATAGACCCGTCCCTACTAAGGACATTGCTTCATGGCCTTGGTCTTTCAAACGATTACATAATCTTGATAGACACAGGCTCAGATGACCACTGTGTAGTTATGGGTACCGGGGCAGCAGATGTTGTGTTTCTGCCACTGCATCTCAGCAAACAGGACGTACATCCAACAGTTGAAACGCTGAAAACTATTTACGATCCACAAAAATATAATGGAAACGCGGTGCTGGGAGGACTGATTGTCAATCAGTCTGGAGGGACAAATTGGGAGAAGGGCTATATTGAGAGATACGCCGTTCTCATAGATCGTTTTCAGAAAGAATCCAAATTGAGAAGCGCTTCGGATTCTATTTTTATTGAGCTCAATCAATCCAGGATCATCAAGAAGGGCGCGTTCCTGGATTGGTCCTTACGGGAAGATTTTCTCATTACTACCCAGGCCATGGCCTCCGCAGTAAACGCCGTAGAGATTGCAGAACAAGGAGTACGTATATGACAGCCCATACTTTTGACACGATTAGCGATGCATATTTCCCGGACAAAGATGACCAGGTCCAAGACAAGGTGTTTACCACCAGAGAAATGAAGAACATAGCCCGGCGTTTAACCTTTGTGTTATTTGACGAGATTATAGAAGACAGCCCTACCCAATTCAGGCGGGATGTATTTAACCCCGAAAAATACCCGGAAGATCAAGAATTAGTTGAGTCTATAAAAACCCACGGTATTGTCACTCCGATCGTTATCCGGGCAATTCAAGACCTGGACAAAAAACAGGGAGAGCGGAAATTTGCGCTGGTAGCAGGACACCGTAGAGTAGCCGCTGGAAAAGCCGCCGGCCTAAACGGAACCGAAGGTGTTGTAAGTAAACCCAAAGAAGATCATGAGATCATAAACCTTGTGGAAAACCAGGGACATCGCAAGCTCAGCTCCTTCGAAAAAGGTTTGTCACTTCAGTCTCTCAAAGAACGTAGAAATTTCACAGTCAGGCAGGTTGCTGAGGCAACAGGATTATCAAGGTCCTATGTCAGTGAATTGATCGAGGCGCTGCAATCTCCTGCAGCGCTGAAGTATATCTGGGCAGATGGGGATCTGTCTACCAGGACTGTTGTTTTATTGAAAGATCACTGAGCCCTATTTGAGCAAGGAGAGGCTGCCCCTTTGATTGAAAAAATGCGCGGCTTCTCACGTGAGCAAGCAAGCAACCTTGGCGACCAGCTCAATGCCGGCACGCCATTAAAGAAAGCGCTATCCGTGATAATGAGCATTGGCAATAACAAGACTGCATCAGGAAAGACCATTTCAAAAGCTTCCTCATCCGGTCAAGACATTGCCGACATGTCAAAAGATGATCTCTTGACTGCCATTGCTGAAGTCTTTCCGCGGATCAATGAAAAGAAAGCCCGGGTTCTCTATGACTATACGGTTGTGAACGGTATCCAGGACCCCGAGGTCTTATGGGCTGCCGCTTTATATGTAGAAAGGGGCGGAAGTGCTAGCCAGGCTGTAGAGCTGACGGCTAAAGTGCTGGAAAAACGCTCCAGAAAGAGCATTTTAGCTCAGGAGGTTAAGCTGATGAAAAAGGTAGCTTGTGACTTGAATAAGATGAAAAAAGAAGATAAAACTATATTAGATTTCATGAATATTGTTTTTTCTTCGAGGAGATAATTATGGAACATATCTCTGTGCGGGAACACCTGCTGGTAATGACCGAAGAAAAAACCCAGCCATGGTTATTAGAGCTGGGACAGATGCTGCGGGATTTGGGGGATACCGATAACGCCCTGGCAGCATCTCTGGCCTACGATCTGTCCCACCTATTACCCAAGGCTCAGAGAACTCATCCATGGCTATCAAATCATCAAAGAGGAGATGAAAAAAGACAGGCTGACAACTATTCAGGCCCAGACTGTAAAAAATGCTATAAAGAGTATCAGCACTAATCTAGATCAGCTTTTAAATTCATCCTTTTGGCGTGCCCCCAAAAACTGATCCGGAAGTTATGTGAGAATCAGTGTATAGCGGAGGTAGAAAAGATGGCAAAACGCATACGCTATTCGCCGGAGCAGATCATCAACAAATTGCGTGAATCCGAAGCTTATCTTAGCGAGGGAAAAGCTGTAGGACAGGCCTGCAAATCCCCGGAGGTCAGCAAACAAACCTACCGCCATTGTCTGATCCTAACAGAATGAGCCCCAGGGCAAAGATAATATTGAAGCAGCCGAGGAGTCCGTGTTTTACAAAGAGGATTTTGTATGGAAGATAAAAACTTATTAGTCAATTTCTTATACGATTATCCTTGGACCAGCAGTTCTGTTTTAAAGTCTGTTTTTGGCCCTCATTTTGAATTACTAGCTAAGACGAAGGAAACACGGTCTATACAGATCCCTGGCGTGGGCACTTGTTGGGGAATCAAAAACGAGAAGCTGTCTTCTGTCCCCGGTGTTCGCAGACGAGAACTAGCCAAGGATTACTTGATAAGAATTTTTAACAAGGACGCCTTGTGGAATGGCAGTTCACCAGGCCCGTGGGGATCTGATCTATTGGCCCGAATAGGAAACAAACGAAAACGTTGGTTTCGAGTCTGGATTGACAACGAAGGCGCTGAGGTGGCGGCGCTTCCCTTTCTTCATCCTCTGCCGGCCAGGTTTGCTCCCAATCTACTTGATCTGATCATTACTGGAACAGGAAAAAGGGCAACGTTAATCAACCGGCAACTAGCTCTGCTCTGGTCTCAGGGAAATAAAAAAGCGCTGATCCATTGTCAAAACAACGACGGAAATCTACGGTTTAAAAACTATCAATACGGAACAAAGAAAGGACCAAGAGGAATATTCCTGGACGATCAGGAAGTTTTAAAGGCTGTGTCTGCTGCGCGCTTGGAAAGACTTGAAAATATTCGTCACAACCAGGTTGTTGGAAAGTATTTCCTGGACCTTTCTGAAATAGATTTTGTTCTTTTAAAGTACGTAGGAGACAACCCCCTTTTCAGTCTCGACGAATTATCCACACTAGTTGCTTCTTCTTTAACAGGGGGGGCCTTGTTTGCTCGTTCAAAAACCAAAGAGAAGGCTGCTAGGTGTTTTAAGTTACTCTCAGAGAAAGGCCTCATTGAAAATGCAGCTGCACCGCTGGCCGGAATAAAACCGTCTGCTCTAGGGCTGGAGGTGTTAGCCGGATTCTGGGGGGTTAGCCAGGAAAGCATGAAAAGATTTCAATCCTGGCCCCAGAAACAATCCAGGGAAATTGGAACAACTTATTCTGAAGGAGCCCTTTCCCATATAGGGGATCACACCCGGCAGGTACAACAGTTTGTGTTTGGGCTGCTTGATAATGCCTGGCGCCTACAGGAAGAACATGGTGGAGTGGATGTATATTTAGACACTATCGTTGGCAAACCCATCTACTTTCAAGATCTGGCATCCGGCAAGATTGATTGGTCAATTCCCGACGCCCTAATTGAATTGGGTTTCTGGAGAAGGACCTGGCGGGATGGACATGTTCATGATCCCAAGATTACTTTTGCCGAGGCAAGGGTTCTTCTTGAGGTGGACCGAGCAACCAATCCCATACATCGCCATTCAAATAGAATGAAAAAATATGGTAGGATCTGGCGCAGCTTGTCCGGGAACCCTGTGCAGGTTTGGATCATTGACGGAACTCCCTGGAGAGAAAAAGAGATCCTTAAGATGTTGGAAGATGCCGGCATCAACGGTTGGACTGTTTTGTTTGAGAGGCTGGTGCTGGATAAAGGGGATCCCTGGTGGGACCGGTTTTCACACAAAGAGGGAATATTGGGATACAACAAACACAGGGGGATGGCACCGCTGCGGAAGATCTGGAGAAGGGTGGGGGATTATGAGCTTCACCATCTTATGGATCACGCTCCCTGGGAAAGAAAGATGTCCCAGTCAAAACCGGTGGTCAAGGGGACCCGGGGGTATTAGAGCGAAAGTGGAACCCGGGTTCCACTTTCGAGTCCATTCTCTTTTTTTATTAATTATTGTTATTTGGGAGCTATCAAAGGTGAAAAGATTTTTGCCCTGCTGTTGTTTCAATATATGCTATAAAAACTAGAGGGAGGTGTATATGATCAGAACCTGCAGGGAGTACCTGGTAAACGTAACCCCCATTATCCTTTCATTAGAAGAAAAGGGTATGACAGAAAAAGAAGTTGTAGCCTGGTTTGAAGAAAACAATCCGGACAGCAGCATTAACGCCGCGCTGTACTACTTAGCCATGAAAAAAGGATTCGTAAACCCAATGACTATACCCCTCGATGAACTAAACATGGAAGATTATGAATAATTAGACAGTCTTTCCAACTGACTTAATCAAGAAATAAACAAAAGCGTATTCCTTTCCAATATAGTCAAAAGTGGAACCCGGGTTCCACTTTTGATTTTTTACTCTCCAGCCCGTAATCGTAATTTCTGAGCCAGTTTTTCTAAAGCGTCCGCTCTGGCCAGGATCTCCTTCTTGTCCAGGCCAGCAGCAAAGCCTGTTGCCACCTGTTCAATGTCCTTGCTAGTCTTTAGTTCTTCGTTTGCTTTCCAAAAAGCCTTGAGCCTGCTTACTGCCTTGGCCGCTGGGGAGTCCTTTGTGATGGTTTTCTTGCCTCTACTTGTTTTGATCCGCTTTACTTCGGGAACAGTTAGTCCTTGTTTGGCTGCCAGGGCGATCACTTTGGCCCACTGAGAGGAGGGAAGGCTGAGAATTTCGCGCAAGACATGTTCTGATAATTCGAGAATGTCCGCTTGGTATTGGAGATCTTCGGGGAGCCGCAGAAGGTTCAGGTGATACGCCATGTATTTCCGCTCCATACCCATGATCTCGCCAATCTCTTCCCACATACCCCTGGGCATATACTTGCTTCCAAATAATGACTCAATGTCAAGAACGCTGCTATAGTATTCAAACGGGGTTGGGGGGGGTGGAGAATTACGATCGAGCTCTGGGGGAAGTTCTTCTACGCGATCAAGGATAAAGCCGGCAATGACGCGCGCCCTGCCTATTGCCGAGAGGGGTTTGGAAGATTCGTTTTCAACAAATTGGCGCTCGAGATTCATTTCTGATAATTTGATTACTTGGCAGACTAGTTGTGGTTCTTCTTTCTGTTTCTCGAATTCCGCGGTCAATGCCAGACTCCAGAACCTTCTCTCCCCGGTGGATAGAGTAAATCTATCTTCCCCGTCTTGTGTCTCAATCCATGCTCCAGTTGCTGGCTCGATCTGTTTCAGCTTCTTAATGCTTTGTCCCATTTCGAGAAGTTCTTTGACCTGCTTATCGATTGCAGGATCTGAGGCGGTCAGCCCTAACCAGAGCTTGGTTGTTTTCCTCCAATCATTGGCGCCTGAATAATACTTATCTCTTATTCCGTCGTTAACAGGAATAATTTGACGAGGCTGATATGGGTCTAGTGTTATCAGCCCTAGGGTTACAGCCTCGTTGCGCCCAATAGAAATTTGTTTCTGTGGTTTTTTTTCGGGGGTTGGTTTTTTTGTGTCTGCGCCATATGTCTTGGTGAGGTTATCAAAATTTCCAGATAGATCAGTTTTTCTTTTTGCCATAGTTGTTTCCTGTTATGTTCATCAAAAATTAGGTGTTTTCAATTCTCTTCTTGATTTCATCTGCCAATGCTGCGTATTCTTGTGTTGCCTTGCTTGATGACGCTATAGACTTTGGGTCTCGCGGGGGTTTGTATGAAAATATATCAAGCCCTTGTGTTTCGGCCATATTGATATCCGTTCTATTGGCTACTGGAGGCAATACAAGTTTGCCATATTTATTCTTTAGTATTTTGTGCCACTCGGCTTCCTCTGAGTGCCACAAGTTACCCCTTGTTATTGCAATTCCACTAAATTCTAGATTGGGGTTTACGCGAGGATCGTTCTGGATTTCTTCTATCTTCTTTATTGTTTTTACAAGCCCCTCCAGGCCGTAAGGGGTTAGAACTACCGGCACAACAACATGCGTGGCGGCGATTAAAGCGTTTTCCGTCATTATTGATAAATTGGGCGGCGTGTCGATCACGACATACTTATATGTATCATCCAGAGACTTAAGTAGGTCTGTAAGCCGCCAGCGCCCCGACACATCATTCCTTAGGCGAGTGTCGGCATCTTCCATGCTTGTTGTATTCGAAGGAATATAATAGAGATTATTAATATTGTCTTTAGCCGGCAGGTGAGATTTTTTAACAATTTTGTTTATCCGATGAAGCGGTGTTTTATTCATAAGAAAGCTGCCGAGCGTTAGCCCGTCATCTTCCTTCCCGTTTTCATCAGTCCCAAATACGCCGCTGGAGATTGTCTTACCTGAGTGGTACTGGGGGTCCATATCTACGAGAAGAATCTTTCCTGGGTCCTGTGGGTTTTTATGGAATTCTATTATTGAGAGGGCAGCAGATAGATTGACCGAAAGGGTAGATTTTCCCACACCTCCCTTTGAGCAAACTATGGCCAGGATCTTCATAGGGCTTAGTCCTTTACAATCATTTCGAAGTAATATTTGTTGATAATTAAATATTTTTTAATGAACTTATGTCCAACTATATTCTAATTGATTTTTATAGGAAAAATATTTTATCTTCGGGAGTATTTTTTCTGGATATTTTTTTACGGAAACTGGGATTGTTAGCGGAAGAATTTTGATCGTTTTTTATGGTCTTTTGCTTACGAAATCAGGAATTTCATAAAAATATCTCTTTTAAGCAAAAACGGCCTAAATATGTTGTTTTATGCCTGTTAATAAGCGCTAGAAGGCATTAATAAGGGCCGTAGAGATGAATTCAATGTTTTAAGGTGGTCAGACATGCATTACGTTGCGTATCCCCCAGGTGTGTGTTATTATTGGAGAGTACCCAGTATCTGTGGGTACAAATTCAAATAGACTTACAAGCAGTTTGGGGTCAATTTATAAGTGATTTTGTAACTGATCCTGGGAATACTTATGGTACATTTGAATCAATCAGAACAACAGGGCGTGATTGATTTGCTTAGATAGTTAAGCTCCTGTCGCGCAGATCACTACAATTGAATAGGATCCTCGTTCGAGGACAGTAGCTTTAATGAAAAACTCCCCGATGGTTTGACGGCCAGGGGAGAATTCGGAAAAGCGTTTTGAATTACACAAAAAATTATACACTTTTTTTTGTGCCTGTCAAGTCGTACCGCACGAGCGTTCCCTAAGTTGGAAATGTCGTGCGGTTTTTTTATTGACAAGAAGGGCAATGAGCAGCAACGGACAAAACAACCACAACGAAAAAATGAGCTCCCGCGCTAGCGAGGCCTGGCTGTCTCTCCTGGAGGATCTGAAACAGACCCCTCTTGAGATCCCGGAAACCTGGCCGAAGGAAACAAGCGCTATTTGGGACAGCGATGAACTAGCCCTGGTTGTAACGGTCCCAGATGACACAAGTAAAGAGTGGCTTGACCGCCGTTTCTTTCCGCTCGCAAGTATATTCTTTCAGGAAATCAACAAACAAAAGAGCTTAATATTAACTAGGGAAGGGGAAGGCGGAAAGGACGCCTTACTGGTTCGGGTCCAAAAAGATGCCTATGACCAAATCGTAAATCCTCAGAAAATGATTCCCGTTCCTTTCTATTTATTCCACCATTGGCTGCCAGTGTTGGGGGCGTCCCTTTTCTGGGTGACAATAGCAATCCGGCAGCAATCGTTTGTGAACATTGCAAGAAAGGGAAGTGTTCAGAAGCTTATTTCCTCAAGAGAGCTGTCCTATTGGTCTCCTCTATCCTTCTCTCAAATAGCTAAATTGTTGAAGAAGGGAGGTTTTTCTAGCTGGTTTTTCAAAAAGACAAAAGAAGGATACCAAGACGTTCCTCCCGAGTATATAGTATGGAGTCAGGTTCCCGTAGCTCCACATCACCTGGCTTGGATAGAAGACTACTTCAAAAATTTTTCCGGCGAGGAACCGGCGGCCTCTGTTATTGAATCTTTACTAGATAAAACCGGAGAGATAAGAAGACTAAAACCTGGTGATGTTGAGATCCTTTCCTCTTACTCCAAGAAAAGGATCTCTCTCCATGATGTTGTATCTAAATATTTCCCGGGGGAACAGGATGAACATGTTTATGATTTAGTGACCCAGCTAGAGCATCAAATAACTCGTCCAAATATGTTCCTCTCTATCCCTCATTATTTCTTCGAAAAATATAGAGGCGAATTGAATCCCAACGAGGCAGCTCTGATCTGGTATTTACGTTCTTTATATAAGGAAGAAGGCAACGATTCTATTCAGTTTGCTGGATACTCCCAGATAGGCCTATCGGTTGGCTGTTCTTCCCGGACCGCCCATAGACTACTCTCTAAATGTATTCAATCTGAAGATGAAAATTTACGCTCGCCTTGGAATCAATATTTCCAAACCGATTTACCTTCTAAAAACTGGTTGTCAGTCCACTATATAGCAGAACATAAAAAGGGTTCTGCGAATAAATTTTCCGTCAGGGTTCGTGCTACAGAACCTATTCACCAAGATGATAAAGGCACTTATGAAAGCCTCGTTGCGAATCTTCTACTTATAGAAGATGATTCTGAAAATGACCCGGACCCAGACAAAGACCCAGAAAATATTCCAATTAAAGAACCTAGACAAAACAACACGCCAGTTGGACAAAATGACACACCAGAAGGAAAGTCTCCTCTTGGAGAACCTAGCCAAAATAACACACGAGATTCTGACCCATCATCCGAGCCTCGACAAAATAACACAGGTCCTGGTCAAAACGACACACCAACTGGACAAAACGATACAGGACCTAGTCAAAATTCCACAAGAAACCTGGACAAAATAACACACTTAAAAAGCTCTAATAATCTTTCTTTAAACACCTCTCTTAATAAATCTTTAATCCTACCACCACCATATACCGATGATCCTGATTTATCCACAGATTTACCTGTGGTGGGTGTTAGGGAAATTAATTTAGAAAAGCTTCTAGGGTTTGAAAGTTACAAACACACCGAAAAGAAAAAACTTGTCGAGTTGATTGAAGAGAACCAGGTGCAATTTCTAGCCTGGTTTATGCGCAATCAACTAACAGCTGCAAAGTTCCCGGTCCACTTAGCCGTGAAGAACATCCGGGAAGGAAATGAAACAGAAGATCAATACCTTGAACTAGCTGCACTAGGGTGGGGGATCATCGCTCAGTTGGCTAGTGTAAACGAAAATGATATGAGTATGTGGGAACTTGGAGTGTATGAAGAAAATGAAGACCAGGAAGAATTGATACAGGTTTATAAAAAGTTGTCAAAGCCGGCAAAGAAAGAATTGATGAAAATTAGGGATACAAATTATCCACATCTGTTTGATGATATAAAATTTGATAAACGAGATTTGAGGTGAACCATGCCTAAAATAGATAAATCCGTTAAACAAGTTCAAATCTCAATAGTCATTAGCGCATCAATGATCTTAGTTGTTCGTCTAATTTTGCCTTCCATAACTATTGACAGCATAAAAATAATTCTATTCCTTGTTGCCGTAATTCCATGGGTAATTCCTTTATTCAAACAGGTCCAGGCTGGAGTAGCAGGTGGGAGCGCTTTCCCAAGAACAAGTCCTTGAAAATGGGTGATCTCCTGGTGGATCTCTATCCAGATAAAAACGATCGGCTTACATTTCTCAATACACCTCAACCTGAAATTGGAGGAAAGTCTCCCTACGATGAGATCATGAAGTATACGCCTTACGGCCTTCGTGATGTAGTCAGGCTTCTGGATATATAAACAAGTTAGGGCAGGGGGGTAATGATAAAGACCTGGTTAGTATCTCGGATTTGTGCAAAATATACAGGAGCATGATCGAAGATTACGAGGGACAGGATTTTAGCCAGGAGAAACTGATCGACGAGCTGCTCTCCCATTTGCCGGCGCCGAAAAAACTCTGGGCTGAATTCACAAAATCAGCTGCACATGTTTGGCTAATTAAAGGAGACCTGCTGTACACCTCCCCGGCAGCGATTGAGGCCTATGTCAAAATGGCAAAAGAGGAAGGACATCGCCGGATAGTGTTATTTGTGGATTATGTTCAGCGGATACCAGTTCCTCCACAACATGGTCGGCTATTAGAGGAAGCCCTGCAGCACTGGCAGGTAATGGGCTATAAACATCCTGAGTATCAGATTACGATGAGTAAAGGACTAGAAATACCAATTCCAGAAGATCCGATAGAGGTCATGTATTTCTTTGTAGTGGACGAAGATTTACTGGAAACTTCAAATAATCCCTTTGAGCTCCTTGATGGTTTTTCAATCAACACTTTCTTATTAGGCGGGTACCATGAATCAGGCTCTTAATCAGGCTCTTAAGCTGATAATCAGCGGACTGTTGATCTATGCAGCCGTTATAGATCTCAAGAAGAGGATAGTGCCTTTTGTTGCCGGCATTGGGATCCTGTTGATTGGCGCTGTTACATTATTCTGGGAACAGCACTGGTTATTAGGTGTTTTCTACCTGGTTGCAGTGATGGGCAGCAGGGGAGGGCTGTGGGGATTAGCGGCAGTCGCGGCTGCGCTGACAACCCTGGCAGTAACGGGACTCGCAGCAGAAGCATACCCGTTCATCTTGGCGATATTTTTCATTATTACAATGTTCAGATTCGGCGTGTTTGGACAAGGAGATGCAGTGTTGGCTTTTGGTCTGCTAGCCATTGCTTATAAAGATGGACTATGGATGCCTCTGGCCTTGTTGAGCACAAGCCTCATAGGAATTATTCCCCTGGTCTGGAAGAGGAGTCCGAAAGAGATCCTGGATCGGGCTACCCATATAATGAAAAACTTCGGGAGCATTGAAAAGGATGAAGAAGCCGTGAAAATTCCATGGGCGGTGACCGCGGCAGTTTTAGGATTGGTTTATCTATGGTTAGTCAGGGGAGCAATATTGTGATTAAGATAAGCAACCGACTTGTAATTGCTTTGAAAAGCGGAAACATTCTTGCTTTGGTAGCCCTTGTTTCAATATTTATTACCTCTTGCTCGTGTAATAATTTATTTAAAGATGGGAATGGGAACATTACGGGCACAGAGACTTCTGGGACTGCGATCGCAGAGTCCGTTGGGATTGAAGCCTATGACCTTTCTTTATATGAGGATAGCAGCGAGGAATATTATGCAGCTCTGGGCCAGATGGAGGAAGATTGGTTTCCAAGAACCGCTGTTGTGATACCGAAAGGACCGGAAGGGGGAGATTATCCCAACGCGCCCGTTCCGATCTATGATGCGTTCCCGGGACAGCAAGCAGAAACAGAGGAGGGGGATACATACAAGATCACCAGGACCTGGATTGGGGATATAGCTGTTGGAACGGAAGTCCTTCTAGAAGGGGTGGTTGAACAAGGTGAATGGTGTTTTGTTACAGGGGAGACGATCGGGGGATGGAGCTCGTCAGGATGGGTTTGGTGTTACAGGCTGTTCGTTCCGGAATAACTTACGTAATTTCGCATAGGCACCATAATATAATAATACATTGTGCCTCCGGACTTATTTTCTTGTATCTGTAAATTACACAGTATCATTAAATGAATGGACTAAGCTTGGTTGCACTAAAATACCTGACTTTGAATCTTACACGTTGGCTTACACATAATATTAAGGGGACATTTATGTTCATTGAGTCCACACATGGGGTATAGTAAGGTTTATTTAATAGACAATCTCTATTGTTTCTACTGTAACTGCACCAAAATTGAACACAACTTACAAATATATGAAGATTGGAAATGTGACTAGGCAAGTACGGCACTATTTTATCTTTAGAGGACCGTGCTTTTTTGTTGACTCAAGTTGATTAAGGTCTTAAACTCTTATATATAATTCCTCGGAATTATTATATTCAAGATTAACCAGACGGCTAGATAATCTCTCCATCTGGCATTGGAAAATTCCTGGCCAGCTCTTTTATTCCTGCATCGCAGGTAACCTGGCGCCAAAAATCGACAGCAATCATCTTCTCCAGGGGGAAAATATTATCATTCTCTTGCAAAAATACAGCATCTTTGGGTACACTACAGGTATTGAGCAGCTGAGAGACCCTCAAGCAAACTCCAAACAGAAACCTTTCTCGGCTTTGTTCAACATTGATTATGTGGCGGCGCAGCGCCATATCAATACTTAACACGTTATCAATAACGCCCTTATTGTTTCCTGATATATATTTTGATAATTGAAATAGGAAAATCGAAATTATGGAATCTTTGGATCAGTTACGACAAAGCATGCAAGAATTAGGCGTGACGCGAATTTATGCAAAGCGCCTTTCACCAAATGATAATTCAAGAAACCAAGTCTATCTTGGATCCAATTTTGATGTACTTAATCTCTTTCCCAATCTGCAAGTTTTTTCTGATGGATCAGAACAAAATGATATTCTGAAAAGTTCTCTGAATTTTTCATGGCTCACAGATAATGGTGATTCCTTCTGTGTTGCTCCCAATTCTCAACTAATAATGTACCCACAATATCCTGAGGTTCGCTTTTCCGGTTTCCTTAGAGGATGTGATGAATCACCCAACGAATTAATGACTTCACGTGATCAAGACAGGGTTCTTTTTTTTGGTGTCAAACCCATGGGAGAAATTATAGGCTTTGTTGTACATCCATCACACCCTATCGCTGTTGAAGCTATTGCAACTCAACTTGGTGATGAATTATTTATTGAGATTAGTTTATATCAGGAAAGCCGAACTGCTCTAATAGAAGAACTCCTTCGGATTCACAGGAAATCGTGGATTAATAGTGTACGATTAAACAGTAATATGACTTTAATTCCTTGCAGATCATCCAATTGCGGGGGTTACACATTGGAAGCTGAATTGGGAGTTATTCCCAACGGAAGTGCTTTACCTGATTTCCTTGGCTGGGAAGTAAAACAGTTTAGTACAAGCAATATCGATAATGTGCGATTGGGTGCCAAGGCTCTTACATTGATGACGCCCCAACCAACAGGTGGATTTTACGCTGATCACGGTGTCAGGGACTTTGTTATTAGATATGGCTATGACGATATGAGGGGCCGCGAGGATCGCAAGAATTATGGAGGCATATATAGATGTGGTCAACCCGCAAGTACTACCGGCCACATCTTGACCCTTTCCGGATTCAATCCTGCTAATGGATCTTTCGATCCTCGTAATGGAGGTCTCATATTAAAGGCTAACGAGAATGAAGTAATCGCTTCATGGGGTTTTGATTCACTGCTTACACACTGGAACCGTAAACATTCCAAGGCTGTTTATGTGCCTTCAAATCGTCGCGAAATCGATGACACATATCAATATCGTTATAGTCACCACGTTTTCCTGGGTGTGGGAACCAGTTTTCCCCGTTTCCTTATGGCTTTCCATGAAGGCAAAGTATATTATGATCCTGGTATTAAGGTTGAGAATATATCAACTAATCCTAGACATAAACATCGCAACCAATTTCGAATTAAGGCAAGAGATCTGTTTAGTCTATACAATCAATGGGAGAATGTGAACTTATTTGAATAAAACCCCTTGAATTTCTTTTAGTTTTCCATTACCTTCCAGCCAATCAGAAATCTCATCAAGAATAATATCTAACGGTATTTTGGTTTTTCCCTTCAACGCGCATTCCCATACAACCAAGACTCGCCATCCAGCTTTACGAATACTGCTTATGTTTTCTTTGTCTTTTTCGTTATTGCCCAACAATTTTTCTCGCCACCATTCAGATCTTGTTTTTGGCCATTTAAATAAATGGCAATCATGAACATGCCAGAAACATCCGTGGACTAATATTACTGCATTATGTTTCTTGAGTACAAGATCAGGCTTACCTGGAAGAGATGTTTCATGCAGTCGATAACGATACCCCCTTGCATGAAGTCCTTTCCTTATTAAGTATTCAGGTTTGGTATCCTTGCTTCGGATACCTGACATCATCTGGCTGCGTTTTTCTGTTGATACAACATCACCCATGGATTATTTTATTTCAAATTGAACGGATATATTTTTTATCATAAACTTAGTGTCTAGTAATTTCAATTGGGATTACTAGCCATCTTTTAGTCTTATGGATTCCATAATTGCATCTCTCATAAAAAATGCTATATCTTCAACTACTGGAACTGCCACTCCGTTTCCAAATTGACGATAAGCTTGCGTATCAGAAACAGGAATAATGAATTGCTTTTGTCCAGGAAGATCATAACCCATTAGACGTGCACACTCTCTGGGCGTAAGTCGCCTTGGACGTTTTCCTTTTTGCTTTATTAATATTTCAGATCCATCCTTGTAATACCTTGCTGACAATGTACGCGCCTTGTCTTCAGGACCAACCAGACCAAATCCGAAACCATTACCTTTCTTTCTATGCTTTTCTGCATAGTCCTTCAAATATCTCCATAGTTTTGGAGTTAAAGTATATTTGTTAGCAACCCTTGCTTCCAGGCCTTCCGTAAATGGTGGCTCAGGTTCTTCATTTCCATTTTCAGAATGCAGAATACTGGAAAGTATTGGACCCTCGTCAGGATTTGGTACTTCCATATCTTTTAGATTAAAACCTGTCTCTTTTAAAAACCCCGCAATGAAGATTCTTTCTCTATTTTGAGGTAAATATCCCTTTGCGTTTATAATTCTTTCAGATATGTGATAATCCAGATCGTCTTCCAAAATTTTCCGTATCACCTTGAATGTTCTTCCCTTGTCATGATTTACAAGGTTTTTGACATTTTCCAGCAGAAATGCTGCAGGTTTGTGATACTGTAATATTTCCTTAATATTAAAGAACAATGTGCCCTGTGTTTCATCTTCAAATCCATGTGGTTTTCCAAGAGCATTCTTTTTTGATACCCCCGCTATTGAGAATGGCTGGCATGGAAATCCTGCCAATAGCACATCATGGGTCGGAATCGAATCAACAGGAATCTGTGTAATATCTTCATCAAATGGGTGATTGTTATCCATATGAAAATTTGCTGCATAAGTCTCGCGGGCAAATTTATCCCACTCGCTTGTGTATACACATTTTCCCCCTATGCTTTGAAAACCCATACGAAAACCACCAATTCCGGCAAACAGGTCAATGAAAGTGAAACCCTTGTTACCTTGATTATTGTTATCAGCATAGCTCATTTTTTCAATCCGCCTCTCTAATTCCTTAATAACCAATTTTGGTGGTCTGGTTTCTCCATTTTCCCACCGATAAACAGTCCTTTCTGAACACTCTGCGATATCAGCAAGCACCCTCCGTGAGATCCCTACCTTTTCACGAAGTGTTCGAAACCTCATTCCTGCCCTATAATATTCTGGGTCACTTTTTGACATAATGTCATTATAGAACGTTTGAGCTAGAAAAACAACCTTATTATCAATCTGTTTATATATAATAATCAACTAAAGCGCCTGCCGTTAGTTGACCTGCCCTGTTATTTGTGCCACTCCTTATGTTAGTCCAACTGTCTGAAATTGCAAAGAAAATGGTGGAGATGATGTGTTTCAGATGCTCTATAATATTGTTGAAAGATTAGATTGTACAAAAATCATTTAATTATTGATCTTAATTCCTCTGGTGTTAGGGGAGGGGATTTTAGATGTAGCATTGAATGACAATTAGGACAAACAGGTATCAGATCTTTAATTGGATCCACCCTGTAAGATCCATCAACCTGCGATAATGGAATTAGATGATGAACGTGAATGTAGTCTTCACCAAGTATTCCATAATTTTCCCCAAAATCGAAATTACAAATTATGCACCTTTTTCCATAGAAAGAAATACAAGCAAGCCTGTTACTTCTTTTTCTCTCATAGCGATTTGTTGTAATTTGATATTTTTTCCCCTCTAACTCTCCTTTTTCCTCTAATTCGTTAAGGTTTTCATCGGATTCTACTACTGGCAACATGGGAAACACTAATGCCACCATCTTCTCTGACCAATCTAATACAAGTTCATCGGCAATTGAAGATAGAGCTAGATCAGAGTCTATTAATATTGGCTTGCTAACCATTTCAATCTCAAAATTATTAAACTGATCTGGCCAAGAACTTATATCTGAGTAATCCTGATTTTCATCATTGATTCTTAGATATATTTCGGCTTGGCTTGAATACCCAGAACACATATTGGAAAAAGATTCTTTATCTTTATCATCTCTTCCGGACATCACTTTTAATAACTGCCCAGAAAAAGTTTCAAGGAAAAATCTGACTTTAACTCTTTTCCAGGTTAGCTCCACAGACAACTTGAAACCCATATTCTTGGGTAAATCGGTTGAGGAAATAAAACATAGACTATCTTGTCTATGTTCATCTACTGTTACCCGGAATGATAATCCTGTTGATTCAGATATAGCGTCTCGAATTTTTTCGTTGTCCATTTAACACCTAATCTATATCCAACTCAGGTTCTGGGAGATCTTCAACTAAAAGCCGCAATGTTCTTGAAACTTCATACCTAATATCTTCAAACAATCTGATTGTATCTTTATCTATTGTATTCAATTCAGCAACGCTAAGTGCCCATAATAATGCATCAAGTCCCTGAACATTTATTGATGATGATTTTGTAGATTCTATATTTGGTATGTAGATTTTTGAATAAAAATCGTGACCGGTATTAATTTGAACTGCTTTATAATGATTTTCGCTCTCATCATCTTTTATAAACGTTGGTTTCCATAAAATACCATCGATTATACTTTCGGTTGGTTGAATAAAAATCTCATCAGGCCTCTTCTCGTTTTCAATTGTTAGTCTGAGGCTAACTTCTCCTTTTTTATTGCTAATCCTAATCTGGTTGTTTTCTGTATCAATTTGACTGATCTCAGGACCAACAATTTGAGTGTTTTTTGTTTTTATGTTTTTATTAGAGGAATCATGAGCCCCTGCTTCAGCTATCTCAGCGGTTTTTTTCTTTTTTCCGAATCTATATCTATCATTAGCGGCTTTTCTTGGAGAGGCAATAAAGGAATCTCTAATCCAATTCCTGAGTTCTGGTTTTAATTTTATTTTCGATTTCTTAATATCAACCTGAAATGCTTCATCAAGTTGATGATTAAATGAAAATTCTACTCTAAGGAGTTTGTAGTGATCTTCTTTGCTGAACATTCCCAGCCAGTCGGCATAATGAATCAGACGATTTTCTCTATAAATATAGAAACCCTGGAGTTCATTAGATACTTTGGCTTGTTTCCATTCTTTATCAGCAGAAAACTCTTCTCTGCGGGGAAGCACATATGCGTTTATCGAGAACTCACCGAGGACCTCATCGGTATCCTCAAATTTCACAGATTTAACCCCTTTTGCAACTAATTCAGATTCATGAATTACAAAAGGATCCCATGATTCAAGTTTTTGCTTTTCTTGATTATGAACGATATAGATATCAACTTTATGATCTTCATTTTCATACTTCCTATCTAAAAATCTCTGGTAGGTCATTGAAATATGATCCTTTAATTTATCGACTCTTATCTTAAGAGCAGTTCTTGCAGGATGCCCACTTGGGTCAGCATAATCTTTAAGCAATCTATCAATATTTTCCCAAACAACTAATGTTCCAGGTCCACTGCCTACGTATTCTTGAAAATATTCATCATCGTCAATGTTCGGTTCCGGCAGTAATAATTGCCATTCACCTACAGTTACTACGTGATCAAGGTCCCAGGTAGCTTTTGAAATTTCTCCATCTTTTGATGCTTTAGAAATAACAGATAATTTTCTACAAAATGCTGTAGATGCTGTTTTTAATCCCAGCCCAAATTTTCCCAAACTCATTGGGTCAGGACGTTCGTCTGAGCCATACCGCATTGCGTTAAGCAAATCATCGCCGTTCATCCCTATCCCATCATCCGCAACTCTTAAGATAATATCGCCGTCAAGGCCCATTTCTATAACGACATAGATTGTCTTTGCTTCTGCTGCTATAGAATTGTCAATAATATCTGCGACAGCAGTGACGAAGTCATAACCAGTGTCCCGCAACCCCTCTATCATTCTTTTTGGATCAGGCCTTACAATTTTGTGCTTGGTCATGTTTCTTCTCCATTTATTTATATTATTATCCAGGATTTTCCAATAATGATAACATCATCATTGTCATAAGACTTTGTATCTTTTCTAGAGTAAGATACTGAATATTTATCTTGATCTGGTAAGTGAGTCATATGGATAATGTCTCCTGATACCAATAAGTTATCGTTTATATATTTGGTCATTCTGGTAAGACGATATTCATCTCTGGTTCCACCAAATTTTTTATTATTGTAATAAATGTACGCGAATATCCAATGTTTACCAGAATCATCAACGAACGTAATATGTGCTCTTGGATTTTTTTCATTTTCCATTAAGGCAGGAAAAAACAATAATAATCTAGTGTCTTTAGGGATTAAAATTCCCGCTTGATGCCCACCAGTCTCACCTGTATCATTTGCGCTGAGAACTTTGGAAATTGTGTTACCGGGTTTCATCGGCTTCCCCTCCAAGGGGACTGATTGAAAGAGCTTTAATAATACTCTTAATATCTTCATTATTGATATCAGTTCCAACCACAGCTTTGTCAGCAAGGGCTCTTTTCATTTCCAACCTTTGATCCATTATTTCTTCAACAGTATTTGCATAGATCAGTCGATGAACAGTAACAGGAAGTTCTTGTCCTATCCGGTAGGCTCTAGCTGTAGCCTGGTCTTCAATTGCAGGGTTCCATTCAGGATTATAGTGAATTACATGATTTGCTCCAGTAATATTCAAACCCGTACCCGCCGCTATTGGATTTAATGCTAAGCAGGCAGATCCAATAAAATCATTAAAATCATCAATAATTCCCTGTCTTAAAGTAACTTTTACTCGACCATCAATGTAACTAACCGGTGCATTAAATCTTTTTGATAGATCTATGTTTAATATATCGATCATTTTTTTGTAGGAAGTAAAAATGATGACTTTTTGACCTGACGCAAATATTTCCTCAGTGATTTCTATTAACCTCTGATATTTCATACTGTTATCGATAATATAAGTTGGTGAATTGAGCAATGATACAGAATCATCCTCAAGGAGGTAAGGATGGCAGCAAAACTGTCTTAGTTTTCCCAAAGCAACAAAACTTGCTCTTTTACCATACTCTTCAATAGTATTTTCTCTAACTTTTTCATATTCATTAATTGATGTCCTAGCCATTTCAATAAATTGGGGAATATCGATTCGTGGTGGTAAATCATCTGCTACTTCGTGAACTTCTCTCCTCAACAATAGAGGTGATATTACACCTTCTAATTCATCTGCTGACATTATGGTATTATCGAAACTTAATTCGAATTCATTATAATTCCCCAAATAACCTTGATTTGTAAAGTCCATCAAAGACCAAATATCAGATAATCGATTTTGAATCGGTGTTCCTGTAATAGCAATACCTGATTTCTTGCTGAACTTCTTTATAGCTTTAGTTCTTTTAGCCTCTCGATTTTTTATTGCTTGGGCTTCATCTAGTGCTATTATTTCCCATTCAATCAATTGGAGCATATATTTGTCTCGCAGTACTGTACCGTATGAAGTTATTACAACATTGAAGGATTTAAGGTGAGAAGGAAAGCCAGTTCTTAATCCCCCCCGATGGATGGTCGTTTTAAGAGAAGGAGAAAACTTTTTGAACTCTCTTTTCCAGTTCTCCAGCAATGTTGCTGGAGCAATAACCAGAGATGGATTGATATTATCAACCTTGTCAGCGAGTAAAGCTATTATTTGAATGGTTTTTCCCAATCCCATCTCATCAGCTAATATGCAACCAATCCCCTGATTTGTTAACCATCTCATCCACCTGTAACCATGTTTTTGGTACGTATATAAATTTCCGACGAAAACATCGCCACTTTCGTATTCAGGAACTCTAATTTTAGTGGATGAGATCGATTCACCTACATGATCAATAATGTTGAAGGAAATGTCTGCGGAACTGCTAATCAAAGATAAATATTTATCAATAGATATGGATTCTAGTGTTTTAAGTTTGTGAAATTTCAAGAATTCGTTGACTTCTTCTTGTATTCCTTTTGGAAAAGGATACCAAATGTTATCTATTATTATATGATTGGCTTCTCTGTTTACCAAATCATCTATTTTTTCAGAAGTTGTCTTGGTTTTAACTAATAATTCCCCATATATATTTGTTTCGTCATTTGCTTTTTTTATATTTAAATGAAGTTCGAAGTCCACAGGTATTCTTGAAGTTCCTATTATTAAATCATCATTATTTAGATCAAGTGGAATTTCTTTCCATTTAATCGCAATATTACTAAAAATATAGTTATAGATTTGGCTGGCGGAAGGGGAATACTGAGTTCCGTCTTCGAGTACTATGCTAAATGTTTTGTTTGAAAATTCCCATTTTGCTTTCATAGCTGTTTTCGGTATTATTTACTACAGACATCGATTCATTTTAAATCAGAAATAAATGGATAATTCATCCAATTATTAGTATAAGTGAAAATAAATCAGAATATTTGTAACTTTCTTGTTTGTGAGTGACCTGTCCCCATTATTTGTACCACTCTCTATGTTAGTGCCGTTTGATAAATGGGCTATTCAAATGAGAATTAATTTGATATTAAAAAATGATCGTTAAGTCGACATACATTTATTAATTATTGAGTCGCCTATCCATTGATTTTATTCTTTTTTGGATGCAGTTTGGGTGCAAATAGGGTAGAAACTATGGAAATGATGTATATTATGGACAAAATTCCCCCTACTGGATGGACACAATGGACAAAAAAGACCCCTGTTGACATAGACGTTTCCCCCTTTATTTCCCACCGTCACCGCTGCACTTCGCTCAGGGCAGGTGAGCTCATTCTTTAGTAGTCAAATATAATGATTTATAGCCGAGCTGGAATAAAGCCGTTATCCGCCAGGTCGCAGGTTCGAATCTACCCCGGGCCCATAAAGTAGATTAAAATAATCCCAATTTGTACTAAATTGGGATTATTTTGTTTTATTAGGTTCTTAGATTCAACAAGCAAGTGCAACAAAGAGAAGATTAAATGAGTGAGATGGTGTAGGATATTCTCCAAGACCTGCAAGTCAAAGGAGAACAATGACC
>SDBU01001700.1_pt1 | contig 30651 bp, 32 predicted proteins | sample 2277071 | NCBI WGS metagenome assembly SDBU01 (sample SAMN10397929, study PRJNA504765) | marine sediment metagenome | isolation source: marine sediment core GS08_GC12, 126 cmbsf | place: Arctic Ocean: Gakkel Ridge, Loki's castle | collected 2008 | reverse complement strand
GCCTTGATTTCAGCATCAAAAATAGAATAAAACTTTATTTTCTTTCGTTTAGCTTCTTTGAAAAACTCTTGCCTGAAGGTTTTTAGCTTTGGGTCAAACCAACCCAATTTAGCTCCAACAGAATAAACATCTTTGTTCTCTCTTAAAATATCCCTCATATAGTTTTTCATTCCTTCAAGGCCACGGTAAATGTATGCCTCTTGGCTAGCTTGTCGTGCTTTATACTTAGCTCTTAACTCTGGCAAAATACTGTCTAAATCAATCTGTTTCTCTTTAATAAATTCAGTGAGCTTATCTGGGTCAACAGGGGAGTAAAGGTTTTCACCCTTAGATAAAGTAGGAAAAACCAAGCCCTTATCAATCAAACGATTCAAAGTATCATACACATTTCTTCTGTGTATTTTTGTTTTAGATGATACTTCACCAGCACTTGATTCTTTTAGCTCTAAAAGTGCTTCATATATTTTGGCTTCATTAAGCGATAAACCTAATCGCTGGAGTATTTTTGTTGACATAGTTTTTATTATTTTAATTTATTACACTTTCTGTATTATACCTTTTGTTTAATTATAGCAAAAGCAAGAATCTTTGTCAAGGTAGCGAGTACCACCACGGGGTCGGATTGACCACTCACATAGATTATGATACAATTATGTCGTAAAGTCAAGTTAAAAAAGTTTCCTCCCAATCCTACCTTATTTATTAAGGTGGTCATATAAGAAAGGAAGATTGAAATGGCAGATATTTACGTTTTAACGGATTTGCAGAAGTATCTCATCAAAAGCGCTATTAGTAATAATGACATTGGAAAACTCACAAAACTGTTTTACTACATGCCACCCGAAGGGATGTCATACTACTGCCGTAGTTTCAGAAATGAACCTACAGTAGAAAAGGCCAAAGAGCTTTTCAAAGAGCTCACTGGCGAGGATGTAGAGGAAGAATGATCAATTGAGTGATTACAGATTATTATACGGAAAGCATATAAATCTGTAATCACTCCTATTTCCCAGCTCACAAATAGTTTGCGGTCTGGGTGGTAGGAATATCGCAGTAAGGTTTTTCATAATTTCTACCTTGATTAACAAGGCAGAACACAAAGGAAAGGAAGGATTGAAATGAAATTGACGGACTTGCAAGAGAGCCTTATCCGAAACGCCATTGAACGTAGAGAAACAGAAAAACTCAAAAATCTATTTTACTACATTTTCCCTGAGGGGAATGAGTATAGAGAAAGGTTCCGAAGTGAGCCTACGGTAGAAAAAGCTAAGGAACTTTTCAAAGAGCTCACTGGCGAAACAATTGAGTGATTGCACTCGGTCGTTAAAGAAAAACATAATCAGCCTGACTAGCTGATTTTTTTTACAAAAAGGAATTGAAAGAAATCTTCTCGCCAGATTTTCTTTGAAAAAGCTATTGTAAATTGAAAATTTTCTTTTATAATAAATTAATACCTATGTTTAAAAAAGGATTTTGTAAGCAACAATGGAAACAAAATTGGTGGGTTATCATACTACTCATATTTTATATTTTGTCTATACTTTCCGGTTTCTCTTCTCGCATTGAATTAGAAACAGTTTTAAATCTTCTCACTATTCTGACAGGTCTCTTTGCCATTATTGCCTTAGTATTTACCGCATTACAATTAAGGGAACAAAAAAATCAGCATAAGGCTGAAATGGAATGGCAAACAATACAGCTATTAGAACAAAAAAAACAGCGCGAAGCTGAAATAGAGTGGCAAAAAATCAAAATAGCACATGGCTACATGAAACGCTATAATAACCCGGTCTTTATAAAAATTTTTCCTGTGGTAGCAAAAAAATTCCGGAATTTCTCTAATGATGATATGGCGAATAATCCAAAGTGGGAAGAACTAAACAAAGATTTAGAAACAAAAAGTAAAATATATTTATTTTTAAACTTCTTTGAGGAAATGGCCCTTATGTATAACAAAAACTACCTGAACCAAAAACTTATTAAAGATTTTTTCAGATTAATATCTATGTTTTACTATCAAAAAGCAGGAAATTATATTAGATATGTACAAAAGACATCCCCAAAAGAATTTACAGAATGGGATACTATGAATGAAAATTTTAAGTGTTAATTAGAAGCTAGGACCTCCTGCAAAAATTTTCATAGTTTTTTGAAATTTTTTTAAAATAACTTTCTGGCCAACAAAAAAACCCTCAATTTTCAGCAAACAAAAACAGGGCGATATGGAATCATTTGACCTTTGAATTAAACTTAACATAACACAACTTTTAATTACTCTATTCTACTATATTTTTTTGCCCCCTGTCAATATCTGACAGGATTTTTTTTGCCTGCATATCAGTTGATACCCTTGTATAAATAGCACAATTTTTGGATTGTTTTTTGTTGGACATATTTTTGTAAACCAAAAGGACAACCCTGTGGATACAAACCCGCTCTCACGAAATTGACAGAAGTTGCCCCTTTGGGATTATAACTTTATAGTTATAATAAAAAATCGTGGAGCATTGGAATTGGGTTCATTTTTATTTTACCAAAACCACTACCAAAAGCAAAACAAGTTTTCCCCAGACAGCATGAGAAATGTCGTAGTTTTATTAAGAATGCGACATTTTGAGACAATAAAAAAGATGGGGTATTTAGTAAATATTATTACTAATCACCCCACTTGAATGATTACCTTCAAAAATCCAATAAACGAAAATTAGAGGACATATTATCCGAAACCAAGATAAAATGCAATTCCCAACAAGAATCACGCCAAGTGATATAAGGAAAAAAGCGAGAACCTCTGCCTTCTTTGTTTTTATCAAGCCAAATTGTGCTAGGGAAAACTATTGAACGTCCCCTCCACGATTGTGGAATTTGACTCTGATGCTCTAACAAAAACTCGGCATCAGTTTGGTTGAAATCAATGGATAAATTATGTCCACTCTGAGCTACTAAATATTCACCATCAAATCCGTCTTTCCCGGAAGAAACAATCTCCCTCAACGAAAGGCGTCCTACCCCATCTTTAGAAGCAATCTTGGGCGTTCCATACCTTTGTAGTTTATATCCTTCTTTTCTTAGGTCATGAATAGGCAGTTTAAGAGCTAGTTGAAAAGTTTTTCTATCAACATAACCAATAATGCCTATCTTTATGGCATAAAGTAAATCAGCCCATAGACCAGAGCTAAAAAGAATTTGAAACCATTTTCTTGGGATTCCCTCCTTTCCAAACTGCTTCTTAATTTCTGCCAATAGCTGTATCGCCTGTGTTAGGGTTGCCTCTTCTGTTTTGTCTTCTCTCATTGTAGCAACTCCTTTCTTGTGATACTCCTTATGCGGGGTATCAATTGGGAACTTAAAATGTATCACTAAACTAAAAACTATGTGTAGTTAATCAAAAATACTTACAAAAGTCAAGGATTCCACTTTAAATTGTTTACAGATTGTGACATCTTTTGTGTGTATTTTTACCTTCCAGCGAAAGCGGAGCTTTCGCAAAGAAGGAATTGACCCTTCACCTTTTGCCAAAGGTGAAGGGCTCGCCAAAAAGACTTGTCCTGAACAAAGTTGAAGGATTCGTCCAAAAAATTCTTTATTTTTCTTTTTTTCCTTGATTTATGTATCAGATTTGGTAAAATGATATTGAAAGTTTGAAACTCATTATTTTTCCCACATTAGAGCCACTTAGCGAATTTATGAGTTTAGTTATTCTAACGGGCCGTTAGCTCAGTTGGCCAGAGCGCCGCATTTGCAATGCGGAGGCCGCCAGTTCAACTCTGGCACGGTCCACAGCAAAAATGATTAGTAATTAGTATTAATCTAAGTAAAAAATGACGTTTTCTACCACGCAAAAAGGTTTTACTTTAATTGAGCTACTTATTGTAATTGCAATTATTGGGCTTTTGGCTTCTATAATTTTGGTGTCATTCCCCAATGCAACCCGTGGGGCTAGAGACGCAAAAAGGAAGCACGCAATTCATCAAATACAAACTGCTTTGGAAGTATATTACAGTTTAAATGACAGGAATCCACTATCTGGCGGAGCATCCTCGCCAAATAGTGGCTGGGACAATAGTGGAGATAGTAGTTGGGATAATTTAGAGCTAGCTTTGGCGCCAGAAGGTATTTTACCGAAAGATCCGGACAATAGTGGTAGTGGTTGGGCTGGTAGTGGACGTTACGTTTTTAATTATTATGCAAGAAGTTATGGTTGTGAAGGACAGTGGTATATGTTAGTTTATACACTAGAAAACAAAAATGATTCTGATTTATTAAATAGTCCTGGCGCGGAAGCCTGTTCTCGGACGTTTAATTATAACGGTACCATTACTACTGGTATGTGTCGTGGATGTTATTAAATTATTAAGGGTGAATCAGCCACGACACTTAGAGTTTGGAATGTCGCAGATTAGTTAATGAGAACGTTGTGTAGGGATAATTATTAATAATTGCTAATCAAAAAATGCCTCAGATAAAAAAAATTGATTATCGTCAGTTTTCCAAAACAGTCTCTCAGCAGGCAGGGAGTTCGGATGCGTCAACAGAGCCGTCTGACGAGGAGAAAGTTTCATTGTTTAGCTCGCTTGTAAATCAATGGAGTTTAATGGACAGGAAGATAAAAATAGAGATTTTGATTTTTATTGCTATATTGTTTGTGCTTGTAAGTGTAGGAGTGTTCTATATTTTTCAAAGATCACCCGAACCGCCTGACATTGAAATGGGTAATCAGTTTGTTCCTGGTCTTGACGATTAAACTAATGAAAATTTGCAATGCGGAGGCCGCCAGTTCAACTCTGGCACGGTCCACCATAATTTACTTTGTTGTTTTTCTTAATTCATTTTTTGCCAAATGCGAGAGTTTGGCTTTTTGATTAGACAGAAAATCGAATTTGCGTTTGACAGAAGCGATATAAAGTGCTACAATATAGACAGAAAATTACAATCTGCACAATCTGTGTTCTAACCATTATATCTAAAGAAAGATATTAACAGTTAAAGGAGGAGGAGAAAATGAAACGGAAATTTCCACCGAGAGATGAAGCAAAGGATTTAACTCTTGGCCAACAAGCCACAATAGCGCACGTGGGTAGAAATTTATTTTATAGCCTTCACGCCGCGCTTGAAAGCATAATGGATATTGAAATTAACGAAGTGATGCCATATAGTGTAGGAGATAGCTTATTGTTTGATATTGGTACGATTATTAGGCACTCGTCGCGTTTTGATGAGATGCTTGAACTAGCTAACGAATACGAAAGCTACTTTGAATCTTCGTCTATTTCGTGCCTTAAAGCTATCATAAAATTGGCAGCAGAGGCGAGGGTTCCAGCAGAGCTAAGCCAGGAGATTGAAGATTCGCCAGCGTATGCTCCTGTGAATCCGTTTTTGCAGGGAAGTACTATGATCAATTTGAGCATCGCAATAGTGGAAGATCTGCGGGATTATCAGGCGAAGTTAAAAGAGTTACGAGATTTACTTGCGGCGATCAAAAGGAAGTTAGACATATTAGGTTATTAGACATTAAGTGAAAGCTTAGAAGGAGAGGATGAGATTGCGTATTGCATTTCGTCCTCTCCATCACAAATTTTCAAAACGATAATTGGTTGTAATAAATTATAACCAGCTATGGTTTTGAAAAATGTTTTCAAACCATTTAAGTTGTTTATCCGTAAAATAAATGTTCAACAATCAGGAGGGTGATAATGAAACTGGAACTAAGAAGAGTAGGGACATTAGGTGCTGACGCACGAAACTATTTTTTAAGTCCATTCGCGCGTATAGAGGAAATAATTAATCAAGAGGTGAAGGAAGATATGCGTTTCTTCGACGCCGATAAATTAGCCTTTAATTTAGTAGAGATGGCCCCTTTCTGTGTCCGTCTCCTTAATGAAATGTTGCAGCTTATTGAGGACTCAAGTAACTATCAAGATGACTATCGGGAATATTTTGGCGCAGAGAGCATTGCGGCACTTAAGGCTGCGATAAAACTGATGGAAAATATACCCGAAGAGGCAGCTGAACTAAAGAAGATAGTTATAGAATCACCGGCTTACAAAGATGGAGTCCTGAAACGTGCTTCTTTATCAGAAAAGGCAAAATATAGGGTCAGTGTTCCTTTTTCAATAATGCAAGCGCTTCGGAATTTTCAAGCAGCACTTAGCGAACATCGTGAATCTCTAGTTGAGATAAAACAAAAGCTAGACAGAGAGCACATTGAAGATGAATTTGCCCTAAGATACCATGAGTAAGTTTGAGGCTGTATGAATAATTCATCTTGTCGTGATGAACAATCAGAATATTATATTAGGCCGCTTCGATTTGTGTAATCGAAGCGGTACTTTATTTATATTAAAATTAAAATTCTGAAAGCAAAAAATTGCTTTGCAATTTTTTCAAACCCAGAGGAAATTGTTGTACTCTTGAAAAGAGGCATTCTGAAAGAATTCATCAATTTTCTCTGGGTTTGGCACTTTTACAATAGTAAAACTGGTTTTTAGAGTAGGGGAGAGACGGAGTCACAAACCGCGCTTTGCGCGGTTTGGCAAAACAGGAAAATTACCCACATTATTAAGATATTTTTTAGCCCGTCGCCAAGATATAGAGACCCACGCCTAAAGGCGTGGTTCTCTTTTCGCCTTGTAACAAATTTTACCTGCTGGCAAAATTTGAACATTACATCGCTTCGACCACGGGTAAACCCGTGGTTTTCGCTTTCTTGAAATAAATCAAAAGGGAATTTTCCTGTTTTGAGCAAGCGCCAGTTATTGCTGGCGCTTGCGGATACGCCGTTTTAATCAGAGAACGTGGACAAAAGTTAAACATCAGCGCCTGGATTTTGTTGGTAAAAAGTTCTAACTTTTTTCAGTAAGTTCCACCATAATTTACTTTGTTGTTTTTCTTAATTCATTTTTTGCCAAATGCGAGAGTTTGGCTTTTTGGTTAAAAAATTGCATAAAAATTTGACAAGATATATATAAGTATGCTATAATATCGGCAGTAGTCGAGTGTTAAGTTGGTGATGCCTAGGTACTAAAAGTCTAAATGAAAGGGAGGTTATTATGCCTATTTCGGACATCAAGGAAGATAAACCCAGAGAGGTCTTGGCTAACCTAATCAAAGAAGGCCAAGAGGAAGAAGCGCTTGAGATGATTGCGGAAGTGGAGAATTACCATGAAGGAGAAGAATTTGTTTTCGCCGTCTTGAGAGAGGATGCATCTTCGGAGAAGATAGTAGAAGCAGTTCTTCAGGCATTCCTTGATACACGCAGTAATTACTATCGATCCCACGGTTATTGGGTACATAGTTTGTCTCACTTCACGAAGTACCTGTGGGAGCGTCGGATGGACGACTGGGTTAAGAAGTTTAACGAGGTTTCCTTCCGTGGTGCTAACGAACTTCAGGATAGTAATTGTTCCGATCGGCTTGTTGATGATTTCGTTAGCTATGCTAACTGGGATGACGACCCAGCCGATTTCCATCTCACTTTCGATAATTTGGAATGGATGGAGTGGAGTGAAGATTACTATGCTTATACGAGAGCCAGAATTGCGAGTGCACCTTTTGAAACAGAGGAAGCATTCCTGCGTTGGTGGCTTCGTAGACCAGAGGAAAAAACTACCTTTGACTTTGATGCTCAGCAAAACCTTGTTGATGTCAGTGAGATCAAAGCCAAGATAGAACGCTTACAGGCTCTCAATGAAGATGTCAGTGAATTTGACGGTCTCATTCAGGGACTACTGACAAAGCAACTGCAAGAGGCAGAAGCTAAGCTTGCTGACGCTAAAGCAGATTATGAGCGTGAGAGAGCAGAAGCTGCCGTCAAGAAAACTCGCGAACAATTGGCTCAGTAGACACCGCGATTGTTCTATCAAGAACTTCAAACCAAAAAGCTCCTCGGCTATCCGTGGAGCTTTATTTTTTGTCAAACCCAGAGAAAATTGTTATACTCTTGAAAAGAGGCATTCTGAAAGAATTCATCAATTTTCTCTGGGTTTGGCAGTTTGACAATAGTTAAACATCAGCATCGGGATTTTGTTCATAGTGAGTTCTAACTTTTTGCAGTAGACACCACACGAACAGAAGGTAAACAAAAAACGAATGAGAGTTCGTTCTTTTGTTTTATTCTAAAATATCAATAAAATGAAAACTCAACTGCTTGTTTTTTTAATAATAAAAAGGTAGGTTATTATTAGTCTGCCTAAATAAAAATTTATTAAGGAGTAAGAAATGGCAAATGATACAAAGATTGAGCGATCTTATCAAGAGTTAATTAATTACTGCGACAAGAAACTAGAAGAAGGAAAAGAGTTGCACTGGGAAGATATGATTCCAGTATGGAGGATTCTATGGCAAGTTCGTAAAGAGTTGAATCCTGGCTGTAATAGAGAATGGTCTGATTTTCGGACCCGTCTCTGTCAAGATTGCCGGGATTCTGGCACAGACATTACAATCTGTGATTTTCTAACAGAAATAGATGAACTTATTGTAGAGACATTTTACGCCCAAGCATAAAAGGTCAGCTTTTGCGAGCTGGCCTTTTTGATTTTTTCCAATGTAAAATACTCTGCACGGGTTCTTTCAACCGGCTCCACAGCTGTGTGACTTCTTAACTGAAGAGTTCCCTGTCTGCAGCGATGCAGCAGCTTCGGGCAGGCATTGCTATGCAAAGCGTTGCAGGCGGGCAATGGCATTTACCCGGGGTGTTTTTTGGTTAAGGGCTGGTAATTTAGAAGAACTTGTGATAAAAATAATTAAGTTTAAGTTATCATTTTAAGCTAGCATTCTTTAACAATTGGAGGCAGAAAATGAAATGCGAAAAATGCGGGATAGGTAGTCTTAGAAGAATGCCTTTTGCTCTTCTTAATGTCAAGAATGCCTTGATATGCGATAATTGCTTTAGTATTTTTATCGAGGAGGCAGGGACAATAAAATTTGCGGAGCAGCTAACAGAATTTTGGGCAGAATCTTTGAGGAAGCTGTCTAATGGAGCAAATAAAGAAGAACAGCTAGAAGAAATCAAAAAGCTCCCTTTGTTCGAGTAAAAAGGAGACGAGTTTATTAGAAGCTTGCAGTGCGTACTGCAAGCTTTTGTTTTATATTAGATTATTTTAGACCGGGTCTAGGGGAGGGTTTGTGGTGTTTGGCTCAAAGCCGTGAAGTAGAGCAAAGTTCACTTTGCGGCTCTGAAGTGTGCGAGCATAGCGAGCTCTACTTCAGAGTTATCCACAGGTTGGGGTTTGACGAGGTTTGTCTAGTTGCCGTACAATAGGGTAATACGTAAAAAGGTCGGTATGTTTTGTTTTAGATATTATTTAAGAACAATATGACTATACTTCAAGAATGGTCAAGCGTGACAATAGAAAAGCTGCAGGATTTGTGGGGTGGCTTTTTAGACTTCATCCCTGAGCTAATCGGCGCTATTATTGTCTTTGTTATTGGTTGGTTGATTGCTGTTTGGATTGGCAGACTGATTGCTGAAATTCTGAAGCGTTCTCGCTTTGATAAGATCTTTGAAAAGACAAAGTGGGATGAGGCTTTAGAAAAAGCTGAATTCAAAATGGAGATGTCCAGCTTTATCGGCGGATTGGTTAAGTGGATTTTGGTCATTGTCTTTTTGTCAGCAGCAGTTGAGATTCTGGGCTTAACCCAGTTTGCTACCTTCTTGGCAACGATTGTTGCTTGGTTGCCTAATATAGTAGTGGCAGCAGCTATCTTTGTGGTGGCAGTAATTATTGCTGACTTTGCTGAAAAGCTAATTAAGGCAGTGGTAGGCAAGATGAACGTCAAGTATGTTAACTTGGTTGGTTCAATTACTAGGTGGTCAATCTGGATTTTCGCTGGATTAGTTATTCTTTCTCAGTTAGGAGTTGGCAGTGATATTATCCAGATACTAGTTAGCGGTTTCGTTGGCTTGATAGTTGTCAGCGCTGCTATTGCTTTTGGCATTGGCGGTAAAGATCTTGCCCGCGAGACACTGGAAGATTTGAGGAATAAGATTCGAGAATAGAGCCAGAAATATTAAATTTTGAAATTTAATTTTTTGGCCGGCCAATTAGTCCCGGTGTCCCTGGTGGGATGCCGGGACTTGACATTATATTCTAGTTTGTTAGAATGGTAATTGATATGAAGATTCTAAGCATAAGAGAAATAACAAGAAGCGGCTGATAGCCACGAGTTTTTACTTATGGTTTGAGAGGCGCTTCTCGAAGAAGCGTTTTTTGATTGCTCGTCCGAATGAATTAATGTTGTCCTTTCCAATTTCGTTCTGTTGAGATAAGTTTCAGCGAATTTATCTAGTAGAGCGCGCTGTGTCAGTTTTTACTGGCAGGGCGAATATGGAAAACAATAATGACAATTATTATATAAATGTGGTTAATAATAATTGTTGGCTGACTGTACCCGCCGGAGCTTCGGCGAAGGTGGGTTTTTTTAAGAGCAAATGAAGGATGCCTAGGGAGCGGGAGGCGATGAAGGACGTGGCGTGGCTGCGATAAGCCTCGGTGAGGTGCTTAGCAACCTTTGACCCGGGGATTTCCGAATGTGGAAACACGGCATGGTAAACCCATGTCACCCAGTCTTTTTGACTGGGGGCGAACCCAGCGAATTGAAACATCTAAGTAGCTGGAGGAATAGAAAAAAAGCGCGTTTACGCGCATATTCCCTTAGTAGCGGCGAGCGAAAAGGGAAAAGCCCAAACCAGTTCTTGCGCTTGCGTAAGAGTTGGGGTTGTAAGGGAATGATATCCGGAGCTTGCTCCGGGGGAGTTTATTAAGACAAAAGTTGGTTAGGGGAAGTTCCTGGAAAGGAACGTCAAAGAAGGTGATAGCCCTGTACCTGAAAACCCTTTTGTGCTCCTTATCATTTTTCTTGAGTACCACAGGAAATTAAAGCCCTGTGGGAAGCAGGCTGTACTAACTAGCCAAGGCTAAATACTACCCGCTCACCGATAGTGAACTAGTACCGTGAGGGAAAGGTGAAAAGTAGGGGGGTGACCCCGGTGAAATAGTACCTGAAATCATTTGCTCACAAGGAGTAGGAGCCGAGCGCGTAACTTGTTATGTGTTTCGGTGACTGCGTGCCTTTTGCAGAATGAGCCAACGAGTCTGAATATTCAGCTTTTGTTGAAGCCCTTCTGGGGCCGAAGCGTAGCGAAAGCAAGTGTTAATAGCGCGTCTTTTTTGCTGAATATTTAGGACCCGAAACCAGGCGAGCTTGCCATGACCAGGGTGAACTCCGACGAAAGTCAGAGGGAGGCCCGAACCCGTGAGTCGTGCAATTCTCTGGGATGAGTTGTGGTAAGGAGTGAAAAGCTAATCGAGCTTGGTAATAGCTGGTTCTCCCCGAAATAGCTTTAGGGCTAGCCTTGTTTTATTGTTTCAAGGGGGTAGAGCACTGAATGGAATGTCTTAGGGTTTTCCCGGACATTCTAATCAAACTCCGAATACCTTGAAATTCAAACAGGAGTTAGACTGTGGGAGCTAAGTTCCATAGTCGAGAGGGAAACAGCCCAGATCGTCGTCTAAGGTCCCTAAATTTAAGCTAAGTGTGATAAGGAGGTGGATTTTCTTTGATAGTTAGAAGGTTAGCTTAGAGGCAGCTATCCTTTAAAAAGTGCGTAATTGCTTACTTTCTGATGAGAATCTGCGCCGAAGATTAAGGGGGCTAAAGCTTAATACCGAAGACACGGCTGCTACATTTTTAATGTAGCGGGGTAGGGGAGCGTCCTCTATTCGCTGAAGCTGAACTGTGAGGTTTAGTGGAGAATAGGGGAGTGAGAATGTTGGCATGAGTAACCGCAAGTCCGACGAGATTTCGGACCACCGAAAGCCTAAGGTTTCCTTGGCAATGATAATCAACCAAGGGTTAGGCGGGCCTAACCGAGTACCTGAAGAGGTGCTTGGGATGGACAGCCGGTTAATATTCCGGCCCCTCAATATTTTTTCAATAGGGTTTGAGGCCTAGTAAGCAAGGCGGGTTAATGGATTCCCGTCGCCAACTTGAGGCAACAAGAGTTGGCGGGAAGTTCCGTTTCGGCGGGGTGAACTTTGCTGAGCAGGTTTCCTAGAAAAGCCCTTTTTGAGCTAAGGATATTGAGTCCGTACCGCAAAACCAACACAGGTAGGCAGGTAGAGAATACCAAGGTGAACGGGTGAAACCTAGTTAAGGAACTCGGCAAAACAGCGGGTGTAACATTTGGATAAACCCTGCCGCGCTTGCGCGGCTGCAACAAATGACCCCTAGCGACTGTTTATCAAAAACACAGGTCCCTGCTAACTAGCAATAGGATGTATAGGGGCTGAGGCCTGACCAGTGCTGGAGTGTTAAAGCTGTCGGTTAATGTTTGTCTTCGGACAGGTGTTAGCTAAGCGGCCCAAGCCTCCAGTGAACGTCCGCAGTAACTCTGACTGTGTTAAAGTAGGAAACAACTGCTTTAGTAAAATCTGGCTATATGCTGGAACATCTGACGATGCAGAGTAAAAGCGTCAGACAATCAGCAGGAAAGACCGCTTACCCAAGCGGAATCCTCAGAGGCCATACGCCAGACCAAACGTTCAAGGTGTTGAACGCGCGGAAGATATGGTCCGAACTCTTTGGCGACAAAGAGAGTTCGTTTTCGTTTCTGTTTGCCGACAGATGGCGAGAGCGATGGTAACAAATTGAGCGTAATCCCTTGTCGGTTAATTACCGACCCGCATGAAAGGCTTAACGACTGGGGGACTGTCTCAACTAGGTGCCCGGTGAAAATGCAGTATCGGTGAAGATGCCGATTACCTGCGGCTAGACGGAAAGACCCCGGGAGCTTTACTATAGGTTCTTATTGGGTTATTGACTTAGATGCGTAGCGTAGCGGGTAGGCTTTGATGTCTTGTTTTTGGACAAGGCGGAGCCGCCAATGAAACACCCGTCTTTTAAGTTGATGATTCTAACCGCGTTTTACGCGGGACAGTGGGAGTTGGGTAGTTTAAGTGGGGCGCTTGCCTCCTAAAAAGTAGCGGAGGCGTTTAAAGGTTGGCTAGCTCCGGATGGAAATCGGAGTGATAGGGCAAAGCCATAAGCCAGCTTTACTGCGAGGCGGACGTGCCGAGCAGTTGCGAAAGCAGAACTTAGTGAACCGACCCTAACATTTAGGATTAGGGAAGATAATCGGATAAAAGCTACCCCGGGGATAACAGGTTAGTAGGGCGCGAGAGTCAAATTGGCTCCCCTTTCGAGTAATCGGAGGGTGCAAAGCGACTTATAACGGTGAAGCCTATTATGGTATAATAAAGTAATAGGTAATACCGTGGGAAGTAATTTATGGAGTCCCAAAAAATAAGACAAATGAGAAAGAGAAATCTTTCTTCTCTTCAAGAAGAATTTTTAGTAGGTACTTTATTAGGAGATGGTTTTTTAATGGCAACTACAATGGGTTACTGTTTAAGAATTCATCAGGGAATTAAGTGGAAAGACTTCGTGGATTGGAAATACGAGATCATGAAAGATTTCGTTAACACTCCACCCAAGTTTGACGGAAAAGGATTCTATTTTCGTACCGTAACGAATCCTATTTTTAGTACTTACAGGAAATTATTTTATGACAGGAAACAAAAGATTATTCCAGATAATCTTGGGGAGATTTTGTCGTCATTTGGGCTTGCAATTTGGATTATGGATGATGGTTCTAAAAAGGAAGGATGCATGCGCATCCACACTTATAGTTTTAGTTATCAAGATCATCTCAAAATTCAGGAAGCACTTAAGAATAAATTTGGTATAAAATGTAATATTCATAGAGACAAGGGTATGTTTCGTCTTTATGTAGTATCAGAAAGCATAGAAAGATTAGTAAAATTAGTTAAGCCATATTTTATACCAAGTATGCTCTATAAATTACCCCGTAACGACTTTGGTCCCGACATAATGTCGGGGTCAGGATAGCAGTTTTTTAACCTGCTATAACATGTCGCTACCCAATTTGCGATTTGGGTAAAGATATAGTCTATGCCATTAGCAATAATGGACATCATGTCTCATCGACCGCCCTGTTCGACACCTCGATTAGTTAGCCGATGTCGAGGAAAAACCGACTCATAACGGTGAAGCCTATTTTAGGTAATACCGTGGGAAGCGAACACATAAAACGTTATGTGTTTCGCCCCGTAACGACTGGAGCTTTGTTTTTTGCAAAGCGAAGATGGTATCTTTTAAAATACCATAATACGTCGGTCCCGACGTTACGTCGGGAAAGGTATAGTCTGAACCATTAGGGATAATGGATATTTAGGTCGGCTCGGGATATCCTGGAGGTGTAGATGCTTCCAAGGGTTGGGGTGTTCACCCATTAAAATCCCACGCGAGCTGGGTCAACGTACATAGGCCCAGCATAAACTGGCTTATAACGGTGAAACCCGTTGCATTTATTATGGTATAATAGAGTAATGGGCAATACCGTGGGAAGCGAGCGCATGAAGTATTATGTGCTTCGCCCCGTAACGACTTCTTAGTATTTCACTTCAAAAGTATGCTAAGGGGCAGGAGGTTTAAACTTCTGCAATACGCCAGCCCCGATGTTATGTTGGGGAAGATATAGTCTATACTTTGAGTAATCAAAGATTAATATGTCAGTACGTCGTCAGACAGTACGGCCCCTATCTACCGCAGGCGTCGAGCCTTGAGGGAAGTTCGAGATAGTACGAGAGGACCTTTCGGAGCTAACCTCTGGTGCACCAGTTGTTCTGCCAAGGGCATTGCTGGGTAGCTAAGTTGGTCAGGGATAAGCGCTGAAAGCATATAAGCGCGAAGCCCTCCCCAAGATTAAGGCTCATAGATTGGTCGGAGATGACGACCTTGATAGGCTCTAGGTTTAAGTCCAGTAATGGATTCAGCCGAGGAGTACTAATAAATCATATTATAAGTCAGCCAGCAATTATTGTTAATGACATTCCCCCGCGCCGAATAGGCGCGGGGAACTTGAGCTTGCGCCCTTTTGTGGCGGTTATACTGGAGTTGTCCCACCTGTTCCCATTCCGAACACAGTAGTGAAATGCTCCAAGGCCGATGATAGTGCTTTGCGCGAAAGTAGGTAGCCGCCGCAAAAGGGCACAAGCAAAGAACGGTTGCAGAACCGTTCTTTTTTAGTTATTATAAAGCTTGTATGACAACAAAAAGACGTAAAGTTTTAGTTATTGTTTTAATCATTGCTGTTTTGTTTTCAGCAAGTTGGTTTTTGGCCAGTCCGGTCAAGAACTTTTTTTATAACCTTTTTTCCCCTGTTCAGCGGGGTTTTTCCGAAGTAGGGGACAGCTTCAGTGATTTTTTAGCTGGTTTTTTCAAGGCAAAGCAGATTAAAAAAGAAAGTGAAGAACTTGTAAAAGAAAACTTTGAACTTCTTCAGCGGATTGCTAATTTAGAATTGGTTCTTGGAGAAAATCTTGCTCTTAAGCAAGCTCTAGGCGCTGGTTTAGACAAAGAGTTTACTCTTGAGTTGAGCGAATTTGTTTCTCAAGTCAGCGGCCAGGATGTTTTCTTTATTAACAGCGGTAAAGATGAGGGTTTGGCTGAAGGAATGCCCGTGATTAGCAGTGAGGGTGTTTTAGTCGGCAGAATAATTGAAACCTGGGCTGATTTTTCGCGGGTTTCTTTAATTTCAGCTGATGGTTTTGTTTTTGATATTGAAATTAAAAACAGCAGTGGGGATGCGCTTGGCGCGGGCAGGGGCCAGGGCAAGAGCCAGATTGCATTAGAGCTGGTTCCTAAAGATAAAGAAGCAATCAAGGGTGACTTAGTTATTACTTCAGCGCTTGGCGGTAATTTTCCCAAGGGTCTTTTGGTCGGCGAGGTTAAAGAAATTATTAAGACCGATGCCGAGCCATTTCAGAAAGGCAGCATCAAGCCCTTTTTTACTCAAAGTGATTTAAGCTATTTATTTGTTATTACTAATTTTGAACCTTTAGAAGCAGAATGAGAACAACTTTTTTAAAACATTTTTTGTTAATTCCTTTTTTGCTCTTGCTCTTTTTTTTGGAAGCAAGCTTCCTGCCTCATTTTAAGATAAGCGGGGCTGGTTTGAATTTAGTTTTCATTGCAGTTTTGTTTATTAGCTTTTTTGCCGAGCAAAAGAGCCGAACAGGTATTTTAGCCGGGCTCTGGGGCGGTTTGTTGTTAGATTTTGCCTCTCCTTTACCCTTTGGCTTTTTTGTCTTACTACTTGGCTTGCTTGCTTTTTTTATTCAAAGAGCAAATCTTCTATTTTACCAAACAACTGTTTTTTCTTTTCTGCTGGTTTTCTTTTTCTCTTTTTTCTTTTACAAACTGCCTTTTCTTTTTCTCTCTTTTGGCTGGGCAGTTCTCTTTTTTGAATTTCTATACAACCTAGCAGCTGCTTTTATTATCTTCTTAACTTTCAAACTATTTAAGAGAGAGCAATAATTCTATGTTTAAGCGTCAGAGGAAAATTAGCAAAAGAGCCAGAGAAATCCAGATTGAGGATATTTTTTTAGACAAACTTCTCAAGGAGCAATCAGAGAAAAAAGAAATTGCAACACGCAAGATTGAAGTGCCCCTTAAAAGAAGCAGCTTTGTCGCTCTTTTGCTTTTGGCGATGGTTGTTTTAGGAGTGATGCTCTCTTACACTTTTTTTCTGCAGATCTGGCAGAATGAAAAGTATAATGTTTTGGCTGAAGAGAATAAGTTTATCATTTTCCGCTTTACTTCAGAGCGGGGTATTATCTATGACAGCAAGATGAATCCCTTGGTCAGCAACCAAGCCAGCTTTGATTTATGGAATGGTAGTGAAATAGAGAAAGAGAATTTAACTCATCAGGAGATAGTTGTTTTTGAAACAAAAAACAACAAAGATACCGAAAAGGTGATTAAAAAGCGCATTTTAAGAACTTATGTTGAAGATACTGCTTTAGCGCACATTTTGGGTTACACTGGCAAGATTTCTCCTCAAGAATTGGCTGATGACCCTGACTGCCAGCTGACTGACTATACTGGCAGAGAGGGGATTGAACGTTCTTATCAAGAGGTGCTTAAAGAGAAAAAGGGCGAATTGCAGGTTGAGCGGACTGCTCAAGGGGAGGAGATTTCGAGTAAGATTATTAGCTATCCTAAATCAGGCGACAGCTTGGTTTTAAGTTTGGATTTGGCTTTGCAGAAAAAAGCAGTTTCTGCTTTAAGTAATGTTTTAGAAGAGTTGTCTCTGGAAAAAGGGGTGGTTATTGCTTTAGACCCGAGAAATGGCGATGTTTTAGCTTCGGTTTCTTTGCCCCAGTTTGATAATAATCTGTTTGCCCATGGCATTAGTCAAGAGGAATTGCAGGAGCTTAATCAGGATGAGAATAATCCTCAGTTGAATAGGGTGATGAGCGGGCTTTATCCGACTGGTTCGACAATTAAACCAATGATTGCCTTAGCTGCTTTGGAAGAGGGTTTGATTGACGAGACTACACAGCTTTATTGCCCAGAAGAACTTTGTTTGGAGCATAAATATACTGGAGAAGGAGAGTGCTTTAAGGATTGGCAGTTTCATGGTTGGACAGATATTAAGCGGGCCTTGGCTGAATCAGTCAACCCTTTTTTCTATATGCTTGGCGGAGGTTATCAGGCGCCTGCCCGTTCCAGCCAGTTTTTTGTTGAACAATTACCTCGTAAGTTTGAGGGCTTAGGCGTGGAGAGAATCGATAAGTATTTAGAGCTTTTTGGTTTTGGCACCAGCACTCAAATTGATTTGGTTGGCGAACTAGCCGGCAGGGTGCCTAGTCCAGAATGGAAAGAAAGCTATTTTAAATCAGCTGAAGACCAACAGTGGTATTTGGGTGACACTTACAATTTGTCAATTGGTCAGGGTTACTTGTTAGCCACTCCTTTGCAATTAGCTCAAGCTTTTTCAGTTATTGCTAACAAGGGGACTCTTTTCCAGCCCCAATTATTGAAAGCTGTTTTGCCGGCTGACAGCGGACAGCGGGAGGAAGCCCAGCCAAAAGTTATCAGAGAGAATATTGTTAGTCAAGAGTCGTTGGAGATTGTCAGAGAAGGGATGCGTCAGAGCGTTGCTTTAGGGGCTGGTTCTGCTTACCCCTTAAGCTACTTGCCGGTTAAAGTAGCAGCTAAAACAGGCACGGCAGAAATCTATCCAGCCAGAGAGATTTATCATAACTGGATTACTGTTTTTGGTCCTTACGACAATCCAGAAATTGTTCTAGTTGTTTTAGTTGAAGAAGTAGAAGGTATGCGTAGGGCAGCTCGCACTGTTGCCCAAGATATTTTACAATGGTACTTTAGTCAATAGTTTTCCACAGTTTGGCTTGATAGGTTCTTGTAGAGAAAAGGGATTAGTGGTATATTTTAATAAAGATCCATTCCTGACAGAACCTTGCCAATTTAATACTGTTGATTTGTAAGGCGAGGTTCACTACCTGGAGGTATAAACTATGGATGGTCATAGACTTCAGCACTCCAAGCTGCTCGTTAGTGGCCAGTCGCAAAATGCAGTAGTCTCCGTTAAAGCACTTAGTGGTGTATGTGTAGTATTCGTGCAGGCAGGACGAAGTAACGGCAACTCCGCTGTTTTAGGCATTAATTCCTGACTGTTTAAGTTTAACTTTTTTTGCGTGGCGCAGAGGTTTCATTTTCTGCGCCAGCTTTTTTTTATTTAAATTTTTGTTTGAAATTGTTTGAAAAATAATCATTAAGTAGTATAATAAAACAACATGGATAATTTGTGTACAAAGGAAAAGGATCAAATAAGAAAAGGGTTTTCTGAGTTTATTTGGCTAAATCTCGCCAAGATTTTATTCTTTTTAATTTTGGCAATAATATTAATAGTACGGATTTTTCTGCAGTTTGGTGTATTGCATTATTCTTTAGTAAACCCGATTCTTTTTTATCTCAGCTCGACATTCAGGATTCTTGACTTTGTTCCGATGATCTTTTTTGTTTTGTTATGTGGTGAACATTGTGCTAGTGTCAGTTTGCCGGTAGTCTTTATTGCGTATTTGATTCCTTTGATTATACTTTGGCTTGTTGCTCGCGTATTAGGATGGTTATGGGATAAATTATGGGGAGGACGAAAGTTAAAAAAGCACCTGGAGATAATAATAAGCGCTTTGGTTTTTTGGTTATTGCTAACAGCAATAATTATTCCTTTTGTAGGTCCTCATTTTGTTTCCGTGGAGAAAAAGACGGTAGAAGAACTAACCATGCCAAGGATTCCCGCGGAACAACAGGTTTCAAATGACGGGGGAAAAGCATCTAGTATACAAGCCATTCTGAATAGGAGGAATCCTAGTTATGGATATATGCAAATCCAAGAACTAAAATTAAAAAATAACTTTATTGCTGCGGTTGCTCATAGATTGCCCCCAATGATTTTATGTTATTATAACGAGGGAGGAGATAGTAGAAGCTGGTTGCCGTCCTACTATTACTATGAAACAGGAGAACGAGTTATTTCTGATTCTATAGGAGGCCCTACTGTAGTTTTAAATAGGGGAGAAGAAAAAACAGTATATTTAGTGGCTTACCAGCCATTAAGTAGTCGAGCAGATCTGCTTCACGATTCAGTGTTATTACTTCAGAGTAAAAATGATAATAAGCAATATTATTGTGAGAACATCGCGTATTCTGAGATTGTTCAAGCTCAGAAAGTGAGGATAACAAGATAGATATTTTATGGCAAATTTAAATGAAATACGTAAAACTCGGTTGGCTAAACTAAAGAAACTGCAGACAGCTGGGGTTAATCCTTATCCTCAGACTAGCAAAAGGACACATACCACAGCTGAAATGCTGGAAGGTTTTGTTAAAATGAAAAAAGCAGACAAAGAAATAATAGCGGCTGGTCGTTTAATGGGCTTGCGTGGTCACGGCGGAGCAGTCTTTTTTGACTTAGTTGATGCCAGCGGAAAAATACAAGTTCTTTTGCGTCGTGACAGAGTAGGGGAGAAAGGATTTAAGTTTTTCCAGAACCATTTTGACATTGGTGATTTTGTTGAGGTCAAGGGTGAGCTGATGAAAACTAAAGCTGGCGAGAAAACAATTGAAGCGAGTGATTTTAATATGTTGACCAAGTCGCTTCGTCCTTTGCCTGAAAAATGGCATGGCTTAAAAGACATTGAAGAGCGTTTGCGTAAGAGATACTTGGATATTCTGTTTAACCCGGAGGTCAAAGAAATGATTGAGAAAAAAGCTGTTTTTTGGAACAGCGTTAGAGAGTTTTTGCAGGCCAAGGGCTTTTTAGAGGTAGAAACTCCGGTTTTAGAGACTACTCCAGGCGGGGCTGACGCTAAACCTTTTATAACTCACCACAACGCCCTTAATATGGACGTCTATTTAAGAATCTCAATGGGCGAGCTTTGGCAAAAGCGGTTAATGGTTGCTGGTTTTGAGAAAACCTTTGAGGTTGGTCGTCAGTTTAGGAACGAAGGTATGGATGCCGAGCATTTGCAGGATTACAGCCAGATGGAGTTTTACTGGGCTTATGCTGATTACAAAGAGGGCATGAAATTAGTGGAAGAGCTTTACAAATATGTTGCCGAGAAAACCTTTGGTACACTTAAGTTTAAGATTGGTGATTTTAATGTTGACTTGGGCAAGAAATGGCAGAGGTATGATTACAAGGATATTATTCAAAAGCAGACCAAGATTGATATTCTAGGTCATAATTTAAAAGCAATAGAGGCAAAACTTAAACAGCTTAAGATTGTTTATAATAAAAAAGGTTTGAACAAAGCCAGGGCAGTTGATTTGCTTTGGAAGCACTGCCGTAAAGAAATCGCAGGACCGGGTTTTCTGATCCACTTGCCGGTTTTTGTTTCACCTTTGGCTAAGAGAGTAGAAAAGCACCCGGAACTTACTCAACGTTTTCAAGTAATTATGGCAGGCAGTGAGTTGGGCAATGGTTATTCAGAACTTAATAATCCTGTTGACCAAGCCGAGCGGTTTAAAGAACAGCAGAAGCTGCGTGAAGCTGGGGACGAAGAAGCCCAGATGCACGATAAAGATTTTGTGGAAGCGCTTGAGTATGGCATGCCTCCTACTTGCGGTTTTGGTATGTCTGAACGTTATTTCAGCTTTTTGGCCAACAAACCTGCCCGCGAATGCCAAATCTTCCCGCTGATGCGCCCAAAAGGTTAGCGCTCCGCAGGATTTGCCACTCATCGACCGCGGTCGATTTTTCCAGCGAAAAATCGTCACTCGGTTCTCGGCCTGCTGCCCTCGCTCGCTTTACTCGCTCGGGACCATGCCAGCAGGCCTCCGAAGCGCCGATGAGTAACAAACCTGCTCCACGCTAATCATTTCACGCTTTTCCCCCAACGCTTGATTTTTCAAGTGTTTTTTGCTAGATTGTATTCAGCACCAAAGGAGGTGATTTGAATGGTAATTAAGAGTTTCACAGAAGCAAAGGATTTGCCGGAGGGGACAATATTGGCATCAATTCGAAGAGTAGAGCCTGCGGGGGTTCCTGAAAGTCCAGATAAAACTAGTATTATGTTGTTAACGCCTTGGTTCAGAAAAGATCCTGAGCTTGATGATGGCGATGATCGCATATGTGTTGCGGTTGGCCCAGACGGCAAAAGTATAGCTCATATCTGGGAAGGAACAGAACTTTTTTTGGCGGTTTTAACTCTTCAGGAAATAGTGGGCTGGTGTCACGTTCTTGCTGTAGAGCGTCGACCAGGTAATATGGTTGTAAATGATGTTCAGTTTCCCTCTCCTTTGGATGTGCCGTCTTACTCTAGGTGAAATATTACAGTCAGCTGAAGCCGAGATATCGCTTCAGCTTTGCCCGCCTGAATGGTAACATTCGGCGGGTTTTTCTTTGCTAGATGTTTAAACCCTGAAGGTCAGATTTTCGTTTGGTCTGCGAAATTTTGACTGGGGTCTTGCATTGCCAGGTGTTTTTTGATAGATTGTATTCAGCACCAAAGGAGGTGAGGTCGTGAAAAGGGTAAAGGATATTGATGGTATAAGAGCAGGAGATTTTCTTGTTTCGAAGTCTCGTTCCGGTGTTGTGATAAACATATATCTTGTAGAGCCAGACAGCTCTGAGGATATAGGACTAACAGCTGTTTCTTTTCGCGGAACTGGAGATAAGGAACATTGGATGATATCTGACCTTGTGGGCAGAGACGGAACTACTATTCTTTGGCGCTTAGAGCCGCAAGAGATATTGAAATTCTTGATTCAAAACAAAGCGGCTTTCAACGATTGAGAAAGTATTCCCTGATAATTTGATTATTTTGGCTAGGAGCGTAAGTTGCCTAGCCATTTTTTATTTTGCGAGATTTTGGTTTTGTGATATATTGTGATATATTAAATAATTAGCAGATAATAATTATAAAATTATGCTTGACATCAAATTTATTCGTGAGAATGCAGAAAAGGTCAAAAAAGGAGCCAAAAACAAGGGCTTTGAGGTTGATATTAACCGTTTGTTTGAGACTGACGATAAAAGGCGGCAGTTGATTGCCAAAAGCGAGGGTTTTCGGGCTGAACAGAAAAAGCTTGGCAAGAATAACATTGAAAAAGCCAAGGAGTTGAAGAGTCAGTTCAAAGCTTTGGAGCCGGAATTAGAGCAAGCAAGGAAAGAGTTTAATAGCTTAATGCTTCAAGTGCCTAATTTGCCTTTTGATGATGTGCCGGTAGGTGAGGATGAGAAAGGAAATAAGGTTTTAAGAAAAGAGGGCAAGGTGCCAAAGTTTGATTTTAAACCTAAAGAGCATTTTGAGCTGGGCAGAGACTTGGATATTATTGATACTAAAAGAGCAAGCAAGGTCTCTGGCAGCCGTTTCTATTATTTAAAAAGAGAGGCAGCTTTGTTGGAGTTTGCTTTGATTAACTTTGCTTTTGAAACTTTGACCAAAAAAGGATTTATTCCAGTTATACCGCCAGTAATGATTAAGCCGGAAATGGCTCGAGCAATGGGCTATTTACAGCAAACTGACGATGACGATGCCTATTATTTCCCCAAAGACAAACTTTATCTTATTGCTACTGCTGAACAACCGCTCGGCGCAATGCGCGCTGGCGAGATACTGGAAGAAAAAGACCTGCCTTTACGCTATATTGGCTTTTCCACTTGTTTTCGCAGGGAAGCAGGCAGTTATGGCAAAGACACCAAGGGTATTTTACGGGTTCACCAGTTTGATAAAGTAGAAATGTTTGTTTTCTGCAAGCCAGAACAGAGCGCCAAAGAACACGAAGCATTGCTTCAGTATGAAGAAGAGTTAATGCAGGCCCTTAAACTGCCTTATCAAGTTGTTGATATTTGTACAGGCGACCTAGGCGCGCCTGCAGCCAAAAAATATGATATTGAGGCCTGGATGGCTGGTCAGAATCAATACCGCGAAACTCACTCTACTTCAAACTGCACTGATTTTCAGGCAAGACGGTTGAATATCAAGTACCGTGACAGCAAGACAAAGAAACTAGAATTCGTCCATACGCTCAACGGTACTGCTTTTTCAATGCGGCCAATTATTGCCATTCTGGAAAACAATCAAAAGAAAAACGGCATTATTGAAATACCCAAAGCTCTTCACAAATATTTGTCTTTCAAAAAAATTACCCCAACTCATTAAAATGCAACTAAGTTTTACTGAAAACAGAACAGGGGAATGGAATGATTTTTTGATTAAGAACAACGGGCATTTTTTAGAGAGTTTTGAGTGGGGCGAGTTTCAAAAGGCGCTGGGCAAAAAGGTTTGGCGATTGGTTGTCAAAGAGGGGAGTGAAACTTTAGCGGTTTGTCTAATTATTAAACAAGCTTTGCCTTTGGGCAAGAGCTTTTTTTATATCCCTTTTGGCCCTGTTTTTAAAGCTGGTTTAAGCAATGGGCAAATATCTGACATCGTATGTCAGATATTGGAAAAAATGAAAGAGATAGCAAAGCCAGAAAAAGCTATTTTTTTGCACTTAGAACCATATCTTCAATGTTTGGGTGTTGGACACCTAAACATACAGATTGGGCGTATTGTCAAGAGTATTAAAGATATTCAGCCCAAGAGAACAATTGTTTTGGACTTGGATAAAAGTGAGCCAGAGCTTTTGCAGGGGTTTTTACAAAAAGCGCGCTATAATATTCATTTGGCAGAGCGAAAAGGAGTCAAGGTTAGAGCGCAAGACGAATACCACCCGCAGTTTTATCAATTGCTTAAGCAAACAGCAGATAAAAATGTCTTTAGACTGTTTAAGGAAGAGCATTATAGAAAGCTTTTTGATGTTGCCAGCGAGAACTTTAAGGTTAAAATGTTTTTGGCAGAATATCAAAATAAGATCATTGGCGCTTATATTTTAGTTATCTTTGGTAAAATGGCTGTTTGCTTGCACGGCGCTAGCGATAAGAACTACCGGCAGTTAAAAGCAGTTAACTTGCTGCAGTGGGAGAGAATAAGGTATGCTAAAAGAGCTGGCTGTGAGCAGATTGATTTCTGGGGCATTGATGAGAAAAAATGGTCAGGCATTACTTACTTTAAGAAAACCTTTGGCGGAAAAGAAATTACGCATCCTCAAAGATATGACATTGTTTTCCAGAAAGGTTGGTATAAAATATACAAGGTGGCAAGCAGGATAAAAAAATAATACTTGTTTCATCAGGGCAAACAATGAAACAAGTATTTGGATCTTGCGTTATGAATCTGGGTCTAGATGATTTCGTGCATGGCACTACCAAGAACCTCACTGGCTTTTAGGAATGCTTCATGCGCTGTTATGAATTCATTGGATTCTGACTTGGTTGAATTTATGGGCTTTTCATTCTTGGTCAATGGACTCATGCTGTCACAAAAGGCTTCCGCGCTGTTACTTCCAGTCCATTTACGAGCGAAGTTGTTACCATCTTCGTCAGTAAAAGAGAGCGCAAGGCTCATTTCTAATTTTGACATGATATTCTCCCCCCTTTTCGTTTTTAGTTTTATGCTATTATTACTATCATAGACTAACATTTTTTTAAAAAAATGCAAGTAATTCTTGAGAAAATTTTAAAAGGGTTGACACGGGCGGTTTTGAAGAAACAGAAACCGCAGATTGTTACTATCACCGGCAGTGTTGGCAAAACTTCTACCAAGGAGGCGGTTTATCTTGTTTTAAAATCTCAGTTTAATGTCAGGCGGAATATTAAAAACTATAATAATGAGATTGGCGTGCCTTTGACTATTATCGGCAGTAAATCACCAGGCAAAAACATCTTTGGCTGGGCAATGGTTTTTAGTAAGGCAGTTTTATTAGCATTTTCCAAAAAGAAAAACTATCCGCAGATTCTAGTTTTGGAAATTGGCTCTGATAAGCCCGGCGATTTAAAGTATTTAATGGAAATCTTTCCCAAGGAGCTACTCAAAGCTGCGGTTCTGACAGCAGTTGCTCCTGTCCATTTAGAGTTTTTTGGCACGATAGAAAACATTTGGCGCGAGAAAACTGTTCCTTTTCAGTATTTGTCAGCAGATGGCAAGGCAATTGTAAATAAGGATTGTGTAAAAAATTATGACGGAGCTAGTATAGATTACGACATTACCCAAGCAGATAATCAAATGCTAGGTCAGTTTATTTTCCGCCATCATGTTTACGCTCTTTTAGCAGCTATAAAAGTAGGAGAAGTTTTTAAAATAAAAGAAGTGGATGCTAAAGAAATTCTTAGAGAGAATTATAAGATTTTGCCTGGTCGGGGCAGAAGGATAAAGGGGATAAATGGCAGTGTTTTGATTGATGATACATATAATTCTTCACCTTTGTCTGCCAGGGCAGCTGTTAGAGCATTAGCAAACTGGCCTGACGCGAATCAAAGAATAGCAGTATTGGGCGATATGCTGGAATTAGGAGAAAGGAGCAGTCAGTTTCATCAAGAGTTGGGTAAGCTAGTCAAAGAACTAGAAATTGACTATTTAATTACTTATGGCAAAGAGGCAGAACAGATTAGCGGGAACAAGCATTTTCAAGACCAGCGGGCAATGATTGAATTTTTGAAAAGCCTGATTAAGCAAGGCGATGTCGTTTTGATTAAAGGCAGTCAGGGTGTAAGAATGGAAAAGATTGTCAAAGCGCTGATGCTTGAGCCAGAAAGGGCTGCAGAATTGCTTGTTCGTCAAAACAAAGAATGGCTTAAAAAAGATATTTAGATATTTTAATATATCGATATGATGATAAAACAAAAGACAATTAGGGTGGCGGTGTTGGGTGGTGGGATTTCCAATGAGCGGGAAGTTTCCTTAAGCACTGCCAAACAGGTGATGGAGAACTTGTCTGCTGAAAAGTTTAGTCCTGTTTTTTATGATACTAAAACTGATTTAGCCAAGTTGTTTGCTGATAGCCAGAATAGGGGAGTGGATGTTGCTTTTATTGCCTTGCACGGTAAAGGCGGTGAGGACGGGACAATTCAGAGTATGGTCGGGCTATTAGATATTCCTTACATTGGTTCTGGTGTTTTAGCTTCTGCTTTAGGTATGGATAAGAATATCAGCAAGAAGCTGTTTGAAAAAGAGGGGATTTTAATGCCCAGGACTCTTCTTCAAAGCAGCCCTATTTTTCCTTGTGTAGTTAAGCCAGTTAGCGGGGGTTCAAGCATTGGCGTGAGTGTTGTGGAGAATAAGAATGGCTTCGGGTTAGCTGTGGAGGAGGCGCTTAAACATGACAGCCAAGCGTTAATTGAAGAATACATTCCAGGCACAGAGATTACAGTTGGCGTTTTGGGCAACAAAGAACTTGTTGCTTTGCCGGTGGTTGAGATTGCGCCGAAGAATAAGTTTTTTGATTATCAGGCCAAGTATGACCCTAGCTTTTGCCAGGAGATTGTACCGGCCCGTATTTCTGACGAGGTTGCTAAGAAAGCGCAGGACTTGGCTTTGAAAGTTTATAAAGCAATTGGCGCTCGTGGCTTCTCGCGAGTGGATATGATATTAAAAAATGGTGTTGACCCCTATGTTTTAGAGATTAACACTATTCCTGGCTTAACGCCGAATAGCTTACTACCCAAAGCTGCTCAAGCAGCCGGCATTTCTTTTTCCCAGCTTTTAGAGAAAGTAATTATGTTTGCTTTAGAGTAATATGAAAAAGCCTTTAAATAATCATGCTTTTATTGATGGGCAGAATTTATATTTGGGAATAAAAAGCTTAGGATGGCAGTTAGATTATTATAAGTTTAGAGTATATTTAAAAGAAAAATATAGCGTTAAGACAGCTTATATATTTTTAGGGTACATACCTGCTAATCAAAGATTATATAAGATGTTAAAAAATAATGGATACGTATTAATATTTAAGCCGGTAATACCTGATGGCCGTGGAGACCCGAAAGGTAATGTGGATGCCGATTTGGTTTTGCAAGCAATGCTTGATTATAATGAATATGCCCAGGCAGTTATTATCACAAGCGATGGAGATTTTTATCGGTTAGTTAAATATTTGTATTCTAACAGTAAATTAAAAGCAGTGATAAGTCCTTATGCCCGCACCTGTTCTGTTTTGTTGAAGAGATCCGCCAAAGAAAAAATTATCTATATGGATAATTTAAAAAGTAAGTTAGGGCTTCAGAAATGAAAAAGCACCGCAGAAGGACGAAACCTAAAGAGGTACTTTTTCCTATAGATGTTTTAATTATAGCAAATCATTTTATGCTGTCAAGGGCTTGTGGAGAATTTTAATTTTATGATGAAAAAAAGAAAATATCAATCAAGATATCGGCAGAGTCAGAAGAAGTCGGTTTTGAGGAAGCGATGGTTTTGGGATTTGGTTTTAGTTGTTTTGTTTTTGGCAAATGTTGGCTATTTAATGTTTTTCTCGCCGGCTTTTCGCCTGAGGGAAATAAAAGTTAGCGCGGAGGAGGGTATTTATCCTGTTAAGATTTTTAACTTGGCTTCAGCTAATTTAAATCGCAATCTTTTTTTAGTTAAGACAGAGGCATTGAAAGATAATATCTTAGAAAACTTCCCGGAAGTGAGGCAAGTAGAAATTAAAAAGAGATTTCCTCACAGTTTATTGCTGACGGTTGAGAAAAGAGAGGCAAGCGCTGTTTTTTGCCCTCAAGCAAGCTCAAGCCGATGCTCTTTGATAGACGAGACAGGGGCAATGTTTGAAGAAGAGGCAGCCGAGAACTTGAACTATATTTTTTCTGACAGGGAGAGTATTAAGCAAGAGGAGATTGCTAAGATTTTACAGATTGAACAAAACCTGACAAAACAGCTGCTTGCTATTGAGAAGTTTATTCTAGAAGAAGAGAGGTTAAATGTTGAGATAGACGAGGGCTGGCAGATATATTTTGATTTGTCAGGGGATATTGGTTTAGCTCTAACCAAGCTGACTCTGTTGCTTGAAGAGGAGATTTCTGCAGAGCAGCAAAAAAACCTCAAGTACATTGACTTGAGATTCAGCAAGGCTTACTACCAATAATTTAAATCCATTTTTTGCGTCTGAAAAGCAAAAGCATTAAGATAACACCTATGCCCATGATGCCGCAAATTATCCAAAAGTCGTATCTTATGCCGACAAGAGGCAAATACCTGGTATTCATACCAAAGATGCCAGCCAGCAAGGTTAAGGGAAAGACAATGACTGAAAAGATAGTTAAAAGCTGAATGATTTCATTGGTCCGGGTGGTCAGCAGAGACTGATTAGTGGTGTCTAAAGCAGACAGTGTTTTAGCGCGGGTTTCCAGCGAACTATTGACTTGGCCGTATAGATTAATCAAGCTGTGGAAGTAGGGGATAAACTGTTTGCCAAAGAAACTCTCACTTTCCTTGGCTAGGTTCTTAAGAACTAGATTTTGCGGTTCAATAATTCCTTGAAAGCCAATAATATCGCGTTGGACCAGGGAAATACTGCTTACCGTTGTTTTGTATTCTTTTTTAAAAATAGCCTGTTCAATATCTTCTATGTTCTGTTTAATGTGGCTTAACTTTGGAAAACAAGCTGAAAGTATTTGGCGGATGATGCGGTAGAGAAGTTCGCCAGTGCCTTCGTCAGTGTATTCTTCTCTTTCTTCTTCGTAAAGATTGCATTTGTCAAAAATGGCTTTGAGCGGAACAATGTCTTTGTAGTGGCTGGTGATAATGTATTTTTTAGAAACAATAATATCTAATTCAAAAGGAATAGTGCGGTGGGTTTGTTGGTCAAAGAAAGGATAGAAGACAACGATAAATAAATAATCGCCAAAGTTTTCCAGCTTGGGGTGGTCAATGGGCGGCAGAAGTTCTTTTAAGACCAGGGGATGGAGTTTGTAGTTGTCCCTTATCCAGGCAATATCTTCTTCGTTTGGATTCTTGATATCAACCCAGGTCAGGTTCTTTGCTTTAATAATATTCATTAATTCATTATACCAGAACAAAAAAACTTGCAAAAGGGCAGTTTTTTTGTTATTATCCACAAGGAGGATATTTTTGTCTTTATGGCAGTACCAAAGCAGCGTAAAACTAAATCAAAGAGGAATAAGCGAAGAATGCATATTTTCTTGCCTTCGCCTTCTTTGACTGTTTGCCCTAAATGCAAGAAGCCGGTTAAGCCGCATACTGTTTGCGCGAATTGCGGATTTTACAAGGGCAGGGAAGTAATTGATGTGATGGCTAAATTAGAAAAGAAGGAAAAGAAGCAGAAAGAAAAAGAAATGAAAGAAGCAGAAAAAACAGAAGAAAAGCAGAAACCCTTAACTTTAGAAGAGCTTTCCAAAAAGAAGTTCTAAAAAAACTATGGCTTCAAGACATCTGGCTCGTTCAATAGTTTTACAATCCTTATTTGAGTGGGATTTCTACAAGAAAGAGCCTGCTTTAGATAAGATTATTGAAAGGAACATCGAGGTTTTTGGCAGTGGTTTTGATGAGCAGGATTTTGCTCGTAGCTTAAGCGAGGGAGTCAAGAAGCATTTGGAAAAACTAGATAAAGTCATTGTTACTTCAGCGCCGGAAAGACCTTTAAACCAGCTAAGCATTATTGACCGCAATGTTTTACGCATCGGCCTTTTTGAATTACTGCACGAAGATAAACAAGAAGTGCCGCCCAAGGTGGCTATTAACGAAGCAATTGAATTAGCCAAGAACTTTGGCGGACCAAGTTCAGGCAAATTTATTAACGGCGTCTTAGGCACGGTTTATAAAGAATTAGAAGAAGAATAGTTTTTAATTAAAATATGAAAGATTTTGATAAGCTTGAAAAAGCATTAAAGATTAAATTTAAGAATAAGGATTTATTAGTCCAGGCATTTACCCATCGTTCTTATCTGAATGAGAACCCTGAATTTTATCTAGACCATAATGAGAGGTTGGAGTTTTTGGGTGATGCTGTTTTAGAAATTATTGTTACCGAGTATTTATACCGCAGTTACAAAAATCCAGAGGGCGAGATGACCAACTGGCGGGCTGCTTTGGTTAATTCACAAAGCTTGGCTAGAATGGCTGATGAGCTTGGTTTTGATGATTTTCTTTTGTTAAGCCGGGGCGAAGCCAAAGACAAGGGCAAAGCTCGACAGTTTATTCTAGCTAATACTTTTGAAGCCTTTTTGGGAAGCTTTTACATTGACCAGGGGCTGGAAAAATGCCGTCAGTTTGTTGAAGTTAATTTAATTAAAGAACTACCACGCATTTTAGCAGATGGCTCTTACCGCGATGCCAAATCTTCTTTTCAGGAAAGAGCCCAGGAGAAAGTAAAGGTTACTCCAACTTACAAGGTTTTGAAAGATTGGGGCCCGGATCATGCCAAGCA